>RCUU01000427.1_pt1 | contig 23463 bp, 23 predicted proteins | sample 2166211 | NCBI WGS metagenome assembly RCUU01 (sample SAMN09932620, study PRJNA488358) | compost metagenome | feature: garden; material: soil; isolation source: compost soil in phenylacetic acid-enriched culture | place: Germany: Experimental Botanical Garden Goettingen | collected 2016-01-27
CACCTCATCGGCGACCACGGCAAAGCCACGGCCTTGCTCACCGGCACGGGCTGCCTCGATCGCCGCATTGAGGGCCAACAGGTTGGTCTGCTCGGCGATGCTTTTGATCACCTCCAGCACGCGGCTGATGGCCTGGCTGTCGGTCGCCAATTGGTTGATCACGACCACCGACTGATCGATCTCCCCGGCCAGCTTGACGATGCTGCCTTGCTGGGACTCCACCAAACCACGCCCGCTGACGGTTTCCTGGTTCACGCTTTGCGCACTGTTCACTGCTGCCGCCGCGCTGCGCGCCACTTCCAGGGCCGTGGCCGACATCTGGTTCATGGCCGTGGCGACCTGTTCGATCTGGCTGCGTTGTCCGGACACGGCCTGGTTGCTCTGGGCCGAGACAGCATGCACCTGGCTCGCCTGGCGCTCGACTTCAACCACCGTGCGCCCCACTTGCTCGATCAAGTCGTGGATGCGCTGCACGGTACTGTTGAACACCTGGCCCAGCTCACCCAGCTCGTCACGGCTCTGGGCCTTGTAGCTGACGGTCATGTCGCCGGCCGCGACCTTGTCCATGACCGCGCCCAGGCCACTGAGGGTCGAACGGGTCGAGGCATAGAAGCCACCGTACAAATACACGATCACCAGGAACACCGCGGCCAGTGCCACCACCAGCAGCACCATGTGCAGGCGGTTCTCGATCAGCCGTTCCTGCAGCTGTTCGTTGATAAAGCCGGTGGTGGCTTCATTCAATTGATAGGTCTTGTCCATCAGGCCGCCAACCTGGTCGTAGAAGGTCAGCCAGGGTGTATCGAGGGAATCGGCCATCACCACCTGGCTTTCAAACACCTCGGCGGCCTGCTTGAGCGAGGCGCGGCTGGCGTCGGCGAGTGGCGCCAGCGCAGCCTTGGCCTGGGGGCTTGCACCCAGTACATCGTCGAGCTTGAGGCCGTAATCGACCTGCAGCTTATCCAGCTTCTGCTGCAGTTCTTCGAAGCGATTGCTGGTCGCGGAATTGAGGAAACCCTGGCCCAGGGAATAGGAGCCCATGGCCCGGCCGTCACCAATGGCCTGGGTGACTTGCGGCGTGATGCTGGTGATCAGCTCGCTGAGCTGGCGCACGATGCTGTCATTGTCCTGGCTCAAGCCTGCCTGGCTGGCAATGATCTTGCTCATGACCTGTGCATGGCTCAGTACCTTGTCGGTCAGGGCGCTTTTACTTTGCAGGGAGGTTTCGCCCTGGGAACGTTTCAGTGCTGCCAACATTTCATCGCGCTTGGCATCGAACACCTGGACCTGTGCCTCGTCCGTGCTGACAGCCGCCAGGCCCTGGATGCGCGTGGCGATGCCCTGCTCAAGGCGAGCAATCCTCGCCTCCAGGTCACCGCCCTTGGCCGATTGCCCCAACACCATATTGATGTCGATCAGGTGGGTCAGGGTTTCCACGTCCCGTCGCAAGGTCATGCTGCTGTTCAACAGGTCCAGGCTGTGCAGCTCTGTGCGGGTACCCTGGAATTCACGCCAGGAATCGCGCACCAGGTAGAAGTTGGTCACTGACATGGGCAGCAAGAACATGATACTGATCAGGCTGAACTTCATGCCGAAGCTCAGGCGATTCATCAGCGCGATGGCCGGATACAACAGGCTATTCACTCGTCGTCCCCTTCTTTTATCTTATTGTTATACGCACGACATGGCAAAAGGCCATGCCGCTTGCGCTGCCCTTGTATACCCCATATCGGTTGGAAGGTTTGTAACTAAAGGTTAAACGGACGAGGATCCGAACTTTGGCCGAATCCCCATCCTGGCAGGCGCAGTGCTAGACGAGCACCGTCCAGAGGGCGATACCGGCATACCAGAGCACAGCCGAGCGCAGCAGCAATTCCCAGAGGTTATCCAGGCTGGCGACGCCTTCGGCACCGGTGACTGGAGGTGGCAACTCGCTGGCCACCCGACCGACATTCTCGATCAGCCGAGCCGCACTGATATGCCAGTTGAGCAGCTCATGGAGCATGACCCGGGTCACCGCGACAAAATTGCCGACCAGGGCGAAACTGGCCGTCAGCATGCGTACCGGCGCCCAGTCGAACGCATGCCGCAACTGTTCGGCGCGCTCTACCACCGCACGGTTGTGCCCATGCTCGACGACCAGGGCCAATAGCCGGTAACACAAGGCTGCCGCCGGCCCGAGCAGGAAATACCAGAAAATCACCGCGAAAAAGCTCTGGAATGCCTGCCACAACAGATAGCCCTGCACCCGCTCGAGCAATTGCACGGCGTTGTCGGCCACAAGGCCCATGTCACGCTCGGCGACATGCGTGGCAGCCTGCTCGTCGCCACGGCGCCAGGCATCGCGAAACGGCCCCTGGGCAGCTTTGACATCGCCGCGCCCCAGGCTGTAGATCACCACCAGCAAATGCACCGGAAACGCCAGCCAACCATAAGCAACCGGCGCCAGTACCATCAGCAGCAACGCCAACACGGCGACCGGCAGCAGCACCAGGATCGCCAGTACCCACCAGGGGTGCCCGGCCATGTTCCGGTTGCGCTCAAGCCTGGCCAGCTCTTGCAGGAAGAAACCATCGTGCTGGATCCGCTGGCGCAGGGCCGAGAACTTCTCGACCCACAGCACCAGCAACAACACCAGAAAACTCATTGTGCTTGCTCCTTGTCCTGCAGCCCGGCACGGTAGCGTGCCCAGTCGAATGCCGGCCCGGGGTCGGTCTTGCGGCCCGGGGCGATATCGCTGTGGCCGCAAATGCGCTCCAGCGTGATGGCGGGGTAAGCGGCCTGCAATTGCCGTGTCAGGGCGCTCAAGGCCTGATACTGCGCATCGGTGAAGGGTAGATCGTCGGTGCCCTCGAGCTCGATGCCCAAGGAGAAATCATTGCACCCTTCGCGCCCGGCGAACCGCGACACGCCCGCGTGCCACGCCCGCTCAAGACAAGAGACAAACTGGGTCAGCGTACCGTCACGTTCGATGAGGAAATGCGCAGACACCCGAAGCTGGGCAATGCCCTCGAAATAGGGGTGCTCGGTGATGTCCAGGCGGTTCTGGAAAAACGCCTGGACCTTGCCGGTGGCAAATTGCGCCGGTGGCAGGCTGATGTTGTGAATCACCAGCAATGAGATCTCGCCCGCCGGGCGTTCATTGAAGTTCGGAGAGGGGCAATGGCGCGCGCCTTCGCACCAGCCGCTTGCGGGGTCCAACTGCATACAGGTTCCTTGCATGGTCAAACGACAGGTCCAGTATGCCGCGATGCTCGCCCAGTGGGCAGCCTATAGATGGATTTGTTGTTACGGCCGCTCACGCAAGCGCCGCACCATCGCGTTCAGCGCCCGTTCGAACAACGGTGCCCGGTCGAGCACACGGGCCCGCCCTTGCTGAAAGAGCAGTGCCAGTTGCGCAGCGGATTTCTCCAGCACCTTGAACCCGGTGCGATTGACGAAGACGAACTGCCCGTCAGCCTCGGGTATGGCTGACACCTTGCACCGCAGGCATTGCCCCTGGCTTTGCTCAAGGTACAGCCAGACGCCCTGATGCAACGCGGCCACCTGTGCCCATGCCGCGTCGTCTACCAGCAGCGGCTCATCAACGCCAGGTACTGCTTGTGGCCTTTCGCCCAGGAAAATTTCATCGACAACCGCCAGTTGCAGCACATCGTCCAGGTCCGCCAAAGGTGTTTCGAGGGCCTGCACATGCAGCGCCTCCAGGTGGTTGAAAAAATCACGGGTGGCAAAGGGATCGAATGCCGAACGCACCAGGCCCTCTCGCAGCGACTTCAACAAGCCCGGTACCACCTCGAACAGGCGCAGGCGTGACTCGGCATCGGCGTGGGGCTCGACGCTCCAGACCAGTTCGTCGAGGGTACGCAGGCCCGACTGCCATTGCGCGGAGTGTTCCCCATGCTGGAGCCAGTCGAGCAATAACACCCGGCTCCAGGCCGTCTCGATAAACGCGATGACCCGCCGCGGCAGAATCCGCGCACGCAATGTTCGGTTCAGTACCTCTTCGACCCGCTGCATGGCCAGCTCGGCATTCGCCCGTCCTTGCTCAGCCTCAAGCGTGCGCTGCTCCAGCAGTTCGCTGCGGCGGCGTTCGTCCAGGGCAAACAACAAAAAGTCGGCCAACAGTTCGGAGAAGATTGCCACATCATCGACAAACTCATCGCTGAGGCGCTGCACAATGTGCTCGATACGCATGCCCAGGCTGTCGGGCGCGTTCTCCTCGCCTTCGCTGATACCCACGGCCGCGTTGGCCATTTCATCGAGCAGGCGTCGCGCCGAATGGGTGCTTTGGCTGAACAGGCGCTTGTCCAGCAGCGCCACCTTGAGCAGCGGGACCTGCAGGCGCACGATCAAGCGCCTGGGGTAGTCGGCCAGGTTCTCATCAGCGGCAATCTCGGCAAACAGCAACGAGACCACGCGAATCACATCTTCTTCGTTCGGGCCGATGCAATACACCACGCCGCTGCGCATGTTCAGGCGCGCCAGCAGGCGTTCGAGCTCGAACCTCACATCGAAGGCCTGGGCCGCGCCAGCCAAGGGCAAGCAATGCTGCAAATGAGTGAGCAGGCGCATCAGGTCATGCCGGCAAAGCAACGGCCCCCGTTGACCGGGAGGCGGGCCACCAGGCACGGCCGGCAACAGGCCCTGCAGCGAGGCAAATACCGCCTGCACAGATGCATCGTGGTCACCGCCCGCCGGCGCCGAGGGCGTATTCCCGCTGCACCGGCCAGCGCCTGCGGCCTGATCGGCAGCACGACGATTGGGCTGCGCCCTGAGCTCCGGCAGCACGCCTAGCTTGCCCAGCAACTGGTTGGCCTGCGCATAGAGCGTGCCGATGTCATCGAGCACTGCAGCCTCGAACAGCGAAAGGAGCAGCGCCTTGACCTGGAGGTCCAGCCGCTGGCTGCGCGCCGCGCGCAGCAAGCACTCGCACAACAGTGCCGGCCCCAAGGGGTTGTCGTGATCGCCCACGGGTTTCCCGAGCAGCGCCTCGAAACGCCGGTCAAGATGTGCCAGGGCCAGGCCGTCACGGGCCAGCACCTTGGCGACCAGGGTATCGACGACCACGGTGCGCTCCAGCTCGGCATTGCCGACCAGGCTGAGCCGATCCTTGCGCCAGGCGTCGGGGCTAGCCTGGTCGATGCTGGCGAACACCGTGTTGAAACAGGCCACGAATGCCCGCTCGATACGCTTGCGCTCATGGCGTAGATCGTTCGTTGCGTGCTGGAGATACAACCGGTCGGTTTCGCTGCTGGCCTGGCTGGCCATTTCGAACAAGGTGTCGGCGGCGTTGTCGAACAATCGTTGCAAGCCCTGACGCAGATGTACCGTTGCGCGCTCATGCACTTGCAACAAGGCCACCGGTAAACGTGCTGAAATGTTGGCTAGCGAACCAGTAGCCCCCTTCAAGGGCAGCGCTTTTGCGTCGTCGTACATCACCGTCTCCCGACAGGTTCCGACCCAAACCGACAGGCGAGCGTTGCTCACCGGTGCGGGGGCCACTGGATAGACCGGAAAAGCCGCAAAAAGCTCAATCGATCTGACCAAAGGCGCATACGGGCGCGTTTGCCGCCGCAAGGGTCGCCCACGCCGATGCGCTGCCCTATAATCGCGCCACTTGTCCTGGAGCCTGCCATGCCGAATCTACGCCTCGCCGACCTGACTGCCGAAATCGAAGCCAACGTGCGCCGTGCGTTACTGGAAGACGTCGGCAGCGGCGATATCACCGCACAACTCATTCCGGCCGAACGCCTGGCCAAGGCCACCATCATTACCCGCGACGACTGTGTGGTCAGCGGTACGGCCTGGGTCGACAGCGTGTTTCGCCAACTCGACCCGCGCGTTGCCGTGCACTGGCAGGTCAGCGACGGCGAACCGGCCACGGCCAACCAGGTACTGTTCCACCTCGAAGGGCCGGCGCGTTCGCTGCTCACGGGCGAGCGCAGCGCCCTGAACTTCCTGCAGATGCTCTCCGGCGTGGCTACGCGTGCGCGGTTTCTGGCCGACCTGGTCGCCGGTACGCAGGTCAAGCTGCTCGACACCCGCAAGACCCTGCCCGGCCTGCGCCTGGCGCAAAAGTATGCGGTGACCTGCGGCGGTTGCCACAACCACCGCATCGGCCTGTACGACGCCTTCCTGATCAAGGAAAACCATATCGCCGCCTGCGGAGGTATTCCCCAGGCCATCGACGCTGCGCACCGCATTGCCCCGGGCAAGCCGGTAGAGATCGAAGTGGAAAGCCTGGATGAGCTCAAGGAAGCACTCGAAGGCGGTGCCGACATCATCATGCTCGATGAACTGAGCCTGGACGACATGCGCGAAGCCGTGCGCCTGAACGGCGGCCGGGCCAAGCTCGAAGCCAGCGGTGGGGTCAACGAAACCACCCTGCGCACCATTGCCGACACCGGCGTGGACTACATTTCCATCGGCGCGATGACCAAGGACGTCAAGGCCGTCGACCTGTCAATGCGCCTGAGCCTGTAACCCCTCCCTTGCGGCCCGTCGGCTCAGCCGAGTCAGGCGGCGCCGACTCCAGGCCAAAAAGGGGGAACCCTGTGCGCCTGGGGGTATCAAAATTCATGTAACGCTTCATTTGTGCGCCCGCAGGCAGTGGCGGGCAATACCTGGGTTCCGGAGCAACCCGAGGAGTCGTTATCATGATGCGTATCCCCTCATCAGCCCTGAGCGGGGCTGTCCTGGCAATGCTGGTGGGCCTGTCGCCCCTGGTATCCCAGGCCGCCGAGCCGGTCGACATGTCGGCTGTGCAAATCCAACCCCAGCAACAGAACGGTATCAGCTATGTTTCCGGTGGTATCGGCCTGGACGAATCCACGGCCATGAAGCAAATGCAGGGTGACTACAACCTGCGCATGACCTTCGCTACCGGGCCGCAAGACGAGTACCTCCCAGGCGTCGACGTAGCCATCCAGAAAGCCAATGGCCAATCGATCCTGAACCTGGATGACGTGGGGCCTTACCTCTACGTCAAACTGCCGGCAGACCAGTACACGGTCGTCAGCAGCGCCAACGGCGAAGAGAAACGCCAGACCGTCGCGGTCAATAACAGTGGAACCAAATCCGTGGTTTTTCACTGGGCGCAAATGCCGTAACACTGGGAATCAATCCACCGAGCAGCGCTATGCGCTGCTCTAACCGGTAACGGGTCCCGTTGTAGCAGCAACTGTCTTGTTCGGCGTCCCTGTAGGAGCTGCCGTGAGGCTGCGATCGGCTCGGAGTCGTGCACGACCATAGCGGACGTAGGATTTCAGACCACTGAAGGTCCTTTGGCCCTCGATGCAGCCTTGCGGCAACTACGGCTCGCCCACACCATTCGTCGCTGAGGTACTACTTAAGCTGTTGACAGCATCGGGGTTGTGGAGGACTATCTACTAAATCGCATGCGATTAAATCTTTTGCGATAAGAATGACAATCCATCAGAACAACCGAGAGACCTGGCAATGAGAACGTTTGATGAAGTGCTGAATGTCGACTCCGCCACCGCGATGTTCAACAGCTTCAACCTTGTGCCCCAGAGCCACAACGGCAACAACTGGATCTCGGCAAACCTGTGAAGTCTGGATTTTTGATGCAATTAAATCGCACGCGATAACATCGCACATAATAGAATACAGTCAAACCTTGAGGAAACACCCCCATGAGCAAGATCGAAAAAGTCCTGGTTACCGGCAAAACCCACACCACCTTCAGCGGCGCAGGCAACACGCCGCGCGGCCATAACGGCAGCCTCGATATCCAGCTGTCGACACCCGGTAGCGCACAACCGCCGCACGTATTCGCCGCCACCCAACCGCACCCGACCGCCGAGCAATTGTTCGCCGGCGCCTGGTCGGCCTGCTACATCGCTGCAGTGGGTCTGGCGGCCAAAGAGCGCAATGTCACCCTACCAGCCGATGCCAGTGTCGGGATCGAAGTCGATCTGGGTCAAACCGGCAATGCCTACTTTCTCCAAGCGCGTTTCAATGTGCGCCTGCCTGGGCTTGATCAAGAAGTCGCGAGCGCCATCGCCCATGCCGCGGACCACATCTGCCCCTACTCCAAAGCCGTACGCGGCAACATCGATGTAGCACTGAACGTCCAGACGGCCTGATCGCCCTTGGCTTTCGACCGCTGAAAACGACATATACATCGCACGCGATAAAATCGCACAGACAAACTGCATCTAAAAAAACCCTGAGGAATCACCCATGAGCAAGATCGAAAAAGTCCTGGCTACCGGCAAAACCCACACCACCGCCAGCAGCACAGGCAATACTGGACGTGGCCATAACGGCAGCCTCGACATCCACCTGTCGTCCCCGGGCAGCACCAAGCCTGTCCACGTGTTCGCCGCCACCCAACCGCACCCGACCGCCGAGCAGTTGTTCGCCGGCGCCTGGTCGGCTTGCTATACCGCCGCCGTCGGGCTGGTGGCCCAGGATATGAATGTGGTGTTGCCAGCCGGCCTGGCTGTCGAGATCGAAGTCGACCTGGGCCAGACCGGCCCGGCCTACTTCCTCCAGGCGCGGTTGACAGTTCGCCTGCCGGGCGTGGCACATGACGTGGCAACCACACTGGCGCACACCGCAGACCAGATCTGCCCCTACTCGAAGGCGACTCGCGGCAATATCGACGTTGCACTGAACGTCATCACCGCCTGACATGGCATGCGGCCGGTTCGCCTCAAGCGGACCGGCCGCTGGCGGGTGTCAGTGGTTCATGCAGCGCAGGCGCTCGAACTCATGGATGTAGAAGCAGACCGTGTTTTCGTCAGAAGTCGGCAGGAAACTGTAATTCAGTGTCGAGCCTTCCTGCGCAATGTACTGACGCCTGAAAAACAGGTCAGGCATTTTGTCGATGGCAAAGAGCTCTCTGTCCTGACTCAGCTTGGTGCTGGCAATTTTGATTTCCGTATTGTTCTGGTTTGAACGCACAACGTCGGCAGACACGGTGGCATTGCGCAGTTTTCCATTCATGCTCTCGATGGCCGACAGCGTGACCCGGTCTGCACCGATCGTGAGGAACTCTTCGGAATCCAGTTGACTCTGGTCATCCAACCATTGATGGCTGTTGGTGTGATAGCCCACATTCTGTTTGAAATACAGCGGCGAACCGATCAATGCGGCAATACAGGCGACATTGATCAGGCCTAACATTATCCATTGAGTCGCTGGCTTTTTCAGCAGGCTCATAGAGCGGCCTCCAGGCACTGTTGAATCATCGCGGGCAACTCTTTGGCTTGGCTGTTGAATTGGTAATTGCGGGTGCTTTGATCCGCCCGGATGCAAGCAAGTGTGTAATTAGTCTTGGACTGGCTAATCCAGACTTGCCCCTGCAAATTGGCCGCTAACTTATCAAGTTGTTGGCTTAGCCTTTCATTAAGTGCCCGGGCTTCGTCGAGGCTGTTGCCGACCGTATTCAAGGTCAGGTCATGCAGTTTCGTATGGACGACTTTGACGTCCGTCTTTTTGAATGGCAAACCCAAGTGCATCAGCGTCGCCACGCACAAAGCAACGGTCATGGCATAACCGATAAAAAGTTTATTGATAATAAAACCCGGTTTTTTTTGCGAAGGCACTGCCGGGTTGGCAGGGACGTCGATATCGTCCGGCGCAACCGGGGCACTGATTTCTACATCATCCGTAGGCGTGGGTTGTTGACTCTCCGGCGGCGTCGCCAATTCGGCTTGCAGGTCAATGATATGGTTTTGATTGAATTGATAACCCCGCCGCGGCACGGTCATTACAATCTCATGATCACGGCCGTCGTTAAGGCTGTTTCTCAGGGAAAAGATGGCCTGGTTCAAACTGCCCGAGGCGACCACTCGGTCATTCCACGCATGTTCGATAATTTCGTCGCGGTTTTTGGTAACGCCAGGTTCTGCCAGCAGCAACGCTAAAAGACGTGACTCAGCTCTGCCCAGGGTGGTGTCTTGAACCTCTCCGAGCGGCGTCGTGATGGATAGCAGTGAGTGCTCTGGGTCGAAAATGGCAATCGCGCCATTTTTCAACGTAAAAGAGTAGCTCATGGTTAATTCTCCATTCGGATAAGTTCAGTCTTTGCGGCGGATCGTAGTGCTCAGGTGGGGGTGGGCGATGCAGTTGGCCGTGGGAAGGTAACTCGCAATTTTATCAGGCGAGCATTGATGACGATAGCGCCAAATCCCCGGATGGACGGGCGGGCGGCACGCAAGTATGTCGTCTTGTTTCCAGGGGCGGACTCGCTTCACAGCCGCCGCAGCCCCCGGTTTTCAGGGTTCCGACGGCAAAAATACCAATTAATGACTTTGATCAATCGCAATCCCGGCCAATGATCGGGCACCGAAACGACGTGTCACGGCACGATCTTTGTCTTCCAGGTTATCCCCGCACAAGGAACCCACTGAACATGCAACTCAGAAACCTAGCAATCGCCTCGTTGTTCTCACTGCTGTCTTTTCAGGCACTGGCCGCTGGCGATGACAAAGGTCTGTATTTTGGTGCTGGCGTTACCAGCATTGAAGCCGACGACAGCTCTCTGGGTGGCGATGACAACAGCTACAAGGTATTTGCCGGTTATCGTTTGAATAGCTACCTGGCGTTCGAAGGGGCTTACGTCGACCTGGGTGAACTTGAAGATAACAATCTGAAGTTTGATGGCCGCTCAGTACAAGCGGCTGCCCATCTCGGTTTCCCGGTCGGCGACCGCATTCGCGTATTTGGCAGTGTCGGTGCACATGCCTGGGACTCTGACGGTAACGTCGAAGACGACGATACCGGTGTTGACTTGACCTACGGTGCCGGCGTCGAGATGGATGTATTTCGTAACATCGGTATTCGCGCCGAGTACGAAGTATTGGAAGTGGGCGGCCTGGACTTGAACCAGACGACCGCGTCGGCCTACATGCTGTTTTAAAGTATCCACTATCGAGCGGCCATCATGGGCCGCTCTTTGCGTTAAATGACCCCATGCAAGATGCAACAGTCAGCAAACGCTGTGTTTGAAAGCCCCGCTATTTTTCACCGGTCAACAGTTGAAATCTTCACTGGAAGACAACTCAAACAACCGTGAGATGTGCGGCACGTTGTTGATTCGCCAAGCTCGCCGACGCCCACCTCCCAAAAGCTTTATGCGCGTCGCGACTCAGGTTGGTTTGTTTACGTTCGCCTCAAAAATCTTGCTGATAATTGATTGTTGCGCGCCCCATTCTGCTGAACGCCCGGATGCAACCTTGCATCACTAAGGACTTTAAACATGAATTCAACACTGTTAACCGGTTCGCTGCTGCTGCTGACGCTCGCCACCACGGGCTGTTCGAGCAAATTGACCCAGCCTGAAGAGTACTCCGGTTTTCTCAACGACTACAGCCAACTCGCGGAAGTTGAAGCGGTTTCCGGCGAACCGGTATTGCGCTGGGTCGATCCCAACATTGATGTGAAAAAATACACCAGCCTGTATATCGAACCGAGCGTGATCTTCCCCGCGCCCAAACCGACAGAGGTCATTTCGGCAAATACCTTGCTGAGCATCACTCAATATTACGACCAGACGCTCAAGCAACAGCTTGGCAAGTCGATGACGCTGACGATGGCGCCTGGGCCAAACACCATCGTCATGCGCCCGGTCATCACTGCGGTCAGCAGCAAGACCGAAACGCTCAAGCCCTATGAAGTGATCCCGATTGCCCTGATCGTTGCCGGCGTCAGCACCGCGACCGGCATCCGTGACCAGGAAACCACCATTGCCACCGAAGCGGTCTTCATCGATGGCAAGACCAATCAGGTCGTCGCCAAGGTCGTGCGCAAGGGAACCGGCGTGCCACTGGAAAACAAAAAGCAAAAAATGAGCGTGGATGACACCAAAGCCTTGCTCGACAGCTGGGCTGTCGACTTCAATCAGGCTTATGTGAACCTCAAGGCCGCCAAGTAATCTTGACCTCTTTGCGCAGCCACTACTGAGCACCCCCCACTCGCAAGGCATTTGCCAGCAAGTCTTGATGTATTTGCTGGCAGTGCACTCTCCTTTGCGAGCGCCGCTAGGACGATCCGCTAAAACCAGCCGCGATCGTCTTCCAACTCCTGCTGGCACTGCTTGAGTTGCGCGTTGTAATTCTTCGACTGCTGCTCCACCTTGCGCGCCACCTGCATCAGCCAAGGCTTGCTGCGATAACTGCCCCGGCTATACCCCCCCCGCCCTTCGTGGTAAGCCAGGTACTGGTTGTAGGCATCCCACTGGGAAATCCCGAGTTGGCTGCGGGTGCCGGTGGTGTACCAGCCAATGAACATGATCGCGTCGTCAAAGTTATCGCGCGAACCACCATTATCAGTCGCGTCCTTGTACTCACCCCACACCGGGTCCTGGGCCTGTGCATAACCGTACGCGGAGCTGACTCGCCCCCAAGGGATGACCCAGAGCAAATAGTCACGAGGCGGCAATGCATCGGCCACAAAACTGCTCTCCTGCTTCATGATCGCCATCGCGACATGTACAGGTGTCCCATAACTTTCCTGCATCTCGATCGAGTCTTCGTACCAGTCGGGATACTCGCGGTAGATATTGCAGAGGTTGTTTTGATCCTTGGGGGGCGTCGTTGTGCAGCCCGTCAGAATTGTCAGCAAAAAACCCAGTGCCAGCGTGCGCCCTTGTTTCACTCGTCGCCCTCAAAAATATGGGCGTTGTTAGCCCTATATTGGCAAAAAAACCTGCATGGCAGATGTGAATAACAAGTTTGATGGTTTTTATTTCGACGGGGTCACCGATTAATACCGGTGGCTTTGTAACGCATTGCGGCAAAGCAAGTTACAAGTTTGCAGGGTTTAATTGTTAGTTTGCTGACTGCAAGAAGTCGAGTAAATTAGTTGGGTGAATTTCAAGTTATGGCTGAAGCGTTTTCCCACTATGAATACCCCTTTCCTGGGCAGCTGCCTTTGCGGCGCCGTCAAATACCAGATCGCTTCACGGCCCAAAGCGCTTTCCCACTGCCATTGCAGCCAGTGCCGCAAAAGCCATGGGGTCGCGTTCGCCAGCTATGGCAGCGTGTTGCGGGGTGAGCTGAAGCTCACTCATGGGGCCGAACATATCAAGTCGTTCCAGTCCTCTGAGTCAGTCTTGCGCCAGTTTTGCAGCCTGTGCGGTTCGTCCCTGTTCTGGTCAAGAAACCAAGGCCAATACGCTGGCTGGGTTTCGATTGCCCTGGGCACCCTGGATACAACATTCACCGCTGATAAACAAAAGCATGTTCAGGTCCTCTCCAAGGCCTCGTGGTATGAAATCGCGGATCATTGGCCGCAATGCCCGTGACAGCGGCTGCGCGGAACCTGCCCCGCAAGCCACTGCACGGCTGCTCCGCTAACCTTGCAGATGACGGTACCCCGCCGCCTGAATGAAATCGGCCAACTGCCAGATCGCGCCGTTGGCGCCCCAGAAGCCGTCGTTGACCTCATCGAGGATGATCGACGTCATGATGATGCGTGGGTCGTTCACGGCTCGCGACCGGCTGACCGCTTGATGCAAGCGTTGCACATACTCGCCTCGCATGGCCTCGTCCAGCACACCGCCGGGGACCTTGACCTGCACGATGCACGGAATGGCCTGAGCGCTGATATCCACCCCGCCGCATGTCCAGCCGCCAGACGCCACTTCGTCGATAAGCGTCCAGCACAGGCTACGTTGACGTGGGTCGTTGCCAATTTGCTCGACCGCAATGGCCACTTGCGTCACCTCTTCGCACAGCAGTGCCCGTTGTTCGCTGGTAAAAGCACCTTGAGGCACCTTGATCAGGATGTTTGGCATACAGGTTAGCGCTCGATGAAATGAAGGCGTCATTGAGCCAGCCGGGGTGCGCTGCAACCAGCGACCGATTCGACATCTTTCGTGCATAATCGGCCAATGAATGATTTCACCATTCTGGTCCTTCCTGGCGCCTTTGCCTCCAGTGTCGCGCTGACCCTGGATATCCTTTCGACGGCAGCCGTGCTCGCCCCGCGACTGGGCGGTGCCGTGCCTCGCTGGCAAGTCTGCGGGGTGAATACGGCTTGTGTGACGCTTGGCCAAGGGATGCAGGTGGCAGTTCAGCCCTTGGCGATCACGCCTGATGACCGCTCCTGCTGGATCATCCCCGGCATCGGCGTGGCGGACGCTTTGCTGGTCGAACAACGCTTGCAACAGCCGGATATTGTCCGCCTGCTGCCGGCATTGCGCGCGCATGTGCAGGCCGGGGGTGACGTCGCCGCGTCATGCTCTGGGGTATTCGTGCTGCAGGCTGCGAACCTGCTCAAGGGCCACCGCGTTACCACCTCCTGGTGGATGGCGCCCCTGCTCCAGCAATGGGAACCACAGTGCCGGGTGGATGCCGACAGCATGGTGATCGTCGATCCGCCGTTGACCACCGCCGGCGCCGCGTTAGGCCATAGCGACCTGATGTTGCAACTGCTGCGCAACCGTTTTTCCCCGGCGTTGGCAGATGCCGTGGCCCGCGCGCTGCTGATCGACGGCCGGCAACTGCAATCGCCCTTCATGGTTGCGGCGATGATGGCTCAGGGCAACGAACTGATCGCACGATTGACGGCGCATATCGAAGCCTCGCTGCCGACGACCATCAGCGTCAGTACCCTCGCCTGTGACTTTGGCCTGTCAGAACGAACCCTGTCCCGGCACATCCGCAAGGCCACCGGCCACAGCCCGCTGCGCCTGATCCAGCGCGTCCAGGCCAATAAAGCCCGTGAGCTGCTGGCCAATAGTAAATTCTCGGTCGAGACCATTGCCGAACGCGTTGGCTACAGGGATGCCACTTCACTGCGGCGGCTGATGAAAAAAATGCTCAACGCAACACCCCGGCAGCTGCGCTGACCGCCGCGCGGGTCGAGCAATGTGAACATGGCAGGCATCACCGTGGCCTGACGGAAGTTGCACAGGCCACAGGTGCGAACAGCTTGCTTGATGCGCCCCTAGCCGGCGCTGATGTTGCCGCAGAAAAGAGGACGGCTGCCGTCTGCCGGGCTGGTACGAACAAGCAGGGCATAGTCACCCTTGGCCAGTTCGCTCAGTGCCACCGGTGCCTGCGCCCACTGCTGGGTACGCGGGGCCAGCGAACGATAATCGACGCTGTTGGCCTGATGGGTCTTGTACGCCGGTTGTGCCCCCAACTGCTGGCAGGAACCTGCGTAGATAGCGGTGTCGAGGCGGCTGGATACGGCCAGGTCCTGGGGGACACCACCGACGGTGAGCCAGATGCTGGTTTGGTTGCCCACCGGGCTTAGGGTGGCTCGAGCGACATGCTCTGCGTTTTGCGGGGTAGCATCGAGGGGGACATCGACAATCTCGGTTCTGTTCGCGCAACCTGATATTGCCCCTATCGCCACTACCAACGCCAGCCAAGATGTTCTGTTCATCACAGATCTCCTGATATGAGGTGCGTTGATTTCGTCCCCCTTGTGAAGTCTAGTGGCCTGCTCCGGGCGCGGGATCCAACTGATGGGTGGTCATCGGCACGCTCAAACGGAAGAAAATGCACCGCGAAAATGCCTCACAAACGCCTCTACCAATGCGCAATCGCCCTCGCGGTATGCCAGCACGACCTCGCTTTCGCAGCCCTCATCCTCTATCTCAATAGCATGCAGAGAAGCAGAGTGGGCGATCGAAATGGGTAGCAGCGCGATGCCAAAACCCGCCTGAATAAGCGATGGCTCTGTACTTTTCAACGAATACACCTGGGCTGGTTTCGGCGAAAAGCCTGCCTGGGCACAGAGCTCGAATGAGAGATAGCTGAGCCCTCCACGTTTGGGGTGGGCGATTGAAACGAAGAGTTCGTCCCGTAGTTCGGCAAGCGTTATACGCGTTCTGGAGGACAGGGGATGTGTGGCGCCCACGGCCACGACGACCTGCTCCGTAAAAAGCGGAACAAGCGTGATGTCATTGGGTTGATGCAATACAGGCAATCGAAGTAAACCGACATCGGTACGATTGTTCACTACGTTCATCAACTGCGTTTCAGACGATTCCTTCGATACCTCTATGCAAACTTCAGCGGCTCTATCCAGATAAAGGCTGAGCACTTCCTTTAATTTCCCAATGAGCGGCACTGTACTGGCATGACCAAGCCGGATTGTCCCGCTTTGGCCATGGCCTACCGAGGTAGCGAGGCGGCCGGCACTGTCCACGTCAATCAGGATTGCCTTGGCTCTGGGCAGAAACGCTAAACCGGCATGGCTAAGACGTGGCTGTCGTGCCGTGCGCTCAAACAAGGGTGTCGCGAGGTAGCTTTCCAGCTCTTTTATTTGTCGGCTCAGTGCAGATTGAGCAATGTACAGTTTCTCAGCCGCTGAACTAAAGCTTCCACATTCAGCAATTTCTACAAAATACCGCAATTGCTTCATCGAAATCATCTGAGCTATGCCGAAATGTGATGAGTCAGGTGTTTTTTCCATATTAGTGGAGTTTTATCCCCTTAGGTAGGGTGTAAAAACACCTTAGGGAAATCTCGAAAATGCCAGACATATTGCTCCATGCCCCGCTCGCCGGCGCCACGCTGGCGATCATGTTTCTTGCCATTGCAGTGGCTTACGTGATCTTTGGTATCGCAGGATTTGGGACGGCTCTGCTGGCCGGGCCTGTGCTGGTCTATTACATGCCGCTATCCCAGGCTATTTCGTTATTGGTTCTATTGGATTGTGTGGCGGCATTTGGAAAACTGGTGCGCTCTCATCGGAATGTGGTGCCCAGTGAACTGGCCAGGTTGGTGCCATTCATGGCCATTGGCAGCGTGGCCGGGGTAACAGTACTGCTTAATACGAATTCGGATTCCCTGCTGCTCATGATGGGATGTTTCGTGACGTTGTACGCCCTCTATAGGTTGGCCAGGCCCGTACGAACGAGCGACTTGCCTGCTATTTGGGCCGCGCCGCTGGGTATTGGCGGGGGCTTGTTTGGCGCACTTTTCGGCAGCGGCGGTTTCCTCTATGCGATTTATTTGAACGCTCGAATACAAACCAAGGAGAAGGTCAGTTCCACTCAAAGCACCCTCATAGGTATCAGTACGCTGGTACGTCTGACCATGCTCACAATGGCGGGTGCATACACTGACCTTTCCCTGGTGGTAACAGCTTTATATTTGTTACCGGCCATGTTCATTGGGCTGTGGGTAGGCGATCACCTCCACCTCAGAATGTCTCGCGACGCATTCACTACCTTGATCAACGTCATCATCTTGGTGAGCGGCATTGCGCTTGTCTATCGAGCTTGTTTGGGCGGTATGTAATGGGCGGGAGGGCGTTGTGATCCTCTGTCGAAGGTTCCCAGGAGAAAAACACTGCCGACTTCGGCGTACTCTGTAACCGCCCCCCGTTTCAATCCGTTCTCGCTTACCACAGAGCCAGGGTATAGCTGAGGATTACCCGGCTCTCGTCGATATCGCTGCCAAAGTCGGATCGCGCACTCGCGTTGCGCCACTGAAATTTAACGTTTTTCAGCAGGCCGCTTTGTATCACGTAGGCGATATCGGTATCGCGCTCCCATTCGCTGCCCTGCTCTGCCCGGCCGCTCACTTCAACGTCATGGCCTGTGGTGTAGCGCGTCATGAACGTCAAGCCAGGTATTCCCAATGCGGCAAAGTCGTAATCGTAGCGCAGCTGGTAGGAACGCTCGTTGGCGAAGCCAAAATCGCTGACCTGCATCAGGTTGATCAGGTTGGGGTTGGTTGCGGTGAGGTAGACGAAACCGGTATCACCGTCCATTTGCTGGTAGTAGAAACCGAAGCGGTGCGCCTTGTAGCTGTAGGTGAATGCGGCCCCCAGCGCGCGGTTATCCACCTCGGCACGGCCATCGGCGCTTTCGTGGGACCCGCGCAACTCTGTGCGCAAGGCATGGCCCGTAGCGATGGGCCAGTTATGCAGCAACGTCGCTACCTGCTGCTTGTACACGCCCTCAAGAATGCCGTAATGAAGGCCCGTACTCAGGGTAGGGCTCCACCTGTAATCGCCGCCCAAAAAATCGAAGCGATCGGATTTCAGCCCAGGCACGCGGCTGGCGCTCATGTCCTCGTTATCCGAGGAATCGCGCTGGTTGACCTGCCACAGTTGGCCGAGGTCCAGGGTCAGTGCATCGAACTCCGTGGAGTTCAACCAGGCGCCCTCAAAGGTCTGCGGCAACAGGCGGCTGTCGTTGAAGATCACCAGGGGCAATAGCGGGGTCAACGTACCGACTTTCAGGACACTGTTCGAGACCTTGAGTTTGCCGGTCAAGCCCAGCTCGCTGTATTCGTCTTCGGCACGCAGGGTTTCCCGGTCCCGTTGCAACAGCCCGGTACCGCCACTGCGCTTGGGGCTGGAGTCGAGCTTGACCCCGAGCAGCCCCTGGGCATCGATGCCGAAGCCAAGGAGGCCCTCCGTGTAACCGGATTCGACACGCAGGATGAAGCCTTGCGCCCACTCCGCAGACAGGTTCTGCGGTGCATTGGCCTGGCGAAAGTCGCGGTTCAGATAGAAGTTGCGGGTGAGCAAACTGGCGTGACTCTGTTCCAGGAACTGAGCCCAGGCCGAGGTCGACGTCAGCAGAGCACCCAACAACGAAAACCAGAAAAAACGCTTAACATGCATTTCAATATCTCTTCTTTTTGTAGTCCTGAGCAGATCGCCGAGGGGGCTTTTTCGGCCCTGGGCCTCTGTCAGTCAGAAAACGCAGGTGAGCTGACCCGCTGGCCCTGTGAACCAAGGCCAGTGAGCAAATATCAACGTGAACGTGGGACAGGTGCTCAGCCGAGCACCCAGGTGTTATGAGCGTTTAAGCACCAGCAGGTGAGTTGGCATGCAGGCGATCAACAGCCCGCACCCGAGCACGATCAGGATGCTGACCGACAACAAGCCAACACTCAAACTACCCGTTTCGGCCTTGATCCAACCCAGCAATGCGGCAGCACCAAAGCCCGCGACCCCGGCGCCGATACTGCTGATAAAGGCGATCCCGGTCGCGGCGGTGTTCTTGCCCAGGTAGGTGGGAGGAATAGTCCAGAAAATGGGCGTGGCCGAGTACACGCCTGCCGCGCCCAGGCACAACATCACGACGGTCAGCGGTACACCGATGTCAGGCAGGCTCAGTACGAAAAAGGCACCTGCAGCCACCAGGGACGGCACGATCACATGCCAGCGGCGCTCCAACATGCGGTCGGAGTTCAGGCCGACCAAGTACATCACGATGGCCGCCGTTATGTATGGGAGCATCATCAACATGCCGACTTGCTTGAGGTCAGTCACCCCGGCGCTCTTGAGCATCGAAGGCCCCCAGGTGGTGATCACGCCGGAACCGACGCACACCGCACAAAACACCACCGCCAACAGGTAAACACGCACGTCACCCAGGGCGCTGAACATACCGGTATACCCGGTGGTGGTCTTGAGCGCCTGATCACGTTCCAGATCCTGCTGGATCACTTCGCGTTCGGCCGGCGACAACCATTTGGCTTTCTGCGGCGAGTCGTCGAGCACCCAATACACGGTCAAGCCGAGCAACACCGCCGGGATTGCCTCGATGATAAACAGCGCCTGCCAGCCGCGCAGGCCGAACAGGCCGTCGAACTCATGCATGATCCAGCCCGACACCAGGCCGCCAAGCAAACCCGCGGTGACCACCGCCATCAACAGGATCGAACTGATGCGCCCACGCCGCGCTGCTGGGAACCAGTAGCTGAGATACAAAACAACACCCGGAAAGAAGCCGGCTTCGGCAGCGCCAAGGAAAAAGCGCGCGATGTACAGTTGCATCGGTGTGGTCACCAGGCACGTCATCCCTGAAGCGATGCCCCAGATGACCATGATGCGGGTCAGCGTTGCCCGTGCGCCGATCTTTTGCAGGTACAGGTTGCTGGGTACTTCGAACAACAAGTAGCTGATATAGAACAGACCGGCGCCCAAGCCATACACCGCGTCGGAGAAACCCAAGTCCTGGGTAAACTGCAACTTGGCGTAGCCGATATTGGCGCGGTCGATGTAGTTGATGACATAGCAAATGAAAAGAAACGGCAGCAGCCTGAGCGTGACTTTGCGGTAGAGCCGATCGGCACTTACTGTTTCGGGAAGTGCAACAGTGTTCAGTACAGTCATGAAATAACCTCGATAGCGCATTATTATTGTGATTGTTATCGGTGCACTCGCGTGTGCGGCGACAGAGGGCTTTTTCGATTGGCCGTCAGCTTATGGCGCGGTCGCGTTCGTTTTGCTGATCCTGAAGGACGCGCCAGAGCAACTTGCCTGTGGATGTCTTGGGTAGATCTTCAACAAACTCCACCAGGCGCGGGACTTTGTAGGCCGACAAGCGCTCACGTGCCCAGGTGCTCACATCCTCCGGGGAGAGCGTGTTGCGTGCCGCAGGGCGCAGTACCACAAACGCTTTTACCGTTTCGCCGCGGCGCTCATCGCGGGCGGAAATCACACAGGCTTCCTGCACGGCCGGGTGGCCATTCAATGCGGCCTCGATCTCGGCTGGCCAAACCTTGAGCCCGGAGGCATTGATCATGCGTTTGATACGGTCGGTGATATAGAAATAGCCATCCTGGTCGTAGTAACCGATGTCGCCGCTGCGAAAGAAACGCTTGCCATCGATCTCGATGAACACCGCGGCCGTCGCCTCGGGATTGTTCCAGTAGCCGGCAAACACAGTCGGTGTATGCATCACCAGTTCACCGCTCTGCCCGGCACCGAGCTCTTCGCCACTGTCCGGGTCGATCACCCGGGCATCGCAGTTGATGTGGGGAAGGCCCAGGCACGCTCGCCGCGCCGCCTGGGGCGGGTTGATGTGCGTCGCACCGCACGCCTCGGTCATGCCGTAGCTCTCGACAAAGGGCACGCCCAGGCGCTGCTCGATACTGCGCAAAAGGGTTTCCGGAAAAGCCGTTGCGCCCCCATAAATGCGCTTGAGCGAGGAAAGGTCGCGCGTTGCGATATCGGGTCGCGAGAACATCTCCACCAGCATCGGGGTGACCGCGCCCAGGGCATTGAGGTGCAGGCGTTCAATCAGCTCCACGGCGGCATGGGCATCCCAACGAGCCAACAGCACCATGGTGCGCCCCACCAGAATGGCCTGGTTCATGATGTTCATGCCGGCCATGTGGTTCATGGGCAGCACCACCAGTTCGCTGTCTTGCGCACGCTCCGCCAGCCACAGCGAACGCTGGGCACACGCATGGGCGAAGTTCAGATGGCTGAGCATGGCGCCCTTCGGCTTGCCGGTTGTCCCTGAGGTATACGCGACCACGGCAAGCTCGTGTCCTGCACTTCGCATGGCGCACGGCGCCAGGCCAGCGGCAAGGGCCGCGGAAAAGGAATGCATGCCCGTCCCGGACAGGGGCAGAACCTCCTCGCGGACGAAATCGGGAATGCTCAGATAAGGAACATCGTCCGCGCGCCCCGACAACTCCGATGCCGCCGCGACAATGCAGCCAGCCAGTTGCGCGCTATCGAGCAGCGGTTGAACGCTGGCCAGAATGTCCTGGGTAGTGATCAACACCCGTGCACCTGAATCGCGTGCGTAATAGCCGATTTCCTCGCCGGTACTCATCGGATTGATCGCCACCACCGCCGCATCGCAGCGCAAGACGGCGTAGTACGTGATGATGAATTGCGGGCAGTTCTGCATCAGGAGCATCACGCGGTCGCCGCGCTGCACGCCGAGGCGCTGTTGCAAGTAGCCGGCCAGCGCCATTGAAGCCTGGTGCAGGCGCTGATAATTGATGCAGTGGCCGTAATAGTTAATCGCGACTTTATCGGGCTGGGTCGCGGCACTGTTCTCAAGAAGTTGGAACAGGTTTTGATTCGGCGCCACTAACGTGTGCGGCACATTGTCCGGCCAGTGTTCGTAATGGCGAGTCAGTCTGGTCATGTTAACTACTCTATTTTTATTGTTTACCCGGTGCGGCTTCGAACATGACCTGACGCACAAGCGCGCCTGCTCATGATCGAAAGCGTCTCAGGCCAGCTGCTTGTTGCAGCCTTTGGAATGCGCCCCGCTGGCAGGCGAGGTGCGGAAAACATGGGTGACTAGCAGGCTTGGAAGCCACTGCCGCCAGAGGGTGGTCTACCCACTCAAGCGCGCCTTCCAAACTGCGTGCCCATGGTAGAGAGGGGGCAGCGCGGCTGAACAATACTTTGTCTGTCTCGGGTGATACGAATGGTGTATCGGCGAGCCTCTTCCACTTAAATCAAGACAAATAACTATCTCGAACTGGATTTAAGGAATTATCCTACAGCCCGTGTCACCCTCCTGAAGGTTGCGTCGCTTTGGTCTGCACTCTACGCTCGTTCGGTCGCTGCAAAATCAGCGACCGAGTGTGCAAGCTCGAGTTAGTTGAATACCGAACAGCGCCATAAGCCTCTCCGGAGTACTTCGTTCGCGAAGTGATTTATGGCGGCTGTGCGTGGGAGGCCTTCGGGCCTGCCGGGTTCCGGTATTCTCGGTCTTGCACACCTGCGCACAGCTGCCACCCATTCGTGGCCAAGGCGCTGGTGGATGCGGTAGCGGTTGGGATTGAGAGCCAGGGCAATGCACCTGCGGCGTGCGCTGAGGCCCAAGCACGTGTGCCAGCAACCTCAATGCCGAGGTTCGCTGGCAAATTTTGCTGCACCAAATCTTTCTGTAGCAGCTGGCGAAGCCTGCGTCCGGCTGCAAAGCAGCCGTAAAACCTGCACGCGCGGTCTTTCTGAAAGCACCCATCGCCAGACGACTGCCACGCCCAAACTCAGCCCAAGCCAGACGCAGGCTCCGCCAGCTGCTACGGATCCATTGGTCAACGAATGGCATGACTCGCCCCGGGGAAGCACTCAAATTCGCCCAATCGATGAGTGGTTACAGCCGCAAATCATTGAGACGGCATAATGGCAGCAATGGCTGTGCTTAATCAGCCTCTTCCATTCCGCCGTTGCGAGCCCCCCTTTGTAATGACAACCGAACGACGCTACTCGATCATCCTGGAGCGCAGCTCCGAGGTACTGCTTGAAAACGCACTCATGGCGCAGCTGGAAGCGTTTTGGGACGCCAATGACGCCCGCTACGTCGGTTTGCGCCTGGAAAATGAGCACAGCGCTCATGCGCGAGTGATTGTTACGGATGAAATCCCTGATGAGGACGAGGCGGAATTTTAGGGGCTGTAGCAAACAGCCCAGGCCCACATCGGAATCAAGCTCGACGGCGCCCTTGAAATAGCGGAACAGGCGCAAGCCTGACGTCCACTGCGACGGTCGAGCTCCGGCCGTCGCTTTGCGCTCGGAATCGGCTGAAGGGGACGTCGGGATAGCCCACCTCAAAAGTACCTGCCCCTGAAGCCGTTGGCGATTTAAGCAGCGACGCCCTAGAACTTTTCCCTATTTATCGGTCTATGTGGATAAGCACATCGGCTCGGTAAGCGCGAACCCGCACATTTCCCGCAGCCCGATGGCCTCACGTCCAATTGTCAATCAGAGGTTGTCTTCGCTCATGAAATTCCATGACCCACGGATGGTGCTCTT
>RCUU01000428.1_pt1 | contig 23436 bp, 21 predicted proteins | sample 2166211 | NCBI WGS metagenome assembly RCUU01 (sample SAMN09932620, study PRJNA488358) | compost metagenome | feature: garden; material: soil; isolation source: compost soil in phenylacetic acid-enriched culture | place: Germany: Experimental Botanical Garden Goettingen | collected 2016-01-27
ATGATCAGGAAGTTGATGATCAGGATGCCGAACAGCGTCGGGATGATCAGCAGCAGTCGTCGCAGGATATACGCCAGCATGTTATGGCTCCGTGCTCGTCGGTTCGTCCTGCGCCGGCGCCTCGGGCGTCACGGCGGGGGTGGCGCCGGGCTTGATCCACCAGGTGCTGGTGCCGACATCATACTTGGGCGCAACCTTCGGGTGGCCGATATGGTCCCAATAGGCCACGCGCCAGGTCTTGATGTGCCAGTTGGGGATCACGTAGTAACCCCATAGCAGCACGCGGTCGAGGGCGCGCGCATGGGCCACCAGGCTCTGCCGCGAATCGGCATTGATCAGGCTTTCGACCAGGCTGTCGATGGCCGGGTCGCGCAGGCCGATGTAATTGCGGCTGCCAGGATTGTCGGCACTGGCAGACTGCCAGAACTCGCGCTGCTCGTTGCCTGGCGAGTTGGACTGAGGGAAGCCACCGACGACCATGTCGAAGTCTCTGGAACGCAGGCGGTTGATGTACTGCGAGACGTCGACGCGGCGGATCACCAGTTCGATGCCAAGGTCGGCGAGGTTGCGCTTGAAGGGCAGCAGGATCCGTTCGAATTCGGTCTGGGCCAGGAGGAACTCGATCGACACCGGTTTTCCCTGGGCGTCGACCATCTTGTCGTCGACGATGCGCCAGCCGGCTTCCTGGAGCAGTTGATAGGCCTTGCGCTGTTGCGCGCGGATCATCCCGCTGCCGTCGCTGACCGGGTTCTCGAAGGGCTTTTCGAACACTTGCGGTGGGATCTTGTCGCGCAGCGGCTCGAGAATGCTCAGTTCTTGTGGGTCGGGCACGCCGTTGGCGGCCATTTCCGAGTTCTCGAAGTAACTACCGGTACGCGTGTAGGCGCCATTGAACAGCTGCTTGTTGGTCCATTCGAAGTCCAGCAGCAGGCTCAGCGCCTCGCGCACCCTGACGTCCTGGAAGACCGGGCGACGCAGGTTGAAGACGAAACCCTGCATCCCGGTGGGGTTGCCGTTGGGGATCTGTTCGCGAATCAGTTTGCCATCACGCACCGCCGGCGTGTTGTAGGCGGTCGCCCAGTTCTTCGCGCTCATTTCCAGCCAGTAGTCGAACTGCCCGGCCTTGAGGGCTTCGAGCGCCACGGTATTGTCCCGATAGTAATCGGTGGTCATGACGTCGAAGTTGTAGAGGCCGCGATTGATCGGCAGGTCCTTGCCCCAGTAATCCTTGACGCGCTCATAGCGGATCGAGCGGCCGGCCTTGACCGACGTCACCTGGTAGGGGCCGCTGCCCAAGGGGATTTCCAGGTTGCCCTTGTTGAAGTCGCGGCTTTCCCACCAGTGCTTGGGGAGCACGGGCAGTTGCCCGAGGATCAGCGGCAGTTCGCGGTTGTTGCTGTGCTTGAACTTGAACAGCACGCGCAGAGGGTCTTCGGCGACCACCTCGGCCACGTCGGCGTAATAGTCCCGGTACAAGGGGGCGCCATTCTTGATCAGGGTCTGGAAGCTGAACACCACGTCGTCGGCATGTATGGGGTGGCCGTCGTGGAAACGCGCCTCGGGACGCAAGTAGAAACGGACCCAGCTGTTGTCGGGGGCTTTTTCGATCTTGCCGGCCACCAGCCCGTATTCGGTGAAGGGTTCGTCCAGGCTCTGGCGCATGAGGGTGTCGTAGACCAGGCCGATATCATCGGCGGCCACACCCTTGTTGATGAACGGGTTGAGGCTGTCGAAGCCACCGAAGCCGGCCTGGCGGAAGGTGCCGCCCTTGGGGGCGTCCGGGTTGACGTAGTCGAAGTGCTTGAAGTCGTCAGGGTATTTCGGCGCTTCGTTATACAAGGTCACGGCGTGTTGCGGTGTGGCCTGGGCCAGGCTGGCCAGGCAGGCCAGCAGCAGTCCGCACACTGGCAGGCGCAAATTGCGCAATGGCATCATTGGGCTTTCTCCGAAGTCTTCAGCCACCAGGCATTCAACCCCAGGGTATAGGGCGGCGTGGTGACAAAGGCGAACCGGTTGCGGTACGCCAGGCGGTGAGCATTGAGGTACCAGTTGGGAATCATGTAGTGCTGCGACAGCAGGACCCGGTCCAGCGCTCGGGCGGCGGCCACTTGTCCGTCGCGACTCTGGGCGCCGAGCAATTGTTCGAGCAGGTGGTCAACCACCGGGTTGGCCACGCCTGAATAGTTCTTGCTGCCCTTGGTCGATGCCTGGCTGGAATGAAAATACTGCCATTGCTCAAGGCCTGGGCTGAGGGTCTGGTTGAGCGTCATCAGAATCATGTCGAAATCGAATTGGTCGAGGCGTTGTTTGTACTGGGCGCGATCGACAGTGCGCAAGCGTGCTTCGACACCGATGGCGGCCAGATTTTCGACATAAGGTTGCAGAATTCGCTCCAGGTTTGGATTGACCAGCAGGATTTCCATGCGCAGGGGCTGCCCCTTGCTGTCCAGCAGGCGTTGCCCGGACAGCTTCCAGCCGGCCTCGCCAAGCAGGCCCAAGGCGCGGCGCAGGGTTTCGCGAGGGATACCGCGGCCATCGGTACGGCTGACGCTGTAGGGCTGGGTAAACAGGCTTGGCGGCAAATGGTTGCGTTCACTGGCCAGCAGTAGCCATTCGCGGCCGGTGGGCAAGCCGCTCGCGGCGAATTCGCTGTTGGGGTAGTAACTGGTGGCGCGTTGATAGGCACCACTGAACAGGGTGCGGTTGGTCCATTCGAAGTCGAACATCAACCCGAGTGCCTGGCGCACGCGTGGGTCGCTGAAGGTTACGCGGCGGCTGTTCATGAACAGACCCTGGGTCTGGGTCGGGATCTTGTGCGGTATCTGGGCCTTGATCACGTCGCCGCGCCGCACGGCGGGAAAACGGTAGCCGTTGGCCCAGTTCTTGGCCTGATGCTCGATGTAGATATCGAACTCGCCAGCCTTGAATGCTTCGAAGGCCACCCCGCTGTCACGGTAGAACTCCACCTCGACCCGATCGAAGTTGTACTTGCCCCGGTTGACCGCCAGGTCCTTGCCCCACCAATCCTTGACGCGTTCGAACACCAGGCGTCGGCCGGGCTGTACTTCGCTGATCCGGTACGGGCCGCTGCCCAGGGGCGGCTGGAAGGTAGTGGCCTTGAAGTCGCGGGTTTTCCAGTAGTGGCGTGGTAACACCGGCAATTCGCCCAGCCGCAGGATCAGTAACGGATTGCCGGCGCGCTTGAAGACGAAGCGAATCCGATGGGCGTTGAGAATGTCGACCCGTTCCACTTCCTGCAAATTGGTGCGGTAGAGCGGATGTCCATCCTTGAGCAGGGTGCGGTAGGAGAACGCCACATCGGCCGCAGTGATGGGCACGCCATCATGGAAGCGCGCCTGGGGGCGCAAGTTGAAGACCACCCAGCTGCGGTCTTCGCTGAATTCCACTGATTGAGCGATCAGGCCATAGCTGGCGGCGGGCTCGTCACCTGAAGGGTCGTACTGGCCTGTTCCGACCATCAGGGTTTCATTCAGCTCGCTGGCGCCGTACTGCAAGAAGTTGGGTGTCTGTACCGGGCTCGTCCCCTTGAATGTGTAAGGGTTGAGGGTGTCGAAGGTGCCGAACGCCATTGCCCGCAGGGTGCCGCCCTTGGGCGCCTCGGGGTTGACCCAGTCGAAGTGGGTGAATTTGGCCGGGTACTTGAGTGTACCGAACTGCGCGTAACCATGGCTTTCGATGATCGACGCGCTTGCAGGAAAGCTCAAGGCCAGGCTGAGAGTCAGCAGGAGGAGGGGACGCATCAAGTCAGAGATCCGATCCAGGCGGCTTGGGCTTTATTACGGCTACAGTAACAGCTTGTATCGGCTGGAAAAAGAGCGCTCTGAACAGCGTGGCAGACGGATTTCAGTACCCTGGCCGGCGCATTTGTGCGTCGACCGGGGTATTGGCTCAATGGGGCAGGTAGACGGTCAGTGTCTGGCCCGGCTTGAGGGCATGGCCGCTGCGCGGGTTCCAACGCTTGAGGTGTTGCATCTCGACGTTGAAACGCTTGGCAACCAAATACAGCGAGTCACCCTTGCGTACCTTGTACTGGGTAGACTTTTTCTGGTCCTTGGCGCTGGTGTCCTGCATGACCAGGGTCTGGCCGGCCTTGAGGCTTTTGCCAGAGAGGTTATTCCAGTGTTGCAGGTCCTTGACGTCGACCTTGTTGGCCTTGGCGATGGACGTCAGGTTGTCGCCCGGCTTGACCCGATAGCTTCGCTTGGCGGTAATTCGCGCCGGCGCCTGGCTGGCGACTTCTTCGAAAACCCGCTGCTTGGGCTTGAGGGTCAACAGCTCTTCGGGTTTCATGTTCGACAGGCTGGCGGTCAGCAACTGCGCCTTGGCGGTGGGTACCAGCAACTGCTGGGGGCCATCGACCGTGATCCGTTTCTTGTACGCCGGGTTGAGTTGCACCAGTTCGTCTTCATCGATCTGGGCCAATTCCGCCACGCGTGACAGGTCCAGGCGGTCGTTGATCTCGACCACTTCGAAATAGGGTTCGTTGGCAATGGGGTTCAGGTTGATGCCATAAGCCTGCGGCGCCATGACCACCTGTGACAATGCCAGCAATTTAGGTACGTAGTCGCGGGTTTCCTGCGGCAGGGGCAGGTTCCAGTAGTCGGTCGGCAGCCCGAGCTTTTCGTTGCGCTCGATAGCCCGGCTCACCGTGCCTTCACCGGCATTGTAGGCTGCAAGGGCCAGCAGCCAGTCACCGTTGAACATGTCGTGCAGGCGGCTCAGGTAGTCCAGGGCGGCGATGGTCGAGGCGGTGATATCGCGGCGGCCGTCGTAGAGGCTGGTCTGGCGCAGGTTGTAATAACGCCCGGTGGATGGAATGAACTGCCACAGGCCAACCGCATGGCTGCGCGAATAGGCCATTGGGTTGTAGGCGCTTTCGATGGCCGGCAGCAGGGCCAGCTCCAACGGCATGTCGCGCTCTTCGAGACGCTCGACGATGTAATGGATGTAGAGGCTGCCGCGATCGCCGGCGCCTTCGAGGAACGACGGGTTACTGGCGAACCACAGGCGCTGCTGTTCGATGCGTGGGTTGACGGCAATGCCGTCCTGCAGCTTGAAGCCTTGGCGCATGCGCTCCCAGACGTCCTGGGGCGGGGTTGGCTTCTGCACCAGGATGACCGGTTTTTGCTTCATTCGTGCCGCTTGGTTGTGCGCCCGAATACTCTCCGAATCCGAGACGTGACTGGTGCTCTGACAGCCGACCAGAGTGGCCGTCAGGGCAATCGCGATGGCTTGTGCCAAGCGCGGCAGTGCGTCTGGATTGAAGGTTTTACGTATAAGTGACGACATTGGCAGGAATGAAGTTCCGGGCGAAAATGTCGGGCGATTCTAGAAAGCAGCCCCCTTGCGGTCAACCTTTCAGAACTTTCTGATACCAGCAGAAGCTGTTTAGAACGTATCTTTCCAAGCCCGTAACCCAGCAAAAATAGCGGTCGGATCGAGGTCTGACCGGCCAGTCCGTTCGTCTACTTTTTCTTTAACAGATGTTTCGTTGGTCCGCAGAAAGGGGTTGGTGGCCTTTTCCAGGGCTAGATTGGAAGGTAACGTGATGCGATCTTGCGCGCGCAAACGAGTCACCTCGTCGAAGCGTTGGGCAACCTGCGAATTATCCGGTTCCACGGCCCGGGCGAACCTCAAATTGCTCAGTGTGTACTCGTGGGTGCAATAGACCAGTGTGGTATCGGGCAACGCCGCCAGGCGGTTCAGCGACGCATGCATTTGTGCCGGCGAGCCCTCGAACAGGCGGCCGCAGCCGGCTGCAAACAAGGTATCGCCGCAAAACAACAGGGGCGCCGGGGTTTGCCCGTGGTAATAGGCAATGTGCCCCAGGGTGTGGCCGGGTACGGCAATGACCTGGAAATCCAACCCCAGAACCTGTACGCGGTCGTTGTCGCCAAGCGCGGTATCGCGTGCGGGGATGTTCTCCGCGGCGGGGCCATGGACCTGGGCGCCAGTTGCGTTTTTCAGGCGCTCGACACCGCCGACATGGTCATGATGGTGATGCGTGATCAGGATGTCGTTCAGCTGCCAGCCGCTGTGGGCAGCCAGCCAATCCAGTACGGGTTGCGCGTCGCCCGGGTCGACCACTGCGCAGCGTTTGCTCGCAGTATCCTGTAACAACCAGATGTAGTTGTCGTTGAAAGCGGGCAAGGCATCGATCTGTATCATGGTGCGGTTCGCCAAGCGAGAGACAATGGTGCATCTTAGAGCCTATGAGGTTCCAGGTGAACCTTATGTAGGAGGCTGCAATGACCGACAAAGCATTCGCACAGGCCGATCCCGACTGGCTGGAATTGATCAGCCTGGCGCGGGACTGGTTCGCTGGCCCCTTGGGGCAATTGTTACTGCATGAAGAGCAGCGCTTGCTCGAAGATGAACTGGGGCGCTACTTCGGTGGTTATCTGGTGCACTATGGCCCCAGCGCCGAGGCGCCGCCCAAGGCGCGGCAGGTGCAGCGCAACGTGCGCCTGGGCGCGCCCTTGCCCGGGGTCGAGATTGTTTGCGAGGAGCAGGCCTGGCCCCTGAGCGAACATGCTGCCGACGTGGTGGTGCTGCAGCATGGCCTGGATTTCAGCCTGTCGCCCCACGGCCTGCTGCGGGAGGCTGCCAGCAGCGTGCGCCCCGGCGGGCATTTGATAATTGTTGGCATCAACCCCTGGAGCGCCTGGGGGCTGCGCCATGTGTTCGCCCACGATGCCTTGCGCAAGGCCCGCTGCATTTCCGCCTCCCGGGTCGGTGACTGGCTCAATTTGCTTGGCTTTGCGCTGGAGAAACGGCGCTTCGGGTGCTATCGTCCGCCGCTTGCTTCACCGGCCTGGCAGGCACGCCTGGAAGGCTGGGAGCGCACGGCCGGACGCTGGCAAAGTGCCGGCGGTGGCTTCTATATACTGGTGGCACGCAAACTGGTGGTTGGATTGCGGCCATTGCGCCAGACCCGCCGCGAACCCATGGGCAAGCTCCTGCCGTTGCCGATGGCCAAGGTCAATCGGCGTCACTCCGAGCAGTGAACGCCCGGCAATTATTGATGGAAAGTGTTTGAATGAGCGATAGCGTCGAGATCTACACCGATGGCGCCTGCAAGGGCAACCCCGGCGTGGGTGGCTGGGGCGCCTTGCTGGTGTGCAAGGGCGTCGAGAAAGAACTGTGGGGTGGCGAGCGTGAGACCACCAACAACCGCATGGAGCTGACCGCTGCCATTCGCGGCCTCGAAGAGCTCAAGCGCGCCTGTAATGTGCTGCTGGTGACCGACTCTGAATATGTCATGAAGGGCATCAACGAGTGGATGGTCAACTGGAAGAAGCGCGGCTGGAAGACCGCCGCCAAGCAACCGGTGAAGAACGCCGACCTGTGGCAACTGCTGGATGAGCAGGTCGGGCGCCACCAGGTGACCTGGAAGTGGGTGCGCGGCCATACCGGGCACCACGGTAACGAACGTGCCGACCAATTGGCCAACCGGGGCGTGGATGAAGTGAGGGGAATCAAGCATGCGTAGTGTGGTACTCGATACCGAAACCACCGGTATGCCGGTCACCGATGGCCACCGGGTCATCGAGATCGGCTGTGTCGAGCTGATGGGCCGGCGCCCGACCGGCCGGCATTTCCATGTCTACCTGCAACCGGATCGTGAGAGTGACGAGGGCGCCATTGGCGTTCACGGCATCACCAACGAGTTTTTGGTCGGCAAGCCGCGTTTCGCCGAAGTGGCCGAGGAATTCTTCGAGTTCATCCAGGGCGCGCAGCTGATCATCCATAACGCGGCGTTCGATGTCGGCTTTCTCAACAACGAATTCGCCCTGATCGGCCAGCACGATCGGGCCGACATCACCCGCCATTGCACCATCCTCGATACCCTGTTGATGGCCCGCGAGCGTCACCCTGGCCAGCGCAACAGCCTCGATGCCTTGTGCAAGCGCTATGACGTGGACAACTCCGGGCGTGAACTGCACGGCGCCTTGCTCGACTCGGAGATTCTCGCCGACGTCTATCTGGCGATGACCGGCGGGCAAACCAGCCTGTCGCTGGCCGGCAACAGCAGCGATGGTGCGGGTGACGGCGGTGCGGGCAGCCAGGGCAGCGAAATCCGTCGCCTGCCGGCGGACCGCCCGATGACGCGAATCATCCGTGCCAGCGAAGCCGAGCTCGCCGAGCATGCCGCGCGCCTGGAGGCCATCGCCAAGTCGGCCGGCGGGCCGCCATTGTGGGTGCAGTTGCAGCAAAGCCCGTAAAGTCCTGGCGGTTACCCGTTGCAGCTGCCGCAAAGCTGCGTTAAGGGCCGCCAGGACCTTCGTGGGGCCTGGGCAGTCCATCGCAGCCTTGCGGCAGCTCCTACAGGAGCGGAAGGCTGCGACCAGGGTTTTTGTTGCACCCCCGCGCAAAGAACCCACACGCTTGCACCATCAAGCTTCTAACCTGAAGCCAAGGGCCGACTACGTCTGCCGTTTCAGGGCGCTGTTTTATGTACAAGGATCTGAAGTTTCCGGTTCTCATCGTCCATCGCGACATCAAGACCGATAGCGTGGCCGGTGAGCGGGTACGCGGTATTGCCCGCGAGCTTGAGCAAGATGGTTTCGATATTCTCCCGGCTGTGGATTACGCCGAGGGGCGTCTGGTTGCATCGACCCATCACGGCCTGGCGTGCATGCTGATTGCTGCCGAAGGCGCCGGGGAGAACACCCATCTGTTGCAGAACATGGTCGAGCTGATTCGCCTGGCACGGGCCAGGGCACCGCATTTGCCCATCTTCGCCCTGGGCGAGCAGGTCACCCTGGAGAATGCCCCCGCCGACGCCATGAGCGAGCTCAACCAGCTGCGCGGTATTCTTTATCTGTTCGAAGACACCGTGCCGTTTCTCGCCCGGCAGGTGGCCAGGGCGGCGCGCAATTATCTGGATGGGCTCCTGCCGCCATTCTTCAGGGCCCTGGTGCAGCACACGGCGCAATCCAATTATTCCTGGCACACGCCCGGCCATGGCGGTGGCGTGGCTTATCGCAAGAGCCCGGTGGGGCAGGCATTCCATCAGTTCTTTGGGGAAAACACCCTGCGTTCGGACCTTTCCGTGTCGGTGCCGGAGCTCGGCTCGCTGCTCGATCATACCGGGCCGCTGGCCGAGGCCGAGGCGCGCGCTGCGCGCAATTTCGGTGCCGACCACACGTTTTTCGTCATCAACGGAACGTCCACCGCCAACAAGATCGTCTGGCATGCCATGGTTGGCCGTGACGACCTGGTGCTGGTCGACCGCAATTGCCATAAGTCGGTGTTGCATTCGATCATCATGACCGGCGCTATTCCGTTGTTCCTGTGCCCGGAACGTAACGAGCTGGGCATCATCGGGCCGATCCCGCTGAGCGAGTTCAGCCCGGAATCGATCCAGGCGAAGATTCTCGCCAACCCGTTGGCCAAGGGTTGCGCACCCCGGGTGAAAATGGCGGTGGTCACCAACTCCACCTATGACGGCCTGTGCTACAACGCCGAGCTGATCAAGCAGATGCTGGGTAACAGCGTCGAAGTGCTGCATTTCGACGAAGCCTGGTACGCCTATGCGGCCTTTCACGAGTTTTTTGCCGGCCGCTATGGCATGGGCACCTCGCGCGGTGCCGACAGCCCGCTGGTATTTACCACCCATTCCACGCACAAGCTGTTGGCGGCATTCAGCCAGGCGTCGATGATCCACGTCCAGGATGGCGGCCAGCGGCAACTGGACTGCGACCGTTTCAACGAAGCGTTCATGATGCATATCTCGACCTCGCCGCAGTACAGCATCATGGCATCGCTGGATGTTGCCTCGGCCATGATGGAAGGCCCCGCCGGGCGCTCGTTGTTGCAGGAAATGTTCGAGGAAGCCCTGAGCTTTCGCCGTGCCCTGGCCAACCTGCGCGAACACCTGGGGCCTGGCGATTGGTGGTTCAGCATCTGGCAGCCGCCGCTGGTGGAGGGTATCCATCGGGTGGCGACCGAAGACTGGCTGCTGCAACCCCAGGCGGATTGGCACGGCTTTGGAGAGGTGGCCGAAGATTACGTATTGCTCGACCCGATCAAGGTCACGCTGGTGATGCCGGGGGTCAATGTCGATGGCAGCCTGCGTGACCAGGGCATACCGGCGGCGGTGGTCAGCAAGTTTCTCTGGGAGCGCGGGCTGGTGGTGGAGAAGACCGGCCTGTATTCCTTCCTGGTGCTGTTTTCCATGGGCATCACCAAGGGCAAGTGGAGCACTTTGTTGACCGAACTGCTGGAGTTCAAGCGCAGCTATGACGCCAATGTCAACCTGCTCGAGTGCCTGCCTTGCGTGGCCCACCTGGCCCCGGCGCGTTACCAGGGCATGGGGCTGCGTGATTTGTGCGACCAGCTGCATGCCTGTTACCGCAACAACGCCACCACCAAACACCTCAAGCGCATGTACACCACATTGCCCGAAGTGGTGATGAAACCTGCCGACGCCTACGACAAGCTGGTGCGCGGGGAAGTCGAGGCGGTGCCAATCGATCAACTGCTCGGGCGCGTGGCTGCGGTGATGCTGGTACCTTACCCGCCTGGCATTCCGCTGATCATGCCAGGTGAGCGCTTTACCCAGGCCACACGCTCGATCATCGACTACCTGGCCTTTGCCCGCACGTTCGACAGCGATTTCCCCGGTTTCGTCGCCGACGTGCATGGCTTGCAACATGAGGGGCAGGGGACGGGACGCTGCTATACCGTTGATTGCATCAAGACCTGAGGGCCGCTACGGCGACTTCATCGATAGGAAATCCAGACATCATGCATGTACACAACTGCGCCCTGAGCATCCGTGTCGCCGACGACAGCTTCACCGAATACATCCTGGGCAGCGAATTCGGTTTCAGTGTCACAGGCTATGCCATTCCCGAGCTGGGCAAACGGGTGGAACACTGGGTTGTCGAGCCGGTCGACCCCTATCGCAAATGCTATGGCATCGATCCGGAAGAATTTCGCAGCTACCGCGATGCGGCTGACAGTGCCGTGTTCATGGCCTTTCTGGAGGAAAAGCCGGTGGGGCATGTGGTGGTCAGCACCAACTGGAACGGCCTGGCGCATATCGATGAGTTGGCGGTCGACGCTGCGGCTCGTCGCGGTGGCGTCGCCCGCGCACTGCTGGGCGTGGCGTGCTTCTGGGCGCGCAAAAAGCAACTGCCCGGGGTGATGCTGGAAACCCAGAACAACAATCTCGGCGCCTGCCGCCTGTATCAGGACTACGGTTTCGAGCTGGGCGGCATCGACCGGCTGCGCTACCGTGGCATCGATCCGGAGACGGCCGAGGTGGCATTGTTCTGGTACTTGATGTTCTAGCGCGCCAGCAGGGCCTGGGCTTTATCCGTGACAATTTCCAACAGAGTCTTCAAGGCTGGGGTGGGCATGCTCTCCTTGAGGGTCAGGGCATACAGGCTGACCGGGATGGCGGGGGAGATCGGGCATACATCCAGCCCGGCTGCCTTGGCACCTGTGGCAGTGAACGGGTCGACCACTGCCAGGCCTTCACCGGCTTCCACCATGCTGCGCATCATCTGGTATGTCTGCACGCGGGTCTGGATCACAGGGGCGGGGCGCAGGCCCTGCATTTTCGTCTCCAGCAGTACACTCAGAGGGTCCTGGCCGTCGAGGCCGACCAGGGTCTGGCCGGCCAGTTCTTGCAGGGCAATGTATTTCTGCCGTGGTTGCAGCCAGCCGTGGGGCGCTAACAGTTGCGCCTTGCCTACCGCCAGTTCCACGCACTGCAGGGCTGGATAGGCCGGATTATACAGGCTCAGGCCCAGGTCGCATTCGCGCAGCAGCAGGCTGCGCACGATGTCCCGGGTGTTTTGGCTGGCCAGGTTGCAAGGGGTCTCGCGAAAGCGCCGGCGCAGGGCCGCGACACTTTGCGGCAGCAGCTCCTGGGCCAGGGTTGGTGTACACGCCACGCGCAGCGGTGCGTCCTGATGCTGGCGCAGGCTGCTGGCCACGCGGCGTACCGCCTCGAGGTGTTCATGCAGGTGGTTGATTTCTACCTGCAACTCACGGGCTTCGCGGGTGGGCTGATAGCGGCCGCGCGCGCGGGCGAACAACAGAAAGCCCAGTTCCTGCTCGGCATGCTGCAGGGTCTGCTCGACGGCGGGTTGGTCCATGTTCAGCAATTGCGCCGCAGCACTGAGGTTGCCGGTTTGCAGGATCGCCTGGAATACCTCGATGTGACGTAGTCGCATGCATGAACACCCTGTTCAGCCGGTTGAGCGCAGCCGTCTCAAGGGATGCGGATGATTTCCACGCCGCTCTGTACCAGTTCGAAACGGTCATCGCTCAGGTGCTTGACGCGATCACCAATGGCCAGCTTGTAGGTGGTCACGAGTGTGGCGACAGTGCCATCGGTGTCTTGCTGGGCTTCCTGGAACTCATGCACCGGATAAATCCGGCCTTCGGCATCCCTTGCATGAAACTGTCCGACGAGTACTGCAGCCATTTGATTTACAACCTCTGGAAAAACCACGAATTCGAGTCTGCGATAGACCACTGTTTTATCTGGGAGTTTTACCACCACGGAAAAATATTCCCTAGCCCTGTAGGGAACGCAAACGAGGCCTGGCGGAAGAATCCCCGCCCATCATCTATAACTTAACCTCCTTTAGCCAGCGAAGTCGGAAAAGCTTATGAAGTCCCGGCTTCTCCTACAAAAAATAATCGATGGCTACGCCCTGCGGCGTCGAGCACCACACGAAGCTTTAAAGCCAGGTAAAACGAACACGCCGCACTGCCCTTCAAGGCAGTGCGGCGTGTGGATTCAAGCCAGAATCAGGCCGATTGTGGCATCTCACCGTTCGCCAGGCGGCGATTGATGTCGGCGATCACCTCCGGCAGCTCGTTGATGGTGTCGATCAGGTAATGCGGGCGGGACGCTTCGAACAGGACGTGGATACGCTTGCGTTCAGCGTCGAGGGTGGCCGGGTCCAGCGCTCGATAACCTTCGTAGGTCAGGCCCAGGGCGTTGCCCGAGCACACCAGGGCCACGGTCCACATGCCGGCGCGACGGCCTTCGAGGATGCCGGGCACGGTGTCGTCGACCTTGACGCAGGCAGCCACGTCGTCGATACCCAGGGCGATCACGTTGGCCAGGGCCTGGGCTGGCCACGGGCGGCCATTGGGCACCTCGTCGGTGGCAACCACGTGATCGGCGACGTAGCCATTGGTTGCGGCCAGTTCAACGACCTTTTGCATGACCACGGCAGGGTAACCGGAGCATGAGCCGATCTTGATGCCATCCTTGCGCAGTGCGGTAATGGTTTCCAGTGCGCCTGGGATCAGTGCCGAATGGGTGGCAATTTTTTCGATCTGCAGGGGCATGAAGCGGTTGTAGATGGCGGTAACGTCGTCGTCGGTCGGCGCACGGCCGAAGACTTTGGCGTAACGCTCGCTGATCTGCGGCTGGTCGCACAGGGTGCGGATGTGGTCCCACTTGCCCATGCCCATTGGGCCGCGTGCTTCCTCGATCGAAACTTGTACGTCGAATTCACCGAAGGCCTCGACGAAAATCTGCGTTGGGGCGAAGGAGCCGAAATCGACGACAGTGCCGGCCCAGTCGAGGATGGCAGCCTGCAGTTTGCTTGGATTGTTGTAGTTCATTTCTATGTTCCTTTATAGATTCGGGGCGCAGTAGGGGGTTGAACGGCTAGCCAACACTTCAGATTTCCAGTACTTCCATCTCGCGCAGCACTTCGGCTACCGCGTTCACTGCCGCTTGCATGCCGCTGCCATCGACGCATCCAATGCAGCCGACGCGGAAGGTTTCGACCTGGGTCAGCTTGCCCGGGTAGAGGATGAAACCCTTGGCCTTGACCCGTTCGTAGAACTCCTTGAACTGGTAGCGAGGGTCCTTCGGTGCGTGGAAAGTGACGATGATCGGCGCCTGGATCTCTGCCGGCAGGAAGCTGCGCAGACCGATGCCGGCCATGCCCTCGAGCAGTACCTGGCAATTGTTGGCATAGCGCTGGTGGCGAGCGGGCAGGCCGCCTTCTTCGTTGTATTGCAGCAAGGCCTCATGCAGGGCCGCGACGACGTGGGTCGGCGGGGTGAAGCGCCATTGGCCGGTCTTGGCCATGTAGGTGAACTGGTCGTGCAAATCCATGGCCAGGGAATGCGAGTTGCCCTCGGCGGCGGCCAACGCTTGTTGGTTGGCAAACACGAAGCCCATGCCAGGCACGCCCTCCAGGCACTTGCCGGATGCAGCGATCAAGGCGTCGAACGGCACTTGGCTGGCGTCAATCGGCAGGGCGCCGAAGGAACTCATGGCGTCGATGATCAGGCGCTTGCCGTGCTGGGCAATGACCTGGGCGATCTCTGGCAGCGGGTTGAGGATGCCGGTACTGGTTTCGCAATGAATCAGCGCCACATGGGTGATGCTGCCGTCGGCGCGCAACAGGCGGTCGACATCGGCGGCGGTGGTGGGCTCGTCTTCAGCGGTTTCGAAGGTGCTGTATGCACGCCCCAGCACTTTGCAGATCTTGGCCAGGCGCTGGCCGTAGGCGCCGTTGATCAGCACCAGGACCTTGCCGTCGCGGGGGACCAGCGTGCCGATGGCTGCTTCCACGGCGAAGGTGCCGCTGCCTTGCAGGGGAACGCAATGGTGGCTGGCAGCACCGTTGATGATGGCCAGCAGTTGCTCGCAGACACTGGCGGTCAACTGGTTGAAGGTGTTATCCCACGACCCCCAATCCATCAGCATCGCTTGCCGAGTGCGCAGCGAAGTGGTCAGTGGGCCCGGGGTCAGCAGGATCGGGGCAGCAGTACTCATTCTGGTTTCCTCACAAGCGATGGGCTGAACGTACGGGGCTTAAGTTGCAATTTGCCGTGTTATCAATCAAATTGTTTGTCGTTATGCCAGCCATAAGTCAGGCCGATAGATATGAACCTGTTCCAACTCCGAGCCTTTGATGCGGTGGCCCGCGAGGGAAGCTTTACCCGTGCTGCCAGCCGTTTGTTTATCAGCCAGCCAGCGGTGACCGGCCACGTCAAGGCATTGGAGGAGCACTACCAGATCACCTTGCTGCGCCGCACCGCGCGGCGGGTCGAGTTGACCGAGGAGGGCATTCGCCTGGCGGCGATCACGCGTGCCATGTTTGGCCTGGCCGAAGAGGCCCAGGCCATGCTTGAGGCCAATCGGCAATTACTCACCGGGCGGCTGGAAGTCGCAGCCGATGGGCCGCACCGGGTCATGCCGATGCTCGCCAGCCTGCGTGCGCGTTATCCTGGCATTACCGTTAACCTGCGCCTGGGCAATGCTCAGGAAACCTTGGCGGCGTTGTTGTCCGAGCACGCCGATGTGGCGGTATTGACCGAGGTGGACCCGCGCAAGGGCTTGCATTTGCAGGACCTGACACCTTCGCGCATTTGTGCGCTATTGCCGGCCGGGCATGCCTGGGCCGGGCGGGCGGAGATTGCCATCGCCCAGATGCATCAGCAGATCATGGTCTTGCGTGAGCCGAGCTCGATCACCCGGCGTACTTTCGATGAAGCCTGCAGCCTGGCCAAGGTGCAGCCAAGGGTGCTGCTGGAACTCGACAGCCGTGAAGCGGTGACTGAGGCAGTGGCAGCCCAGTTGGGGCTCGGGATTGTCTCGTCGGTGGAGGTCAGCCATGACCCCCGTGTCGTGGCGGTACCGATAATCGGAGAGGGTCTGATCAACCGGCACATGGTCGGCTGCCTGGAAAGGCGGCGGGAATTGCGACTGATCAGGGCGTTTCTGGCGTTGGCGCCCGCCGATTAACCTGTGGCGCCTGCATCGCTGGCAAGCCACCCACAAAGTCTCGGTAACACAAATCATGTGAACACCACCAAAGCCTTGTGGGAGCAACTGTCTTAAGAGGCCTTTCGGGCCTCGACGCAGCCTGGCGGCAGCTACATCCATGGTCACCTCCCACAGGCATCTACACATGCACCCCGTGGGAGCTGGCCGGGCGGCGTTCCGCTTGCCTGCGATGAGGCCAGTCCAGGCAACCGATAATCAAAGGCTCTCGCGCACCATCTCCAGAAACGTCGCGACGATTCGCCGTGAACTCTGCTCGCGCAAACACACCAGCGTCTCGGTCAGGCGCCGTTCGCAGTCGACGATCGGCAAGGCACACACCCGCGCGTCGGCACCGAACTCCGCGGCCGACACCACGCCCACGCCAATCCCCACGACCACCGCCTCACGCGCGGCTTCACGGCCTTCGACCTGGATGGCCGGGCGCATGCGCAGGCCCAGCCGCTGCATTTCCTCCTCAAGTGTCTGGCGTGTCACTGAACCCACTTCGCGCAGTACCAGTGGCGTGTCGTCAAGGTCGGCCAGGTGGATGGAGTCGCGGCTCGCCCACGGATGCTGGTGCGACACGAATGCCACCATCGGGTCGTTGCGCAATGGCACGCAAAGCAGGCGTTCGTCGTTCACGTCGCGGCCGAGCAGGGCCAGGTCGGCCTGGTAATTGAACAGGCGCAGCAGCGACTCATCGGTATTGCCGGTCTCGATCTTGACGCTGATGCCCGGGTAGCGCTCGCAGAAGCGGGCAATCTGCGGCAGCACATGCACGGGGGCATCGACCGCCAGTACCAGGGTGCCGGTCTGCAAGGCGCGGGAGTCCTGCAGCAGTTCGTGGGCCTCGTCTTCGCAGACGAACATGCGCTGGGTAATGGCCAGCAGGCGTTCGCCCAGGTCGGTCAGGCGCACCGAGCGCTTGTTTCGGTGAAACAAGAGGACGCCGAAGCGTTCTTCGAGTTTGCGTACCTGGTCGGAGATTGCCGGCTGGGTGAGGAACAGGCGCTCGGCGGCGCGGGTGAAGCTGCCGTGCTGGGCCACGGCGTGGAAGGCTTTCAACTGTGCATGGGAGACCGACATTGCAGTACCTCGAACAAGCTGAGCTTATATTTGAAATACGATAAATCGATTTCACTTATTAGTCAGTAATTGTTTCTATCGCTCTCAGCCCGCAGGTGCAAGTCGGTCGAATGCGCAGGCGGGTCATGGGCCTTGGCACGCGACAACTCCAAAAAAAGTGGCCTGCCGAGTCTCATCTGACCAAGTGCGATCCCTACCGATCGTCACGCAAGTGCTTAACACAATAAAAAAACAGGCGTTTTTTTCCAATTCTGCCGGCACACTCCAATCCCGAGGTCAGACTCACCATGAATAAGCAGATAGCTACCATCAAGCGTTGGCGCATGCAGATCTTTGCCATCACTTGGTTGGCCTACGCGGCCTTCTATTTCACCCGTAAAGCGTTTTCGGTCGCCAAACTCGGTATCGGTGAGGACCCAACCTTCCATCTGGACAAGATGGCCATGGCCAACCTCGATGGCATCTACCTGGCCGCCTATGCGGTCGGGCAGTTTACCTGGGGCATGCTGGCCGACCGCTTCGGCCCACGGGTGGTGGTACTGGGCGGCCTGGTGATTTCGTCCCTGGCGGCGGTGGCCATGGGCAGTTTTGCCACTTTCCCGATATTTGCCACCTGCATGCTGATCCAGGGCCTGGCGCAATCGACCGGCTGGTCGGGCCTGTGCAAGAACATCGGCAGCTTTTTTCCCGCCGAGCAGCGCGGCCGGGTGCTTGGGTTGTGGAGTTCATGCTATGCCTTCGGCGGCCTGGTAGCGTCGCCGTTCGCCGGCTGGTGGGCCTACACCTACATCGGCAGTTGGCACGCGGCGTTCATCTCCAGTGCCGTAGTGGTTGGCCTGGTGGCGGTGTTGTTCTTCATCTTCCAGCGCAACAAGCCTGAAGATGTCGGCTTGCCCGCCGTGGAACCGGAACCCGAAATGCCCGGCGGTGCACCGACCCTGTGCAGCGTTTGGGCGCCACTGCGGGAAATCCTACGCAACCGTACGGTGCTGGTGCTGGGCCTGGCGTACTTCATGCTCAAGCCGGCGCGCTATGCCATCCTCCTGTGGGGGCCGGTGATCGTCTTCGAACAGATGCCGTCGGTGGGCAAGGTCGGTGCGGCCATCGTCCCGACTGCCTTCGAACTGGCTGGTTTGCTGGGGCCGATCCTGCTTGGCCTGGCCTCGGACAAACTGTTCGGTGCCCGGCGCATGCCCGCCTGTGTACTCAGCCTGTTGGCCCTGACCCTCACCCTGGCGTTCTTCATGGGTGCCATGCACACCGGCAGTGTGGCACTGGTGGTGGCCTTGCTGTTCGTCATGGGCCTGACCCTGTACGGCCCGGACTCGATGATCAGCGGTGCGGCGGCGATCGATTTCGGTACGGCCAAGGCAGGCGCCACCGCCGCCGGCTTCGTCAACGGCTGCGGCTCGGTGGGGGCGATTCTCGGTGGCTTGCTGCCGGGCTACTTCGACTCGGTCACGGTGTTTATCGTCTTCGCCGGTTGCGCATTGTTCTCGGCCCTGGTGCTGGTGCCTTACTGGAACAGTCGCCCGACCGGGCTTGGCGAAACACCGGTCGCGGTGCCGAACAGCGCCATGGCCATCACCCCGATGCGCACCTGAAGTTGCATCCGGCGACGCCGTCCTGGCGTCGCCATCCCCTTATCTTGATGGAGACTTGCCATGAGGCCTTTCTGGCTCGAGCAGGCGCTGCTGGACGATAGCTCGGCGACCTGCGACCCCTTGCCCGGCGACAGCCGTTGTGACGTGTGCATCGTCGGTGGTGGTTACACCGGCCTGTGGACCGCCATCATGCTCAAGGAGCAGAACCCCGAACTCGACATCCTGTTGATCGAAGCCGATATCTGTGGCGCCGGTGCCAGCGGTCGTAACGGTGGTTGCGCGCTCTCCTGGTCGGCCAAGTATTTCACCCTCGAGCGCTTGTTCGGCGTGCAGGAAGCGGTGCGCCTGGTCAAGGCGTCGGAGCAGAGCATCCACGCCATCGGCGCCTTCTGCCAGCAGTATGGGGTGCAGGCCGATTACCGCCTCGATGGTACGCTGTATACATCCACCAATGCCGCCCAATGTGGCTCGACCGATGGTGTGATCGCCGCACTGGAACGCAACGGCATCAACTCCTTCGCCAAGCTGCCCGTGGCCGAGGTGCAGCGCCTGGCCGGTTCCGACAAGCACCTCGAAGGCTGGTTTTCGCCAGCTGCGGCCAGTGTGCAACCGGGCAAGCTGGTGCGGGGTATGCGCCGGGTAGCGTTGCAATTGGGGGTGCGCATCCATGAGCAAACTGCCATGAGCGGCTTGCGCGAAGGGCGCCCGGCAGTGGTGGAGACTGCTCGCGGCAATGTCCAGGCCGACCGCGTGGTGCTGGCGATGAATGCCTGGATGGCTCGCGCCTTCCCGCAATTCGAGCGCAGCGTGGCAATCGTTTCCAGCGATATGATCATCACCGAACCGCGCCCGGATCTACTGAAGAAAATCGGCTTGACCAGCGGCGTCACCGTGCTCGATTCCCGCATCTTCGTGCACTACTACCACAACACTCCCGACGGCCGGCTGATGCTGGGCAAGGGCGGCAATACCTTCGCCTATGGCGGGAAAATGCTGCCAGTATTCGACCAGCCATCGCCCTATGCGCAACAGTTGCGCGGCAGCCTCAATGAGTTCTTTCCGGCATTCGCCGAGGCCGGCATTGCCGCGACCTGGAACGGCCCGTCGGACCGTTCGGTGACCGGCCTGCCGTTTTTCGGCCGTCTCGGCGCTGGCGGTAACGTGTTCTACGGCTTCGGATATTCCGGCAGCGGAGTGGGGCCATGCCACATGGGCGGGCAGATTCTTGCCTCACTGGTGCAGGGCCTGGACAACGAGTGGACCCGTTCACCGTTGGTCAACGGCCCGCTGGGCTACTTTCCGCCCGAGCCGATTCGTTACCTGGGCTCGCTCATGGTGCGCAACGCCATCCGCCGCAAAGAGCACGCCGAGGACCGCGGCCATCGCCCGCGGCGCCTGGATGTGCGCCTGGCCAGGTTTGCCGCGGCGGCGGGCAAGGCTGACAAGGGCTGAAGGGTTTTTTTGTCGAGGGCAGGCAGAGCGTATAAACTGCACCCACTTTGGCCGGTCGCTACCTGAGCCGGCACCTGAAACCAGAGAGTCGAAATGGGCGCACAGTGGAAAGCCAAGCATAGAGAAGCAGCAGCCAACGCCAAGGGCAAGATCTTCGGCAGGCTCGCCAAGGAAATCCAGATCGCCGCGCGCAACGGTGCCGACCCGAGCACCAACGCCCGCCTGCGTCTGGTAGTGGAACAGGCCAAAAAAGCCTCGATGACCCGTGAAACCCTGGAGCGCGCGATCAAAAAGGGCGCAGGCCTTTTGGGCGACCAAGTGCAGTACCACGCCGTTACGTACGAAGGGTTTGCCCCGCACCAGGTACCGGTCATCGTCGAGTGCCTGACCGACAACGTCAACCGCACCGTGGCGCAAATCCGCGTGTTGTTTCGCAAGGGCCAATTGGGTGCTTCGGGTTCGGTAACCTGGGATTTCAACCACGTGGGCATGATCGAAGCCAACCCGAGCAGCCCCGATGCCGACCCGGAAATGGCCGCCATCGAAGCCGGTGCCCAGGATTTCGAAGCGGGCGAAGAAGAGGGCTCGACCCTGTTCATCACCGACGCCATCGACCTGGATGCGGTGCAAAAGGCCTTGCCTGAATTCGGTTTCAGCGTCGACTCGGCGAAAATCGGCTATATCCCGAAGAACCCGGTCAGTGGTTTGAGCGATGAGCAGATGGCCGAGGTCGAAGAATTCCTCAATGCCATCGACGACAACGATGACGTACAGAACGTGTACGTTGGGTTGGCCGGTTAAGCACCGGGCGACTGCTGCTACGGGCACAGCACCATCGCGTAGCAGCTGCCGCCAGGCTGTGTCGGGGCACTTACCAGAGCTTCACCGCGTAGCTCAATAGCAATCGGTTCTCGGTCGAATCGCGCTGGTAATTGCTCTTGACCTGGGCAGTACGCCAGCGCATGGACACATCCTTGAACGGGCCGCTCTGGAGCGTATAGCTCAAGTCGACATCGCGCTCCCATTCGCGCCCTTCACCGGCGAAACCAGCGACCCGGGCTTGCTTGCCTTTGGCGTAGCGGGTCGAGAACAACAGGCCGGGCACGCCGATTTCCGCAAAGTTGTAGTCATAACGCGCATGCCATGCACGCTCCCCGGCATTGGAAAAATTGTTCAATTGATAGTCGGTGAACAGGTAGGTGTTGCTGCCATTCACATAGGTGAAGGCGGTGTCGCCGAACTGTCGTTGGTATCCGCCACCCAGGCTGTGGCCTAGCCAGCTGTAGGTCATACGGCTGCTCAGCGCCCGGTTATCGACCCGGCCGGCCAGCCCCGCGCCATTCTGGCTGGAATCGAAATAGCGCAGTTCACTCTTGAGCGTACCTGGTCCCGTTTTCAGGCTGTGCTTGAGGCCCAGGTAATGTTGCTGGTAGATATTCTGCAATTGCGCATGTTGATAGCTGCCGATCATGTTGGGAGTGATCTGGTAGTCCACACCGGCATAGCGGAACTGGTCGCTTCGGGCCGAGCTTTTGTAGCTGCCGTTCTGGGCATTGAGCCCAAGTTTTTCGTAGTCGGTCGAATCGCGCTGCTTGACCCGGTCGATTTCGCCCAGGCGCAAGGTCAGGTCGTTGATGTCCCCGGAGGTGAGCTGGGCGCCGCGGAATGTCTGGGGAAACAGTCGGCTGGTGTTCGGCTGCAGCAGGGGCAGGTCGGGTTGCAGATGGCCCACGCGCAATTCACTATCGGCCACGCGCGCCTTGGCGGTCAGGCCCAGCTTGGTGTAGTTGTCATGGGCGCGCCTGGCGTAGCGCGGGCTGCCCGGCTCGGGCCTGGCAGCCTGGGACAGCAGGCCGGTGCCGGAGCGGGCGGGGCTGGAGTCCAGTTTCAACCCCAGCATGCCCACGGCATCCAGGCCGACACCGATCGTGCCTTCGGTAAAGCCCGACTGCACATTCAATGCAAAGCCCTGCGCCCACTCTTCACGCCTGGATTGACCCGAACCCTGCTCGAAGTCGCGGTTGAAGTAGTAGTTTTTCATCTCCAGCACGGCCTGGCTGTCGTTGACCAGGTCTGCCTGGGCCACGATGGGTAACAACCCCGTGGTACCTATCAGGGAAAGGCGGATAGTGGTGTGTTTCATCGTGCGCTCCAAAAGGTAACCCCGTTGTTTTTGTCGGGCGGGTTTGCCGTGGGCGCATTCTGGAGAGTCTGAAATGGGTTGGGGTGCAGGCGGTTTCCGGTTCGCCAGTCGGACGGATCCGGCTATTGGAACGAAGGCAAAATCGAAAGAGGCGGGCGCCGTATTGAAGCAACAGCGGCGCCGGCTTGTCGGGAGGGCTGAGCGGCTTCAGGTACTCGGCAGCAGCGAGGAATGATGGCTGCTGATCAGCCATTGTTCCCCGTTCCAGCGATAGGTGAAGGTGTAACGGGCTTTCACCTCGGCGTTGGTGGCAGCGAAGCGAAAGGTGTAGAGGCCGGTGTGCAGTGCGTTGTTGCAGGTGAGCTGAACGTGGCTGGTGTCGAGGGTGCCGATTGGCCGGTCCTTGAGAAAATGCTCGAAGTAATCGACTTTTTCGTCGGTCGTGAGCCGCGGTGTTTTCGAGACCGTGGGCAGCAGGATCGCATCGTCGGCATACAGCGCCGCCACCTTGTGGGCGTCGCCGGTCTTGAGCGTGTCATTCCATCGCTCGAACAGTGCAATCACGTCTTCCTGTTTGACACTCTGGCAATTGGCTGGCGCAACTTCAGCTTGAGCGGTCCCGATGCCGAAGGCAGCCAGGGCACCCAGTAGAACGAACGTACGGTTCATCACAACTCCTTGATAACAAAGGCAAATGGCCAGCAATGGCGGTCGGCCGGCCTTGACGCGGGCACAGTGTAACGGCCGCGAAATGCAGGACAGAAGTGCCTGGCTCAGGCATTGAGTTACAAGGAGTGTTTACGTCAAAAGCATGCGGCGGCAGCCATTGAAGTGGCTGCGCACCAGAGGGGCGGCGTTGCGGGTACGCGATCAAACAGCCTGGAGGCTGGCCTGCTGCAACAGCTGGTTGAGCTGGGCGACCTGCTGCCTGAGGCGGTCGCGTTCATCCTTCAACTGGCGCAGCTCGTCGCGGCGTACAGTGACGTAAAGGGTTTGGGGAGGGCTTGCCGGTAGAACTGTTCCCATTGCACACCTCGCGAATGGCTTGTCACATACGAGATCGTAGACGCTGGCGGCATAAGGTGCCCAGGCTCGAATCTCAATCGAGGCAAGTTTGAATTCTTTTTTGCTGCATTGGAACTTTTTTATTTCCTGTGGTCGCGGTGACTTTTTATCGAGGTTGGCCACAACGGCTTGATGGGCGCTGCCATGCCAGCTGGCGCGTGTTGCAGCTGCCGGAAACTCCACCCAGCCACACTGGACTAACCTTGTGTATCCAGGGGTTGCCCTGCGCAACCCTTTTCAACCCATTGGTGTGGAGCATCGGCACATGCAACTAGGTATCGTGGGACTGGGCCGCATGGGCG
>RCUU01000429.1_pt1 | contig 23406 bp, 19 predicted proteins | sample 2166211 | NCBI WGS metagenome assembly RCUU01 (sample SAMN09932620, study PRJNA488358) | compost metagenome | feature: garden; material: soil; isolation source: compost soil in phenylacetic acid-enriched culture | place: Germany: Experimental Botanical Garden Goettingen | collected 2016-01-27
TCAAAACTGGTTAGATTCGTATGCTGAACGGGCATCTCTTTTCCATTGCTGCCTTCAACCTTAACCGGAATGACCAATTGGCCGTTATATTTATTATCATCATGTGCCTCAATGGTAAAGTCCTCTGGTGAACGCACAATAAATTCAATGTCATAACGTTCCCCGGGAGCAACCGTCACTAATTGATTTTGGAGTACAGCAGGCTCATTTATATCTTGTCCATCTGTACTTACCACCTTGAATTCACCCGGAATATGAATGGCATGCGAGCGATATCCTGCGTTGATTAAACGGAGTCTAACCGTATCTCCCACTTTAGCCTCAAGTGATTTGATCAGAGCTCCTGACTTCCCGTTAACCGTGTATATGTTGTACAGAGTGGACATCATCTCTTCATCACTCATATTGGTCATACCGGCCATACCCGGCATACCTTCCATGCTTGTTCCCTGGGCGTTCAGCCCATCCTCCGGGTTAATCCACTCGTCCAGCACTAAGGTATAGTCTTTATCTGGCTTCGCAGCATCTTTAGCTTCTACAATTAAGGCACCGTAAAGCCCTTTATCTACTTGTTCGGAGCTTTCCTGATGTGAATGATACCAGTAGGTCCCGGCAACATCCGCTGAGAAGCTATAGGTGAAGGTTTCTCCCGGTCCTACCGCATCCTGACTTACTCCAGGTACTCCATCCGTTTCAGAGGACACGGGATAACCATGCCAATGAATCGTAACCGGAACCTTCAATTCGTTTTTAAGTGTTACCTGAACAAAATCGCCTTGGGTTACGCGGATTTCCTGACCTGGTACAGTTCCATTGTAGGTCCAGACCGGCAGGGTTACACCGTTTGCAATCTCAAGATTGCTTTCCATTGCAGTTAAATTAAAGCCCTTAACCGGTTGTCCTGATTTAGGTTGAACTTGTAAGCGTTCAGTGGTTTGATTGGGTACATTTAATGTATGGTTTGAGCTGCTATTCGCCTCTTGGGAAGTTGTGGAATCCGCTTCCGGTGAAGGGCTTGGTTTTGGTATCTCTTCAGACATTGTATCTGACTCTAAATTGCTAGAATTAGCAGCTTGGTGATTCATATGCTCGTTGGGCGTACTAGTATCCTCCATATTCATTCCATCCATAGCATTGGAACCCGTACTGGAAGCTGATGTATCACTGATATATATTCCAGCTGCTGTCCCTCCGATAATCACAGCAATGATAAACAACCAAATAAGACGTTTATTACTCAAACCTCATTCCTCCCATCAGGATTTAAAAAAGGCAGCGCTCGACATGATTCCGAACGCCGCCTCAGGTTTCCTTCCTTACATCATGCCCATACCGCCGCCGCTGCTCATAGAGCTGCTTGAGCTACTGTTATTCATGTTACCCATGTTCATCATGTCCATCATGCCACCGGAGCTGCTCATGCTTCCTGAAGAGCCCATACTTCCCATACTACCGGAGCTTCCCATGCTACCCGAGGTGCCCATCTGACCTGTGAACTGCTGCTGCATTTGCATCATTCGCTGCTGCAGTTGACTCATTTGCTGCATCATATTATTCATTTGGTCCATGGTTACCCCACCGCTCATTGTACCCTGTACCGTCCCTCCGACCGTTGCAGTACCGTTTACGTGGGCACTATGCTCGTCACTACCTGAAGCATTTGAGGGGTTGGTAATGTTCAACAGTACTACAGAAATAATTAATCCGATGAACGAAATAAGTGCCAATTTCAGCCAACCGTTATTTTTCATGATTGAATCTCCTCCACCTTTTGGTTTTGTTCCTGATCTACCCTTCGGTTGATCTTTACCTGTTAGAAGGGCATAGATTTTGGGGATTACATAATAAATAGCATAAAACATACCGACTACAAGTAGTATCAGTAATGCTGCCATATATAAGTTCCCGAAGGACCCGAGAACATTCATGTTGTTTTCCCCCTATGGATTGCCTTTGACCATACAATAGCCAGAAATACGGCTCCCGCCAGAATGATAGGTAAAGATAGAACTAGCAGTGCCGTGGTCACAATATGCATGGTGTACAGCTTGCCTTCTTGACTGTGGTGTCCGGTATGCCCACTGTTGTCCGAAGCCACTTTTGCACTGTCACTTGTTTCGAATGTAAACATATCCTGCACGGTTGTATTTCCCAAATGTTCGTCTCTCATCATGTCTGCCATGGAATGGTTCATTTGTGCCACATCTTCTGTCCGGTTTCCCCAGGAAAGTGCCAGCACCAGTCCTATAATGACTCCAAATACAGAACACAGTTGCCAAAATGGACGTTTTTGTTTGCTGAGCATAAGTTACACCTTTCCTCTGCACCGTACATATACTCCGCCGGCTATACTGACGGCCAATAGAGGAAATGCCAATTGAACGCTCCCAGACATCAACCTCTGTACATTTTGATCTTCCTTGACTTGCATGGACAATCCCATCAGAGAGGTCTCCATCGCCTTCATCATGCCGCCCATAAAGTCCATTGCTTCCTTCTCCGTAGGACCAAATCGAAGCATAGAGATCAGTATTGCGCTAAAAGCAAAGAAAAAGGAGGTTGTAATCAACCAAACGAGAAACTTGAACCATTTTTTTTGCATCCACATGATAAAGGCCACCCCCTTTTTATCAGCTATTTGGCTTTCTGTACCTTTTTCTTGGGCCACTTCAAAGCATGGGTCTTCATATAGATGTGCCAGATCACACTAGCGACTGCCAGATACGTCAACTTTTCATGAATCCACAAGGAAAGGGCGGTCCCGGCTTGATCACTATCCATGAACAGCCAGATAAATGCACCCGTAATAATGAAAATCAGTGTGGTAATGAAGGTGAATAATCCATACCCGGATGGGCCGAATACGAGCCAAGGCTTTATCGTCTTATCCCGTCTGAGAATTCGAATAATCTCATAGAGAATAACAATAAGTGTCAGCAACACATATACAATTGCCGCAATACGGTGTACTACATCGGCCGTGGCTATATCGTATTGCATCACCCAACCGTACTTAGCCCCTGCCATCGCAATTCCGCTTAGCGCCAATATGGAAAACACAAGCGCCCACAGCCAGTGAAGGATAAAATCAAACTTCATTGCCACATCAACCTCTATCCGTCTTTTTCTTCAATTCTTTACGTGCTTATTCCGGATTATTATCCTGGTTACTTTCAGGCATGTTCGTAAGTACCTCGTTTTTACTGGATTTACTCTCATTTCCGGCCGTTAACAGAACTCCGGTAGAAGAGGCAGCTGCTGCGCTGCTCATATTTTGTTTCACGTAGGTGAACAAGAACCCGATTAAGGCACCTACAAACAAAATGGTTAGAACCTTAACAAAGAACGTTAAAATCCCCGAAACGGTCCAAGTCGATACCCATCCGGTATGATTCGGATTCAACCCGCCATTCATTAGAATTCCAAGGAGATACAAAACTACGATTACGCCCACCAGGGTAGAGGCCAGAACAAAGATCATTTTTAACATTGGATCATTACTAATGATTTGTTTGCCCTTGTTATAAGACTCTTTAAAATAAGTATTTTTGAGCCATACTGCAAGGCCAACCACAAGGCTGAGAATTAGAGCAACAAACAGCAGCTCAGTCACCGTCAAAAGAAGCCCGCTAAGCACACCACCGGAACTGGTCCCGATATCCATTGTCCCCTGCATACTGTCGGAGACACTGGTGCCTGTCATCGTACTTGAATTATTCATATCCATCATTGTTTACCCCTCCTTAAAAATTAAACCGTTTGTTCATTTTCAACCTTTTGTGGTTTGGCCACCATTAGACTACGAATAGCTCCAATGATCCCCACTAGCATCAATACGGCAAATAGTATGGAAATCATAGTCACAAGAGCGGGCATTTGAACCTTGCCAACCGAGAACCCGCTCGTAGATGCGCCCTCCATTACCATCGCTTCAGAAGCTTGCTGTGCCTGTTCAGCTTGCACCATCGTCTGATTGATTTGATCATTCAACCATAGATTAATGCTTTCAAGTTCCATTACGGCTTGAGCCATTTGATATATGGCCTTGTTAGCCTGTTGTACATCTCCAGCTGCGATAGAACCTCCCGTCGTATTTACCGTTACATTCGATAAAAACAATTCTTTGGCATCATTCAGCTTTTGAGCTACGTTGTTTAACAGTGTCTGATTTTGGACCAGTACATTGTGACGATTAGCGTATACTTGGTAAGTTGGGTTGCCCGACTCCGTCAAACGAACCATCTCATTCATATTCTCATTCAATTGATTCATGAGATACACGCCCTCCGACAGGGAGTACAGGCCTCTTGGATAACGTTCAATCAGTAAAGGATTCACTGAACCCGAAGACATTAACTCTGCTACCTGCTGAATGGACTTGTAGGAACTGGAGACCTTCACTTCTAAGCTCCCGACAGGATTAACATCTTCACTTTTAATGGAAGATGCTTCTGTTGATGTATGCTGACTATGTGCATCCTCCACAGTCTTCGCCCTCATAATGCTTGACCATGAGATATTCTCCTCTTTTGAAACAAACCATCCGATGTATCCCACACCCGAGAGAATAATCAGAATAAAAGCGAATCCAAGAATATTGCGCAAAGTCTTCAAAACTCTTCACCTCCTTTATTAGCACTCTATTTATTTGTTAATGTAATTAAAGAATACCAATGGAGTTTGGGGAAAGTATGAAGAAACAATGGGCTAATAATGATTTAATCATTAATTCCAATTATTGGAGATCCCGCCAGCGAAACAAGCTTCCCAAATCATCGGTCTAGCTGGAGAGACGTACAAAAAGAGCCATTCCACTAAGAATGGCCCAAATATAGTATGATGATCTTTTCCGTACATGTTTTATTATTCTCTTTATAGACTACTTTGCAGTCATTAGTTTCTCCAATTCACCTAAATCTAGTGTTAATTCTTCCTCAGTGTACTTCCCTTCTCCAAAACTGATTAAAGCGCGAAGCGGCATATACTTCATCATGGCATAAAACATATCCGGATTGTTTTCAAGCGAATCCATACCGAACACATTGCTGTATTTTTGGGCAAATGCAGCTGTCAGTGGATTAGCTAAAAGATCTCCGACGGTGGTGTTCCGGTTAAATTGCACCGGTAGAGACGACAAAGAAGTTACTTCAAGATCGGCTGTGAGCCGGATATCTCTTGAAGATGCTCCAACTGCGACTTTGAATGTCCCGGTCTCCACATGCCAATTCTCCAATTCAACATTGTAATAAGCAAAAGAACGTTTATCCAGGATAAAAGTAACAACACGCTGTTCACCGGGGCTTAGTTCAATCTTCTGAAATCCCTTTAATTCTTGGGTTGGGCGAATAACACTGCTCTCAACATCACTGATATAAAGCTGTACAATTTCTTTGCCTGTCTTTAAACCTGTATTTTTAACGGTGACTGAAGCAGTTACCACTTCTGTTTCGTCTATACTGGTTTTGTCCAATATCAGGTTACTGTACTCATATGAGGTATAACTTAAACCAAACCCAAAAGGAAACAAAGGGTCCAGCTCCTTTTTGTCATAATAACGGTAGCCTACAAAAATCCCTTCTCTGTACTCCACCTTATCGCCTTCACCCGGGAAGTTTAAAAATGATGGATTATCGCTCATCTTTACAGGGAACGTTTCTGCTAACTTTCCACAAGGATTGTAATCTCCAAACAGTAGATCCGCGATCGCCTCGCCCATTGCCTGCCCACCCAGATAGCATTCTAGAATCGCTTTAGTTTTGCTGATCCATGGCATTTCGACAGGGGCACCGTTGCTTAGAATCACAACGATACTGGACTGCACCTTGGATACTGCATCTAGAAGCGCTCTATGATTTTCAGGAATAGATAAATGTTTTCGATCATAGCCTTCTGACTCATAAGAATCTGGTAATCCAAGAAATAGAATCGCTGTATCCGCCTCATGGGCTACCTCTTGGGCTTCCTTAAGAAGTTCATGGTTCACGATATTTTTATCCAGTTCATAACCTTGTGCGTAGGAAAAAGTTAGCGATTCATTCCCCAAAGATTTTAGTGCAGTATAGGGATCATCTAGTTGAGTCGGAATAACATGTGAACTTCCTCCGCCTTGATAACGCGGTTTTTGGGCAAATTCACCGATAATCGCATACTTCCCTTTTCGGGAAAGCGGCAGTAACTGCTCTTCATTCCGTAACAAGACCATACTCTCCCGTGCTACTTCCCTTGCCAATTGATGATGCTCTTCGTGGGTGTAGATAAAGGTCTTTTGCTGAGCATTTTTGGCTTTAAAAATAAACGTAAGTAACCGCTCTACAGCAAGATCCAAGACTTTCATCGAAAGCTCACCACTTTGGACAGCCGACACAATCTTAGCATCACCAATCCCCCCGCTTGAGGGCATCTCTAATTCCAGTCCTGCCTTCAGTGCATTTACCCTTTCATTTACTGCACCCCAGTCTGAGACCACAAAGCCATTGAATCCCCACTCATCACGTAAAATTTTTGTCAGTAGCTTCTCGTTTTCTGAAGCGAATTCGCCGTTCACCTTATTGTAAGAGCACATTACGCTCCAAGGTTGTCCCTTTTTAACAGCACCTTCAAAACTCGCTAAATAAATTTCTCGTAGTGTCCGCTCATCTACAACTGCATTTGTCGTCATTCTACGGTGTTCTTGATTATTTGCAGCAAAATGCTTGAGCGAAGCTCCTACACCTTGACTTTGTACCCCTTCGATATGACTGGCAGCCATTTCTGCGGAAAGATAAGGATCTTCAGAGAAATATTCAAAATTCCGCCCGTTTAACGGTGAGCGTTTAATATTTGCACCTGGCCCCAAGAGAACGGAGACTTGTTCTGACCTAGACTCTTCCCCGAGTGCTACTCCAACTTTACGGATTAATTCCTTATCCCATGAAGAAGCAAGACCTGCAGCTGAGGGAAAGCAAGTTGCAGGTACACTATCATTCAAACCCAAATGGTCAGCGTCCCCACGTTGCTTTCTCAGTCCATGTGGTCCATCCGTTAGCATCAATGAAGGTATTCCCAGCCTTTCAATACCTTTCGTATGCCAAAAGTCCAATCCTGAGCATAAACCTGCTTTTTCTCCCAAGGTCATTTTTGAAATCAGTTGTTTGATTTCAGACATCTTAAGCTTCCTCCTCTAAGTTACATATATCGATTTATCGTCCTGTCTGATGCTCAAATATTTTGTTTATATCATAAATAATATTACCAATACCGCCGTCAACCCTCATAAAACGATGGTCAACTGCCTTAGCAATACAACATGTGTAATGCATAAATGTAAAAGGTACATCATCGGTTTGTCTGTTTATGATTTCATCGCACAGTTTAATGTTTTCTCTCAACATTTCTCTGGAAGCTTCACCTGCAAGATGACATAAATACACCCGGTCAAACCTACCTTCCACATTCTTAGCTAACTTCTCCAGTGATTCCTTGTACTTCTCGACAGTATACGAATGTTCATCAAACAGAAAGGTAGAATGGTTGCAGGCGTCTCCCAAAATTAAAGTCCGCTCTTCTTCAATCAGAATAGCCATGGTTCCGGGAGTGTGACCCGCAGCTGAAAATATACTAAGGTGGATTCCCCCAAGATCAAATCTGTCCCCTTCTTTCAGTTCAAGAAAGTTAGGGGGTTGGGGCGGAACAAAGTTAAGTTCTTTCAAGTCAGGCATAGCTGGCCCCAGAGTCATTTCCATGTATTCCTGCCTTACCTTTAATTCTTGATGTTCAGTATAGATAACGTTATCTAGGGGGCTCATATAGACCCTGGAGAATTCTGGGGCGCCCATAGCATGATCCACGTGCCCATGTGTTAGGATAACCGTAATCGGTTTAGCAGTAATATTCTCAATATATGCTCTTAGGTTTCCTACACCAAGACAGGTATCTACGAGTACTGCTTCATGCTCTCCCTCTATGAGATACATAAATTCTTGCGACAAACTCGTTATCCTTTTCACATGACGAGATATTTGCTTTGAAGCATAGTAATCCATGAACCATTCCTCCTATTCCTGTATCTGTAATATCTCCTCTGCAGCCAAGTGAATGTCTTCCTCTGTTATGCCGAAAAAGTCCATTTTTGCCAGAGTATTTAAAGAATGAGTTTTTCCATCAATGTCATCAAGCGAGAGAAATTGGAAGATTGCAGGTAATCTGCGTTGCAACACTTCCAATGCCTTTTCGTTCCTTACCAGTTCTTCCAAACGGCTATGCATGGAGAACAATTTCCGGAAATCCGTTAAAGGAAGATAAGTTAGCTCATGAATTCCCGGTTCTAAAGTAAATGGTTCTCCACCATACTGTGGTAGTACCACCTCAGCTGCACAGGCAAATGGAACCTCAAAGCGGATCTGCACTGTACCATCATCATTAATCTTCCACTCCGATGCATACGTGCCGCTAACCGAATCATAGACAACGTTGAACGATTTGAATTTCCGGTTGATTTGTGGAGCAAAGCGTACCTTCTTAAATCCGGGTTCAAGCGGCTCAATTCCTCCCAGATTTCGATATAAATACTCAATGACCGATCCGTATGCGTAATGATTAAGCGAATTCATCATAGTGCCGCTGATAGTGCCGTCAGGCAATACCGAATTCCATCGTTCCCATATAGTTGTTGCACCTAAATTCACACAATACAACCAACTTGGGTATTCCTCCTGGAGTAGAAAATCCAGCGCTTCTTCCTCCATTCCATTCTCTGCCAGTACTCTGCACATTATTGGGGCACCAACAAATCCCCCTGTTAGCTTGTTGCAATCTTTATAGAATCTTTCCCGGAGCCCGTCCAGAAGTTTGTTTTTGTCGAGATAAATGCCGAAATTTAATGCAACCAAGTAGCCGGTTTGGGTATCAATGCTCAAACGGCCCGATGAAGTGAAATATTCCGCCAGAATGGCTGCTCTAATATTTTCAGCCATATCGTTATACTCTTTAGTAAGCAAATTCTTTCCTAACAACTCTGCAGCCTCGGCAACCAAACGGGTCGATTCATAGTAGTAACAGGAACTAATAAAATAATCGTCTGTACTGCCTTTAAAGCTTTGCGGAGATCTGCCGTCCTGAGCCAGCCAATCCGTTATTTGCGAACCGAAATTGTATAGATACTGTCGACCACGCTTTGTATCTTCCCGGGTAATATAGTCTACCCAATCCTTCATCATCGGAAAGTATTGAGCCAGCATTTCTTTATCCCCGTATTGTTTGTATAGCACCATGGGTAAAAATGTACCTATATCGCCCCACACACTACAGCCTAATGGTTCTCCGAGTACAGGAATGTATATCGAAATAATACCATTGTGTTTTAGCTGCTCTGTTCTTAAGTCATGCAAAAATTTATGATAAAAAGCCCGTGTATCCATATTATAGGATGCCGTTCTTGCAAAGACTTGTGCGTCCCCGGTCCATGCCAACCGTTCGTCTCGCTGTGGACAGTCCGTAGGAAAATCAATAAAGTTTGATTTTTGTCCCCACATTGCATTTTGAAAGAGGCGGTTAATCTTTTCATTCGATGTTTCGATAAATCCGCTCTCGTCCAGATCAGAGTAAATCACCTTACCTAAAATATCTGTTATCGCTATATCTCCAATCCAGCCGGTTACCCGTACGTATCTGAATCCAAAAAAGGTGAACCGGGGACTTACACATTCAGCAGCACCATCAGATATATAAACAAATTGGGACTTTGCACTTCGATAATTATCGTTGTAGAAGTTGCCGTTCTGTAAAATCTCGCCGAAATCAAAGATTAATTTGGTTGCCTTAGGAAATCGGTTATTAAACTCAATGAATCCTGAAAAGTTTTGACCCATATCCAGCACCGTTTCTCCAGCCGGTGTTTGGATAATACTTTGCGGATACCGCTCCTCGTTTACTTTGACCGGTATGCTATAACGGCTAACCAGCTTTTTTTTGTCAAGACTAATGATACGGACAGCTCTTTCAGGATTATCTTGTCCATCCCAGAGTACGCGATTTAAAATTTCACCGTCGTAAATATCGCTTAATTCGATATCCGATCCAATATATTTCCAGCTTTCATCCGTTTTAATTATTTGTTTTACACCATTGTGGTTCATAATGTGGAGCTCAGCGATACAAGCAAAGACACTTCCGAAATTCTCCTTTAGATCTCCTAAACCGAAGCGGCCTTTGTACCATCCGTTGCCCAGCATGATTTCCAACGTGTTATTCTCCGCGAAATAATCAGTAACATCATAGGTTTGAACCTGTATTTCTGTATGATAGTCACTATACAGCGGGGCGAGAAGTTCATTTCCTACCTTTCGACCGTTAATGTAAGCTTCATACAAACCAAGTCCTGTTATATATAGACGAGCACTTGTTACCTGTGATTCCAAACTAAAAACTTTACGGAAAAGTGGATGGAACCGGTCCTCTTCTTGTGTACCAATCCAGTCCGCTGTCCACTCCTGATCTAATTTCCCGGTTTCGAATGAGCCAATTTCACTTACTGCCAATTCATTCTCATCAGTTTCAACCTCGACTCTGTAATAATACTTGGTCATGGGCAAACACTTGATTTGCAGCTTCTCTCCTGTTGAATCTAACGAATCTCCTTCTTTAACATATAGAATAGGATTGAAATTTAAGTTGTTACTTACCTCAATCTTGCTTCTTTTTGAACTACGGGCATACGAATCTCTGATTTTCCAGGAGCACTTCAGGCTCTCGAATGAATACCCAACCGGATTATGAATTCCGTTCATTTTTAAATCAGTTACTTTCATAACAACTACCCCTTTTTTCAATGAGTTATAGTTTATTTTAGATAAAGATCATTGGACTTCTGCTCTGTTCATTTGTAATTCTGACAATATCCGTTTTCGTTCTTGACCTTTATATTTGCACATCAGGAGTGGAATCGAGCCAAGCACTGAACTGATTCCTACGCCAAAAGCATAAATGAAGAACAGACCCTGCAGAGTTGATGAGGATTGGGTCGTCACTGCCGTATCCAAACCAATGTATGTCAGCAAGAGACCGGTTACAAATGAACCAAAGGCTGACATGATTTTGGCCGTTAAAGACTGAACTGCAAACATAATTCCCTCTGCACGATACCCTGTCTTCCACTCTGCATAGTCAATGGAGTCAACAACATAAATCGTGGATAAGGTCATACTTACAGACATGAAGAACCCTGATAGTATGGAAATGAGAAACACGAATATTAAATTGTTGTATCCTACTGCGAAATACACAGCACCTATAATTAAAGAGGCAATTCCGTTATACAGGAATAATTTTGGCGTTTCCAATCTCTTGAGCAGCTTCGGAACTACAACTGGTGTCAGCAAAAATCCAATCATCGTCGGAATCATAATAAAAGATAGCAATGCAATACTACCCAGATTATAGATGGCATAATAACTGGTAATCATGGTAATGACCATCGTCAAGACTTGAAAAAATTGGCTGATAATAAACGATTGCAGCGGCTTATTTATCCTTAGAATATGGATCATGCTCTTGAGGCTTGTTTTGGAAGAAGACGGTTTAATCCGTTCTTTCGATAAAATGAACAACACGATAAAGCTAAATGCAGCAATCAATGAAAATAACCAACCAAGGTATGTGTAGCCCTCACCGCTATACGGCATAGAGGCAAAATACGAAACGAGAACTCCGCCGATTAAAGAAACAATGATAGTCCCCATAGTCGTTGCGGATTTGGTTAAACTGACTAGTGAATTGCGTTTTTGAGGATCTGTCGTCATGGTAGCAGACATACTCCAGTATGGAACATCCAGCAAAGAAAAGCCGATTCCCCATAGGATATAGATGGTTGCTACGTAAGCGATCCTCATCGCTTCCGAAGTAAATCCTGGATTAATAAATAATAGGAATGTCATGGCCGCCCAAAATATGCCGCCGAACAAGATGTAAGGACGGAGTTTACCATATCTCGTCCGTGTGTTATCAATGAGATATCCAACAATTGGGTCACAGAATGCATCGATAAACTTTGTAATTAAAAGGATCGTACCAATAGTTATAGGTGAAATTTTTAAGACAGCGGTTGCAAAAATCATGAAAAATGTATTTACAACGCCCGACAATGCTGAATCACCGATGCCTGCAAACAAGTAGCCGGCCAGTTCTTTTCTTCTAAACGGGATCTTAGAAGTGTTCTCATAATACTGCTCATAACTATTGCCCATTTGCTTCCCTCCGTGTAAAAACAATTCATGGAATAAACATTCTTATTGGGTACCCTTATCGCTATCTTAATCGATGTAAGCACTTTCACCAATATCCACAACCGTTGTATACACTAACCAAATATGATATATTATCATCAATTTTATCAGGAGGAGAAACATGGACTATGGACTATAAACAGCTTGATACCTTTTTGTATGAATTGACAGAGCTGGAGAAGTCGCTGCAGTTCATAAATCTTACCGATGAGATGATCCTACAAAAAATCCTCTCTCCTGAGGTTACCGGGAGCTTATACTCCGGCCACAGCACACCAGTTAGCGCAGACAATCAGCTTTCAATGCTGACCAACCCACCAGCGTATAACTATTCTTTAGAAAATGGCATTTTGAAATTGAATGTTACAGGTGAAGCATTTGTTATTTCTAGACACACACGATTTGTTAGAATGATTCATCACACCCATAACCTGTTTGAGATGAACTATATCTATAGCGGGACATTCTACCAGGAAATTCAAGGTCAACGATTCAAATTAACAGCGGGAGATCTAATTATTCTCAATAAAAATGTGGAGCATTCGATCGACAAAGTAGGCAAAGATGATATACTGATTAACTTCTTAGCTAAAAATGAATTTTTCGACAGTTCATTCATTTATAAAATCCTTGGTGACAATGTCATGGGCAAAACAATAGCCTCAATTCTTACCAATGAGACAAAGCAAAATAAATTTCTGTTATTTCACACGGCAGAGCATTGGCAAATCAAGCAAACCATTCAAAATATACTATGCGAAACATTTGACAATCTAAGACCCAATTCCGAAATTATTAAAGCTTATTTGACAATACTGTTCAGCAGACTAATAGAAACTGAAAATTATGAAATGTTTCTTAGAAAAGTCGTTAAGTCTACAAACATTTCAATAGTAAATCTGCTCGCTTACATCGATGCTAACTATCTGAACATGACATTAGAGGATACGGCAAAGCTGTTCGGCTATTCTCCGGAACATCTAGGCAGGATCATTAAAAAGGTGACCGGAAAAACGTTTTCGGCAGTGATTCATGAGCAAAAATTTAAACATGCGGCCAAGCTCCTTCGGATGACTGACCGGACTATTGAGAGCATTTCTGAAGAAATCGGATACAGTAACCTTACATACTTTTATAGAAAGTTCCATGATCTTTACGGGTTAACCCCCAGAGATTACCGGCGGCAATTTGAAATCGATTAACGGAAGAGCAGCGAGCCTAGCTCTTACTCTTGCTCTTCCTCTTGCTCTTCCTCTTGCTCTTCCTCTTGCTCTTCCTGATCATTATCCTTTGACCGAACCTGCAGTCATTCCCGATACGATTTTCTGATTAAAAAATATAAAAAGGATCAGGAGTGGGATGGTAATCACCAAAATATTCATGAAGAGCAAATTATATTGTGTTGTATATTGACTCATGAAATTATATAAGGTTAACTGTACAGTGACGTTTTGAGAACCTGGAAAAAAGTAGAGCGGATTAACAAAGTCATTAAAAATAGTAACCGAAGAGGTAATGATTGTTGTGGCAGTGACAGGCTTTAATAGGGGTAAAATAATCCGAAAGAAGAGCCCGAATCCTCCGCAACCATCAATGATGGCTGCTTCATCGATCTCTCTTGGAATCCCCCCCATAAAGTTCCGATATAAAATAACTCCAAATGGAAAACCCAATGCAACCTCTACCAAAACAATGCCAAGCATTGTCTTGAATAACCCCATGCTGTTTAACACCCAAATTGTCGGAACAATGGCAGGCGGAATAATCAACCCTGCAAGAACCAGAAAATTGATCCAAGGTGACAAAGCATCCCTTCTCCGGTGCATAATAAACCCAGCCATTGCACAAATCATTACCATAAGGATAATCGACAATACAGTTAGAACAACGCTGTTATAAAAAGCTCTGACAATCATAAAGTCATTGGTTGTTATCACTTCCTTGAGATTTCCCCAAAAATGAACGGTTGAAGGAAAAGCGATGCTAAGCTCAGAAGCGCTTTGCGGATCTTTTAGTGCGTTCACAATGACAAAATAAAAGGGAATCCAAAAAATAATTCCAGAAAGCAGTACAGCAATGATTTCAACAACCCAATTTCTGGATCTTAAGCTCATAGCTCCACCTCTCGTCTCGTTAACAAATAATTCAGCGGAAACGCTAAAAGTGTTACGAAGAAAAATAATATAACATTACCTGCTGTGGCGAGTCCATAAAACCCTGCTTGATACTGCTTGTAAATAATTGAAGCGATCACATCCGTAGCAAAACCAGGTCCGCCTTTAGTCATCGCCCAAATCAAATCAAAGGATCTTAACCCGCCGATAAAAGCAAATATAATAACGGTATTGGTAGCCGAACGGCTTAAAGGGAGAATAATATTTCTGAATTTGTGGAAAGCATTTCCTCCGTCGATCTGCAGCGCTTCATAATACTGTTCAGGAATGGACAGTATTCCTGCAATATAAATAACTGTAGCAAATCCCACACCCTTCCAGACATCTGTTAAAGCAACTGAAATCAGTGCTATACTCGGATTTCCAAGCCAATCAATTCCCTCCAGCCCAATCAATGCCAGACCCTTGTTAAGCATTCCCAAGGTCGGATGCATCATCATGCTGAATGCGATCCCTACAGCGATTGTACTCACCAATGTGGGGAAAAACACTACAGACCGAAGATATCCTTTAATACGTATTTTCGATGTCAGAAATACACCTAGGAATAACCCTATAATTACTTTTAAGGAACACGTTATGACAGCGTAAATAAATGTATTTTTAAAACCAATTCTAAGTGCTGGTTCACTTAGAAAGTTGATGAAGTTGTCCAGTCCGATAAATTTCCAGTCAAAGAGTGTCCACCTTGTCAAACTGAAGAAAAAGGACATAATCGTTGGAGCAATAAAAATGATGAGATAAATTACGGCAGCAGGTAAGAGAAAGGCATAGGAATACGTGCGTTTAAATACTTTATTCATGAATAATCCCCCTAGTATAGGAGCCGTCCCAGTTACATTACTGTGACGGTCCCCTATATTTAATAATCGAGGCTTTACCAGCCTGTAAGCCCAAGCTGCTGAGCTTGCTTCTCAACGTCCTTGTCGTAAGATTTTGCAGCATCCAATGCGCTGACTTGGCCAGAAGCGACTTGAATCGTAAAGTTCTCGAGGTTAGGACCTTTTACAGGGGATAAAAATTCGAGGGCCGGCGATGTTTTGCCATTCTCGAAATAAGGCAGCATATCCTTTACTGCTTGCGGAGTATCCTCTGGCATCTTGGCACCTTTGATCACATAGGGTCCTTGTGGCTTAGAGGCTCCTGCAACAGCTTCCATTCCTTCTACCGATGCTACAAAGTTCACGAATTGCTTAGCTTCTTCAAGATGTTTCGAATTTTTGTAGATATAAACCGAATTCGGCATCCATACTGTCAAACCGTTGGCATCAGCATTGTCGCCAGGCTGGGCAAAGAAGCCGATATCATTAATTTTGTCCGGACTGTTCTGCAAGATCGTTGGAATGATCAGACTGAGCATTGGATAATGTGCTCCTTTTCCCTCAACCAGCATCTTGAGCCCGGAGTCCAAATTTGTGGCCAGATAATCCTTGTTCATATACCCTTGAATATCTTGAAGCTTTTCAAAGCTTCTGAGTGCAGATGCCGTTGTCGCATATTTAGCTTTATTAGCGGTGTAGTCAGATGCGAAATTAGGCGCTGCCGCCTGAACATTATAGTAGTCTGAAAGGAAAATGAGCTGTGAGGTCCAAGTGTCTTTAAATGTGCCGATAATCGGAGCAATACCGTTGCCTTTATCCTGTATTGTCTTCACATTCGACATCAGCTCATCCCATGTCTTTGGTACAGATAGACCTAAATCGGCATACACCTTTTTGTTATAAAACCATCCTCCGGCTCCGGATGCCTGATAAGGCGCTCCATAAACTTTGCCGTTATATGATACGGAGCTTTTAAATGAATCTTCAACATTGACCTGGAAGGGCTCGTTCGTCAGATCCAATAGGTTCTGCTCAGGATTAAGCGCTTGCAAAAGCGAGCCGGAGTTATAAAAGAACACATCGGTCATATCACCGGTAGCCAGCTTCGTTTTAGTCAGATTATCGCCTTCGGTTCCTCCGGGGCTAATTTCGATTTCAACCGAGATATGAGGATACTTCTTCTCGAATGCCGCAATTAATGCTTTTGCTGTATTTTGGTTGTCCGTATCACTTCCTACCATTGCTGTAATTTTGATATTTGCCTGTTCTTTGTTTACGGAAGCGTTTGCAGGATTGTCTGTGTCAGAAGATGTGTTGTTACCTCCACATGCAGACAATAATCCGCTAATAATGAGTATACTGCTACTAATAACAGCCAATTTTTTCATTTTCATATCATTTGTCCCCCTTGCATTGGATATGGAACCGCTGTTCCTAATCAAAGTATAAGGGTGCCGGAGTTCAAAAATAATCCTCACTTTTCATGGATTCATGTACGTTTTTTTTAGGTTTGAGTAGTGAGGCTTCTAATCTTTCCTTGAATTGGCCTGGTGCAGCTCCCGTGTATTTCTTAAATACCTCAGAAAAATGCCTGTAAGTATGATACCCCACCTTCTCGCTGACCTCGCTAACCTTAAGCCCACTTGATAGCCATTTCTTCGCCAGCTCCATGCGGAAGCGCGTTACATACCGGATATAAGTCTCGCCTGTAACTTCCTTAAATAGAACACTCAAATAAGAGGGGTTCATTCCCACATAATCGGCAACCTCCTGCAGGGACAGATCTTGGGATATATGGTCCTCAATATAAAGCTTTGCCTGGCTAACTGTCATAAGCTTTGTATTCTCGCGCACCTCTAAAGCTGACCGTACAATTTGCTCAAACTGTTCGCGGAACCAAATAAGCATTTGTTCCCGTCCAAGTATTTTTTGAATAGCAATATGCGGTATTAGCTGATCGTTTGTATTTAAGAGATGGCCTTCTTTTGCTGTTTCCAGAGCTAAGTAAAGCAACTTGAGCATTTCACGTTCCACAATCTCCGGAGCAACAAGCTCCGATTGAATCCATTCCATAAATGGTTGCAGATGCTCCATTACTCCAGCATAGTTGCCTGTACGCAGACTCAGTATGATGGCCTCTTCCTTATCGGACAGAGGCTCCAGATCAGTAATTAAACCTCCCAAATCCAAAAATCTGACCATTCCCGTTTGCTCTAAAAATCTGCCACAGCGCAAGGCCCTAAGCGCTTCATGATACACTTCCGGCATTTGGGTTAAATCTTTTTTGGTACAGCTGCAGCCAACAGTGATATTCCGCCTTACCGCTTCATGGTCTATTTCATCCCAAAGATCTTGCGCCGGTAATGTAAGATGAAGAATTATTATTAGACACTGGTCACCATCATGAACCATAAGACTATGACAATCAGGCCGACTGGTTAACATCATTTGTTCTGAACAAGCAAGTACAGTTATTCCCTCCCAAAGGTCGGTCTGAATCCCAAGAAATTCGTTCCATTTGGGAAGGTTGTGCAATCTACCCGCAAGCAGCTCAATAGTCATCTTCTCTAATAACACATTTTTACTTTGTTCATGATCACGTTTAATTTCTTTAGTCTCTGCATGCTGGCTAATCCAAGCAATTGCTTTATGAAGGGCTTCCTCGATCTTCTCCACTTCCAGCGGTTTCTCCAAATAATCAGATACCCCTAATTGAATGGCACGTTTCACATACTCATACTCGTTAAAACCGCTAAATACAATGCAGTATATATCAGGTATTTTATCCACCACTGAATGGATTAGTTGAAGTCCGTCCATTCCTGGCATCCTTATATCCGTTAAGATGATGTCCGGATTCTCTGAATAGATAAGTCGTAAGGCTGAAGGGCCATCCTGTGCAGTACCGGCAATTTCAATCCCAAAACTGTTCCAATCAATAATTGCCTGTAGCCCCTCAAGTACAATATATTCATCATCGAACAACAAAGCTCTAAGCATCCTTGTTCCTCCCCTTCACAAACGGTTTAAACCTAAGTTCTACTACCGTCCCTTCATTTTTTTCACTTACAATGTTCAATCCACTGGAATGTCCATAATAAAGTTTGAGACGTTCTTGCACATTGCGAAGTCCATATCCTTGTTCTGTCCGGCTCATATCTTCAATGCCTATCCCGTCATCTTTCACGGTAAACACGACGAAGTCATCGTTCCATTCTCCTGTTAGACTAATAGTTCCCGGGCCTATTTTCGGTTCCAAACCATGTGTGATGGCATTCTCTATAAGAGGCTGAATCATTAATTTTTGTATTTCGATACTCATAATGGACTCTTCAATATTAGAATGAAAAACGAACCGGTGATTATACCTGATATTCTGAATAGTCAGATAATGCTCAATATGCTGCAGTTCTTTACTGACAAGGATCTGTTCTTTACCTTTGTTCAAGCTTAATTTAAAACTATACGACAAGGAGAGTGCCATCTTAGCAATGTTTTCATGCTTTTGTAATTTAGCCATCCAGTAGATAGAATCTAGTGTGTTATAAAGAAAATGCGGATTGATTTGTGCCTGAAGTGCTCGTAATTCGGCTTCGCGCTCTTTCAACGTAGTCGTGATTAATCGATGGTTCAACTCTTCGTTTTCAACGGTGAGCCGCTTGAAGGTGTTACCGATTACACCTACCTCGTCTGTACCAAAAGTTTGGTCTATTACCCGTGTCCCTTTCGTCCACTCCACCATCATTTTTTTCAGTTTCAGCAATGGACGGGTAATTCCTTCTGAGATCATAATTGATAAAATGATAGCGCTTACTGCAATAAGTATGCCAATTAAAGTTGTCACTTTACCTATTTGACTGGATTCTTGGAGAAGCATACTGCTTTTTATCGCATGCAAAAAGGTCCATTCGGTTGTGTAATTCGTATAGGAGCTTACCAAATATCCTTGTTTTTTCAGCTGCGAGAGCGTCTCCGCCAAATCTCCCTGCTTCAATTCGGGTTCAAGAGCGAGCGTTTGAGGATAAATAATATTCACCGGTGTCACAGATGAGTCAAGAACAATGTATAACCCCCCGAATGATTTGGCTCCAACAAAAACCCGGTCAAATATCGAGCGGGATAAATTGATAACCAGAATGCCTATAGGTTTTCCTTCAATACTGCTTGAATCCCTGAATAATTTCACAGTAGAAAAAGAGTTGGCCGCTTCCTCAATGACATTGTGTGACATAAAAACAACACGTCCTTTAGCATCTTCCGCTGCACGAAACCACTCTTCCCGGGGAATCACGTTGACTTTATCAGTCCCCTCATACTTACCTGTGTCGTCCGAGCGTCCAAGACAGTAGGAATCAAAATTAGTATTGTACAAGCAGACTGAATCTACATACCTTGAATCCACAAAGTTACTGTACATGATCTTCTGCATGCGGCTTTGCAGCGCTCTGCTGCGCTCTAACTCTTTTCTGTATGATATCTCGTTACTTAAGCGCAAATCGTTCCGTACCCCTTCATCCATAACCATTGCCTGGTTTAAATTCACAATATTCCGGAAAACCAAATCAGTAACCTCACTTGAAGTGGTCAAATTATCAAGATTGGTTTGGGTATTCGTCTTTACGATCGCTCCCTTAGCCGTATTGAACGAGATAAACCCTAAGATAAATAATGGAGGGATTGAAATCAGAATCAACGCAAGAAGTACCCGGTTGCGAATTCGTTGAATTCGCAAAAAAGTTGTGAGAAATAAAAGTAATCGACGAAGAATCATCATTTCCCTCCAAGTAGTTATAATGAAAAACTCTCAATTATCCTAATTGAAAATATATATATCACAATTATAGTATACAGTTACAAAACACCAACTTAAATTGTTAATTAAGCATTTTGCATTAATCTAAGCCCTTATTACACAAAGGTTTTTCGAGCATAAAAAAGGACTTCACCCCAACTTGGAGAAGTTTTTTGGTAACGACACCAAAACACTCAAGAGGAGGAAGTACCCTTTGTATATTCTCTAAGAAAGTCATTGAGAAATCCTTCTTAGATAATATTTTTCATGTATAGACAGGACCGTTTCAACCCCCAAAAATCCCCGATTCGGAAAGTGCTAAACGTTTGCCAGGATTTTCGTTGTAGTTTCTATGACAAATCTTCAGATTATCTATGACATTAGTACTCCCAGCGTGTGACAACATCACGTATTACCCACACGAAGGCTTTCTCGGCTAAATCTTGTAAGCCTTCATCGCTTTTCTGATCTCCTTAATGCTTGGGCGTTTGCCGTACATCAGCACACCGGTGCGGTAGATCTTGGCGGCGAGCCAGCCTAGTCCGAACGTGGTGATCAGTAGGATCACTAGCGAGACGGCAATTTCCCAGAAGGCAACCTCCCCTACCCCAATTCGCAGCACCATGCTGAGCGGTGAGGTAATAGGCACAAAGCTTGCCACCTTGATTAGCATAGTGTCCGGAGCTGAGATGCTGAACAACGGAATGTAGAAGGCCACAAAGGTACACATCATTACCGGCATCACCGCCTGGCCCAAATCCTCTGTGCGGCTCACAATCGAACCTACAGCAGCATACATCAGAGCATACAGGAAGTAGCCCAGCACATAAAGGATAAAACCGTATACCAGGATGCCGTAATTCAATTGCCCAAGATCCAGGTCAAAATCAGTCAATATGCTGGCGTTATGCGGAAGCATCAGATTGATGGCGATACTTGCCGAGATAATGGCAATCTGCATCAGGCCGACCAGGAATATCCCGATGACCTTGCCGAACATTTGCGTTAGCGGCGAAGCGCTGGTAATCAGAATCTCCATAATGCGGGAGCTTTTTTCCGAGGTTACTTCTGCCGAAATCATATTCCCGGTCATGGTAATCGACATGAAGAACAGGATCAGAAGCACATAGACGATAACATAATTGATAGCCGGCTTCGATTCATCCGTTGCTGCGCCGTCCTTTCCATCCGTACTGAGCTGCTGGGTACCGATGGACACCGGCGCAAACATTGCTGCTACCTGCTCCTGAGTCAGCTTATCGCCGGCAATCAGCTGCGTATTGATCTGCTGCAGTGCACCCTGGAGGTAAGTCTTCAAGTCTTTATCCAGCTCTCCGTCCTTGCTGTGATAGGTTACCGGAGGGACACCTTCACTGCCTTTGGCATCAAAGGTAAGGTAGCCTTCGATTGTATCGTCATCCAGTCCCTGCTTCAGGGCAGCATCATCCGCCGAGGCAAAGGCTGTGAAAGCTACTGTGTCCGTATCTTCATCTGCATCTGCAGATGCATCCGCAGGCGGCGCGTACGCCAGCAGGAGCTCAGCAGCATGGTTCCCCTGTTCAGCCACAACACCAATCTGTGTGTTTTTGGCTCCATCATCCCCTTGAAACACCTTGATGAAGTATGGAATATTCATGCCGATGCTGATCAGCAAAATCAGAATCAAGGTTGTAATCAGGAAGGATTTGGTTCTTACTTTGTTTTTGAAGGTAAAGCCGATAATTGTCCCCATTTTATTCATTAGATTCACCCACCGCTCTGATAAAGATTTGGTTCAAGGTTGGTTCCTTGATTTCAAAATGTTCAACTTCACCGGCTGCCATCGCATGCTGCAAGATACGCTGCGCTGCGCCGATCTCACTGATGGAGAGCACATAACCCCGCTCCTGCTTCTGCACAGCGCTAACCCCAGGAATCTTATCCAGTCCGCTCACTTCGCCCACCGTCCTGAGCACCACTTCTTCGCGCGGGTAACCCTTCTTGATCTCACGAATGTCACCTTGCACTACCGTATTGGAGCGGTCGAGAATGGTGATATTGCGGCATAGCTCTTCCACATGCTCCATCCGGTGGGTGGAGAACAGAATGCTCGTTCCCTGATCACGCAATTCTTTTACGGTATCCTTAAGCAGCTCCACGTTGACAGGGTCCAGACCACTGAACGCCTCGTCAAGCACCAGGATTTGCGGCTTATGCACAACTGCGGCAATGAAGCCCATTTTCTGCTGATTGCCCTTAGATAGCTCTTCAATCTTCTTGTTGTAGTACTCGGGAACGTCAAAGCGTTCCAGCCAGAAACGGAGACTCTTGTCCGCATCACTGGCAGTCATGCCGCGCAGCCGGGCAAGATAGATAATCTGGTCGCTCACCTTAACCTTCGGGTACAGCCCCCGTTCCTCCGGGAGATATCCCATCATATGCTGCAGCTCATCGCTGAACGGTTTACCGTTATACAGAATCTTTCCCCCATCGGGATAGATCAGTCCCAGCACCATACGCATAGTCGTAGTTTTGCCGGCGCCGTTGGCACCGAGCAGTCCATAAATCTCGCCTTGCTCCACCTTCAGGCTGATTCCATTTACTGCGGTTTTGTCTCCATACTGCTTCATAACCTGTTCCAGCTTCAAAGCTTCCATTCTTCTAATCTCCTCTCTCCTGGTCAATCAGAATCGGGCGGTGCCCCTGTGTCCATAAGCTCAGAATCTCATCCAGCTCAAGCATCCGGCTCTTAATAACCTTTACGCCCAAATCCTGGATGCGTTTCTCATTCTGCTGCACTTTCGGGGTAATAAATGAAGCAACCCCCGGCGTCTCTATGGCAAAATGCAATGCTCCCGGCAGCTCTTCGGCTAGCTCCCTTAGCTCTTCCTCATCCTCCACCTGAACGGAAATCTCGCTCCAGGAGCCGAACAGGCTGTCCTTTTCGGTCATTCCGAGGAGCTGGCCGTGATGCATGAGCACGATATAATCCGCGAGCCGCCGCACCTCCTCCACAATATGGGTGGATATTACCACGGTTGCACTGGTCTCATCCATATATTTGCGCAGGGTCTCAATCATCGCTTTCCAGGCGAAAGGGTCGAGCCCTGAAGATGGCTCATCCAGCAGCAGCAGCTGAGGGCGTGCCGCCAGCGCAGCGGCAATCTCGAACTTGCGGCGCTCGCCCTTGGACAGTTTGCCCAGCTTGGCATCTTGCGGCACTTCAAACTTCGCCAGCAGCTCCTCGAAGTAACCCTGATCCCAAGCCGGATACCAGTGGCGCCGGAATTCGGCAGCCTCGGCGGCATTCCAGTATTTCTCCTCAGCCTGCGAGGTTTCCGGCACATAGGCAATGCCCTGGCGAAGCTCCAGTGGCAACCCGT
>RCUU01000430.1_pt1 | contig 23384 bp, 22 predicted proteins | sample 2166211 | NCBI WGS metagenome assembly RCUU01 (sample SAMN09932620, study PRJNA488358) | compost metagenome | feature: garden; material: soil; isolation source: compost soil in phenylacetic acid-enriched culture | place: Germany: Experimental Botanical Garden Goettingen | collected 2016-01-27
GAGCTTTCCCCTTGCGTTCATCTTACCCGATACTGCCTTCCATTTCGAACTTGATCAAGCGGTTCATTTCCACCGCATATTCCATCGGCAGCTCTTTCGTGAACGGCTCGATAAAGCCCATGACGATCATTTGCGTTGCTTCTTCCTCGGTCAGGCCGCGGCTCATCAGATAGAAGAGTTGCTCCTCCGATACTTTCGATACGGTCGCTTCATGCTCCAGCGTGATGTTGTCGTTCATGATCTCATTGTAAGGGATCGTATCCGAAGTCGACTCGTTATCGAGAATCAGCGTATCGCATTTGATGTTCGATTTCGCGCCTTCCGCCTGACGACCAAAGGATGCGAGACCACGGTAAGTGACCTTACCGCCATGTTTGGAGATCGACTTCGACACGATCGTCGACGTCGTATCCGGCGCCAGGTGAATCATCTTCGCACCGGCATCCTGAAGCTGGCCTTTGCCGGCAACAGCGATGGACAGCACGCTACCTTTCGCGCCGCGGCCTTTCAGGATAACGGCTGGATATTTCATCGTCAACTTGGAACCGATGTTCCCATCGACCCATTCCATGTTTGCGTTCTCTTCGGCTACCGCACGTTTTGTAACCAGGTTATAGATGTTTGGTGCCCAGTTTTGGATCGTCGTGTAACGGACACGCGCGTCCTTCTTCACGATGATTTCAACGACCGCGCTATGCAGCGAGTTCGTGCTGTAGATCGGCGCCGTACAACCTTCGGTATAATGTACGAAGCTGCCCTCGTCGGCGATGATCAGCGTCCGTTCGAACTGCCCCATGTTCTCCGAGTTGATCCGGAAATAAGCTTGCAGAGGCACTTCACACTTCACGCCTTTCGGTACGTAAATAAAGCTGCCGCCGGACCACACCGCGCTGTTCAGAGCCGCGAACTTGTTGTCCGCCGCAGGAACCACCGTTCCGAAATACTCCTTGAATAGTTCCGGATATTCACGCAAGGCGGAATCCGTATCCATGAAGATGACGCCCTGATCTTCCAGATCCTTCTGAATGCTGTGGTATACGACCTCTGATTCGTATTGGGCGGAAACGCCAGCCAGGAACTTCTGCTCAGCCTCTGGAATCCCCAGTTTATCAAAGGTTTCCTTGATTTCCGTCGGAACTTCTTCCCACGTTTTGCCTTGTTTCTCGGAAGGTCTAACATAATATTGAATATCGTTAAAATCTAGCTCGCTCAAGTCACCGCCCCAGTTAGGCATTGGCATCTTCTCGAACTGCTCGAGCGATTTCAGGCGGAAATTAAGCATCCAATCAGGCTCGCCTTTGATCCGGGAGATCTCCGTCACGATTTCGCGGGTTAAGCCTTTCCCCGATTGAAAGATCGACTTGTGTTCATCCCGGAAGCCGTATTTGTACTCTTCCAATTCCGGTGCTTTCTTGGCCATGTTCGGCTACCTCCTTAGGGGATTAGTTATCCGCTTGGATTCCTTTTTTCAGCGCGTTCCAAGCTAACGTAGCGCATTTGATGCGGGCAGGAAATTTATTAACGCCAGATAAGGCCTCAAGATCTTCATAATCGTCAAAGTCCACCGACTCGCCTATCATCAACCGGGAGAACCGTCCGGCCAGGTCCATCGCTTCATCGAAAGTCCGGCCCTTGACGGCTTCCGTCATCATCGAAGCCGACGACATGCTGATGGAGCAGCCTTCCCCGGTAAAACGGGCGTCCTTGACGACGTTATCTTCCACAATGAGCTGCAAGGAAATACGGTCGCCGCAAGTCGGATTGTTCAAATCTACCGTCAGCGCGCCTTCCTCAAACTTCCCGCGGTTGCGCGGGTTCTTATAATGATCCATTATGACTCGGCGGTACAGATCGTCCAGTTGCATCACCCAAAATACTCCTTTGTTTGGATTAAAGCTTCCGCCAGTCGGTCGATATCCTGTTCCGTATTGTACAAATACAGGCTGGCTCTGGCCGTTGCGCTCGCTTCAAGCCAGCGCATAAGCGGCTGGCAGCAGTGATGGCCCGCCCGGATGGCGATGCCGGAAGCATCAAGCACGGTTGCAACGTCATGCGGATGAATATCCTGCAGATTAAAGGTAATCAAGCCCACTTCGCGCTCACGCGGTCCGTATAGAGTCAGCCCTTCAATTTCAGACAGGCGGTACATCGCATAACCGGCGAGCTTAGCCTCATGTCGGTGAATTTCCTCAAGCCCGATACCTTCCAGGAAATCAATGGCCGCCGCCAGCCCAACTGCGCCAGCGATGATAGGCGTCCCACCTTCGAATTTCCACGGAAGCTCCTTCCAGTTTGATTCATACAGCCCAACATCGTCGATCATTTCCCCGCCGTATTCAATCGGCTCCATGGATTCCAGCAGTTGCTTCTTCCCATATAGTACCCCAATTCCAGTAGGCGCGCACATCTTGTGGCCGGAAAAGGCATAAAAATCCGCGTCCAGATCCTGTACGTTGACCTTCATGTGCGGGGTGCTTTGGGCGCCGTCGACGACCATAACTGCCCCATAGCGATGAGCGATGGCCGCGAGCTCCTTGATCGGATTCACGACGCCAAGAACGTTGGAAACGTAGGCCGTTGCCACAATCTTCGTCTTCGCGGTGATCGTCTTCTCCGCATCCGCCAGATCGATATGACCGTCCGGTTGAAGCGGAATGTATTTCAATACTGCTTTCTTCTTTAATGCTAGCTGTTGCCATGGAATGAGATTACTATGATGCTCCATCGGAGTAATGACGATTTCGTCCCCTTCACCGACAGCTGCCGCCCCGTAAGAGGAAGCGACCAGATTCAACGCCGTAGTGGTACCGCGGGTAAAGATGATCTCTTCCCGGCGCGCTGCACCGATGAATCGAGCTACCTTCTCGCGTGCGTTCTCGTAAGCATCGGTCGCCCGGCTGCCCAGCGTGTGAACGCCGCGATGCACATTCGCATTATCCCATTCGTAATAATGCTTGATTGCTTCAATTACGACAGCCGGCTTCTGTGAAGAAGCCGCACTGTCGAGATATACGAGCGGATGCCCGTTGACTTCCTGCTGCAAAATCGGGAATTGTTTCTTGAGCTCTTCGGCGTGAATGCTCATTGTCCCAACTTCCTTTCCACCAGGCCTTGCAGTTGCTTCTGCAGCTGTTCCAACGGAATATCCGATACGACAGGAGCGAGGAAGCCATAGATGACTAGACGCTCCGCATCTGCACGGGAAATCCCACGGGACATCAAATAATAGATTTGCTCCGGATTGACTTGCCCTACGGAAGCCGCATGTCCTGCCGTGACGTCATCCTCGTCAATCAGCAGAATCGGGTTCGCGTCTCCACGCGCTTTCGGGCTTAGCATCAGCACTTTCTCGGTTTGCTGACCATCCGCTTTAGTGGCGCCTTTCTCAATCTTCGTAATGCCGTTAATGATAGCGGTCGCCTCTTCCCGCATGACTGCACGGGTAATCATTTGGCTGGTCGAGCTCTTGCCGTAATGGACTGCCTTCGTCGTGTAGTTCAACCGTTGTTTCCCCGAACCGACGGCGATCACCTTCGCATCAGAGGTCGAACCGTTCCCTTTCAAGATGGACAGCGTTTCGCTCGCTGAATCGCCGCTGTTCATTTCTCCGATAATCCATTCGATGCTTCCGTCGTTTTCGACTACGGCGCGGCGGTACGTCATATCTGTCGCTTGCTCGCCCAAATGGTGAACCGTGGCAAATTGAACCTTGGCACCCGGTTTTACCACCACTTCGGCCGCACCGTTATGCACAATGTTTCCATTCAAGTCCACAGAAATATAGTTATCCACGTAGGTCACTCGGCTGTTCGTATCCGCTACGATCAATATGTGCGGCGCAAACGCAGCTCCCGCATTGTCCAACAGGAAAATGCTCTGCAGCGGCGTATCAATCACCACGTTCTTCGGAATATATAGGAATACGCCGCCGTTCCACAATGCTGCATGCAAAGCGGACAAACGGTTTTCGTCCGGTTTTACGACACTGTGAAGGTGCGCCTTTACGAGGTCGCCATGCTCACGGACTGCCGTTTCCAAATCCGTGAAGATGACCCCTTGGCTAGCCAATTCCGGTGCCAGACGAGTAAATACCGTATCTGCATTACGCTGAACAAGCAAATTGCTCTGCTCCGTCAAATCGACTAGCGATTGAATGCTGTCGGGAAGCTGCTGCGAAATTGTGTCGTGGGTCTGATCAAGCTTTCCAAAATTCGTTAAATCCCAGCGGTCAATCCGCGTCTTCTCCAATTTAGGCAGTTCCAGTTCCGTCGCCAGCTGCAGCGCCTTCGACCGGCTGTCCGTCAGCCAAGCCGGTTCGCCGCGCTTCGCGGAAAGTTGTTTCAATTGCTCCGCTTCTACCGGAAGTACGGTTTGTGTCGTCATTCTCTACTCCTCCTTCCGATTAGGCTTCTTGACCAACCGTTTCGTCCACAATGCCCAGCTCTTCCTTGACCCAATCATAACCTTCGGCCTCCAGGCGTTCGGCTAGCTCAGGACCGCCGGATTTCACGATGCGACCTTGCATCATGACGTGAACGAAGTCCGGTTTGATATAGTTTAACAAGCGTTGGTAGTGGGTAATAATCAGGAAACCACGGTCTTCGCTGCGCATGGAGTTCACCCCATTGGCTACGATCCGCAAGGCGTCGATGTCGAGACCAGAGTCGATTTCATCCAAAACAACGATCTTCGGATCCAGCAGCAGCATTTGCAAAATCTCATTCCGTTTCTTCTCGCCGCCGGAGAAACCTTCATTCAAATAACGGTGCGCGAACTCTGGATTCATCTCCAGCACTTTCATTTGGCCTTCCATTTGGCGAATGAATTTAATCAGGGAAATCTCGTTCCCTTCGCCGCGGCGGGCATTAATTGCACTACGCAAGAAGTCCGAGTTCGTCACGCCTGCGATTTCACTAGGATATTGCATCGCCAGGAACAGACCTGCGCGTGCGCGCTCGTCAACGGCCATCTCCAACACGTCTTCACCGTTCAGCGTCACTTTACCGTCCGTCACTTCAAACTTCGGATGGCCCATTAGCGCAGATGCCAGCGTACTTTTCCCGGTCCCGTTAGGTCCCATGATAGCGTGGATTTCCCCGCCTTTTATCTCAAGATTGATCCCTTTCAGGATCTCCTTCTCCTCGATTGTCGCCTTAAGTCCCTCAACTACAAAATGCGTTGCCATGTAACTGCTCCTTCCATCCACAAATATTAACGTTATTTGCTCAGGGACGCCGCCCTTATTGTTGCCATTATATCATAACAATTATCACATTAGAATGATTCTAAGTGATTCTCATTGATTCTCATTTCCATTCTAACCTACTTTATTGGCATAAGCAACGTATGCCAGCGGATATAAACCCGTATGCTATACTCTTTGTCACAGACAAGTCGAAATTCCCATTGTTACCCAAAGTAAAAGGACCCGGCCCTTGCTTACGGCCAAGCCCTTGTGGAAATGCCTCACTTGTATGAACTTGTAACAAAGCAGGGTTAACCCAAATAGGCCCGGAGCATCCACATCTGCTTCTCAAGACTGCCAACGTAGCCGGTCAACAGATCGCTGGTGGCATGATCCTCGGCCTTGTCAGCCAGCGCAATCCCTTCGTTGTAAGCCTCGGTCAAGGTCGCTAAATCCTCAAGCACGTGCTGCACCATTGCCTGCGGCTCCTCCTTACCGCCCGCCTCCTGGATGGTGGCAAGTTCCAAGTACTCCTTCAGCGTTGCTGCCGGGTTCCATTTTAGCGTCAGCATCCGTTCAGCGACGGCATCCATTTGCTCAGAAACTTCATTATATAATTCTTCAAATTTGGCATGCAGTCGAAAAAAATCGCTCCCTTTCACATACCAATGATAGTTGTGCAATTTCACATAAAGCACATTCAAGTTGGCGACCTGTTCGTTCAACAGTTGCTCCAGGCTCGATTTCTTCGTTTTCCCTGTAGATTTCGTTTCCGAATTGGCCATCCTCATCCCCTGCTTTCTATATAGAATAAGATGTCATTATCTTACCCGAATTCAAGTTAAGCGAAACAGAAAGATGGGGGACATCCAGTTTACGTTCCGCCTGTTTGCTGCGGCAAACGCTTTCTTTCGGTTTCCAGCAATGCTCAGTGTTTTTTTCATGAATTTGGACTATGATTGTTGTATTAGTGGTGCTATGATTATTTGGGTATTTTCAACATAAAAGGATAACACGCAATATTTGGGGGAATTATGGACAATCACACTGGTCAACATCATGAGGAAGAATTGGGTTACTTGTTCAACGTCGAAATTCTGATCAAGGGCACGACGAACCCGTTGGCATTACAAGCGCTGCTGAAGCTGCTAAACGGCAGCTCAGACATCATAGATTTCCGCATTAATTCCGGAATAGAGTTGGGACAAATCATTGAATCGACCTTAGCTTCCCGCAAGCAGTCCCGTATTGATAAAGCCAGAGTCGCCTCAACCAAGAATAGCGCCAAACAGACGCCACAGCCTCCGGCTGCGGCCGAGAAGAAGAAAAACGAACCGGCTGCCCCGGCTTCAGGTAACTTCAAGGATATTGCGGCCAGCGAGGAATTCCAGGCTTGGATTCAAGGCTACATCACCGGGAACAAGTTGGTCCGGCTGTATGTCAACCGAAACGGGAAGCGGACGAGCATTCCCTGCCGAATTCTGAATTTCCTTCCGGAAACCTACGCTCTAAACGTATACCACGTCGACGAGAAGCAGGTCTATACGTTAAAACTGAGCGAAGTCATCGACTTTCTGGATACTTAAACGGTTCACCGGATCATGTCAAAGGGCTGACGTTTCCTGCCAAGCAGGATTCGCCAGCCCTTTTGATTTCGACACTCAAATCAGGCGGGTTCTTTAAGCCCCCGCCCGAGAAGTACCCTTCCAGGCCTCAAGTGCGAGCAGCAACCAACCTCCCAGAAAAGCTACGCCGCCAAGCGGCGTCACCGGACCAAGCCATCGGAAGTCCAATGTGGATAGTCCGTATAAACTGCCCGAAAATAGAATCACACCGATCAGAAACAATCTTCCGCTCCACAACAGGCGCCGGGATTCTCCCCATTTTCCGGAAAACAAAGCGGCCACAAGCATCGCAATGCCATGGATCATCTGGTAATGAACCCCGGTCTCGAAAGTCCCAATGGCCGACTCGCCGATCCGTTCCTTCAGGATATGAGCGCCGAACGCTCCAAACGCCACGGCTAGAAGCATGACAATGGCACCGATTCCCGCATATTTTCGCTGCACGATCGCATTTCGCCCCTCTCTGAGTATGTCCACCGTTTTCATGTCCATCATACCGCAGAGCTTCGTCTATTTTCCACTGCTATCCCTCCTCCCCAAAAATGTCCTTGCAATTTTCGGAAGGATATTTAAAGATGTTCTTGAATAGGTTTACATTACCGTATTAAAGGAGTTTTCAAATGGATTATCGCCAATCAGAGCAAGAACCCGTATCCTCTTACAATGCGCCTTTTGAGCCCGCCTATCGGATGAAGTTCTCCGGACCAGGCATCGCTTCATTCGTACTCAGCTTACTTGCCGTAATCGGCTATATCGTATCGCTAGCGCTGATTACGTCCACGGTACTAGAGATCATGGACCAGCCAGCAAACGTGATCGCTGAAGACCTGCTGCAGCGAACCGGCGCTTTGCTCGGCATTTTACTGTTTCTCGTATCCGGTTTGCTGGACCTGATCGCACTGATTTTGGGCATTATCGGCCTAGCGGTCAAAAACCGACGTAAAGTGTTTGCGATTTTAGGCACGATTTTCTCAGCGTTATCTTTGTTGATGCTCATCATGTTGTTCGTTTTGGGCAGCCTTACCGCCCCGTAACAATGGCGGCTTGATGCCGCCGTTTCAAGCCCCAAGCCTCGCGGGTACGGTGACGCGGACTTGGGGCTTTTCCTAGTCTCGTTCTTTTTGTTAGAATAGTGAGAAGTTGCTTTTTTCATCTACTAAGAATTCGTATCAACTAACCAAGGAGACTGCTTATGTCTAATGTGAAAATTTTCGCGGATAGTACCTCGGACCTTCCAGCCGGTTGGGCCGAACGGCATGAGATCGGACTGGTCCCGCTTTGCGTCGTATTCGGTGATGAGACGTTCCGGGACGGCATCGACATTACCCCGCCCGATATCTATCGCCGGGTGGAGGCCGAGGGAAATCTGCCTAAGACAACGGCTCCGTCCCCGAAAGACTTTATGGATGCCTTTGGCCCTTATATCGATCAAGGACGGGACATCGTGTATATCAGCTTGTCCTCCAAGCTCTCGTCCACTTACCAGAACGCACAAATCGCTGCCGCGGAATTTCCCGAGGGCCGGATCCATGTCGTTGATTCCCTTACCCTATGCAGCGGTATTGGATTGCTCGTTATGAAGGCCGTGCAGCTTGCCGAGAAGGGCTTTGAAGCCGCGGAAATCGCCGGACAAGTCGCCGCGATGCGCCCTCAGGTGGAGACCCAATTCGTTATCGATACGCTGGAATATTTGTATAAAGGCGGACGCTGCTCCGGGATGCAAAATTTCATCGGCAGTCTGCTGCAAATCCGGCCGGTGCTGAAGCTTGTGGATGGAAACATCATCCCGGCTTACAAGGTTCGGGGCCGCAAGGAGAAAGCCGTGCAGCAAATGCTCGACAACGCCCTGGCCGATAAGGATAAAATGGATCAGGATTTAATCCTGGTCGCTCATACCCTTGCCGAGGAAGAAGCGCAGCGGCTGGCCGTCATCCTGCGGGAACAGACCGGTGCGCGGAAAGTCGCCATTGCGGAAGCTGGTTGCGTCATATCGAGCCACTGCGGACCGCACACGGTCGCAATCATGTATACAAGAAAACAACCGGCTTCCTAAGTCCCATAGATAACCAATGAACTTTTAGGAGGATTCATATGGGTTCCATCAAAATTTTTGCGGACAGTACCTGCGATCTCCCTGCGGATTGGATTACGCAGTACGACATCGGCATCGTGCCGCTGTACGTCACGTTCTCGGAACAGACTTATAAGGATGGCGTCGATTTGACGGTGCCTGAGCTGTACCGGAAAGTCGACGAAACGGGCAAGCTACCGAAGACGGCAGCACCTTCCCCTGCGGACTTTATACAGGCGTTTACGCCTTTTGCCCAGGAAGGCCAGAGAATCCTATATATCAGCTTGTCTTCGGAACTATCCTCGACTTACCAGAACGCGCTGATCGCCGCAGAGGAGTTTACCGAAGGTACGGTTACCGTGTTTGATTCCCTGAACTTATCGACCGGCATCGGTCTTCAGGTCATGAAAGCCGTCGGGGCTGCGTCGGAGGGAAAGAGCGTGGAAGAAATCGTTCGCTTGCTGACCGCCGTACGTTCGCAGGTCGAGACCGAATTTGTTATCGATTCGCTGGACTATCTCTATAAAGGCGGACGCTGCTCCGGGATGCAAAACATCGTCGGCAGCCTGCTGAGAATACGCCCCGTCATTAAGGTTGAGGACGGAAAAATGACCCCGGCTTACAAGATCCGCGGAAGCCGCGAAAAAGCGTTAGATCAGCTTCTAAACAACGCGCTTAGCCGCCTGCCCGAGATGGATAACGACCTTATCTTCGTCACCCATTCCTTGGCGGACGAAGACGCAATCATGCTGAAGGAAGCGTTGGAGGCCAAAACAAACGCCCGACTCGTCGCGGTATCTAATGCCGGTTGCGTCATTTCCAGCCACTGCGGCGCCAAAACGATCGGCATCTTATATACGAAGAAGCTCGCCTAACGAACGCACTAGGAGAAAAGGGAAGGCAAGGGACATTCGCCCCTCGCCTTCCCTTTCTTGTGCTTACGGCTAACAACACCCTTATCGCCGCTTATAGCTCACCCGCGAACGGTACTGCTGCGGGGCGCGTGCCGGATAGCGTACCGGCAGAGAGAACATATGCACCAGCTTCGTGAACGGGATCGAGGCGAACAGCAGAAAGGCCGTCAACACATGCAACTGAAACAACAGCGGCACCGTATCCATCAGATGATAATCGGGATGGAACGCAAGCAGGCTGCGGAACCAAGGGCCGATCGTCGTACGATATTCATAAGCCACCACGGTCGTATTGTAAACGATTGTCATATACGTCCCGTTGGCAGCGACGATGAGCAGCAGGACGACGGCGAAGTAATCGGCAAAGCCGGCATGGGCCCGTACGCGGCGGTTCAGGATTTTGCGAATCAATAGCAGGACGAGCCCTAATACCACCATAAGGCCTGCCAGCCCGCCGCCGACGATCGCGAAGAAATGATACGTTTCATCGTGAACGCCTAGGGCGTGATACACGCTTCGCGGGATCAACACACCCATCACATGGCCAACGAAAGCGAAGACGATGCCGTAATGAAACACCGTCGACCCGACCCGCAGCCATTTTTTCTCGAAAATTTCCGTCGAGGGAGCCGCCCAGCTCGCCTGCCGGAAGGCAAACCGGTACAGCAAGCCGAGAATCAACACCGTCAATGCGATGTAGGGATAGACTACCCACCAGAATAATCCGGTCATTGCGGTTTTCCTCCATTCATTCAGTTGCACATTTTGAATTGCGTCGGATCCGTCCCCGTGCGGGCTGTCCCATCCATTCCGTAAAGGATCGGGTAAGGAAGTTCGTCCAGGTCGGCTTGCTCCCGCTTTGCTTCCAATCGGCGGATGTCCTCTTCCGAGGGCTCGCCGAATACCTCTTCCATCAGGTAGGCGAACACCTCACGGTAAGGGCTGTCCTCTGGGAGATGATCGGCAACGCGCTTCGTCGCCACGGCCAGCCGCAGATCCAGCGCCCGTACGTGGACATGATCCGGGCGCATCGCCAGCAGCTCGTACAGCAGCGGCATATAATCGGCCAGTTCGCCAGCCGCCGCCACAAATCCGGCATCGCCGATAATGTGCTGCAACAGAATCAATGCAGCCCCCCGTTCGCGGCTGTCTCCAAGCTCGTGCGCGGTGAGATAAAGCCCGGTTTTTTCCTTCCAATCAAAGGTCCAGACGTACTGCTCTCGCAGCTCCCGGAGGGGGAGGGACTGCAAAGGCCGAATTACCGTTTCCAATCGGCTCCTCAACGTAAGATCCTCCACTTCCGATACCGCCTCAGCCGTCTCCCTCAGGATCTCCGGATAAACGTCGTCAGGGTATCCAAGCAATTTGGCGGCGACGACCAATCCGATGCGTTTTGCTTCCATGGCTTCCACCATATCGATCTATTCCCCCTTGGCAAAATACTGCGACATAAAGCCATCCTCCGGTGTAATTCCCTCCAGGCTGCAAGCGCCTTGGCGATAATGTAATCCGGCTTCCCCGATCATTTCCCGCCGCGCGGTCGGAATGACAAACCGTTCGTTATGCTTGGCGACGGCAAACAGACGGGCCATCTCCTCGATTTCCTCCACGGTTGTTCCCGCTTCCTCCAGCAATCGGCTGCGTCTCAGCTCGTCCAACCCTCCGACGGCGCGATCGCGCATCATTACGCGCATGGCCGTCATTTTCAACAAAACCTTCCGAACTACTTTCGTATCCCCCGCCGTCAGTAAGGAAGCCAAATATTCCACCGGAATCCGCATTTGATCCACCGCCGGGATATACATGTCCGTCTGCAGCTCATCTTCCTCGATGTGGTTCATGATCGGGCTGAGCGGCGGCACGTACCAAACCATCGGCAGCGTCCGGTATTCGGGATGAAGCGGGAGCGCGACCTTCCATTTCATCGCCATTTTATAAATAGGTGAACGCTGAGCGGCATCGATCCACGCATCCGTGATTCCCGTTCTTCTCGCTTCCTTAATGACTTCGGGATCGTTAGGATCGAGGAATACGCCCAACTGCGCTTCATACAGCTCCTGCGGATCCTCCACGGCTGCGGCGGCTTTGACCCGGTCCGCATCATACATCACAACGCCGATGTAACGGATCCGTCCGACACATGTCTCGGAGCAGATCGTCGAGAGTCCGGCCTCCGTGCGTGGATAGCAGAAATTGCACTTCTCCGCCTTATGCGTGTTCCAGTTGTAATACACCTTGTGGTAAGGGCAACCGTTCATGCAAAACCGCCAGCCGCGGCAGGCTTCCTGGTCGACGAGCACGATACCGTCCTCGTCCCTCTTGTAAAGAGCACCGGACGGACAAGAGGCAACGCAGGACGGATTGAGACAATGCTCGCAAATCCGTGGGAGGTACATCATAAACGTCTTCTCGTATTCTAACGCGATGTGCTCTTGCAGCTTCTTCACGTTAGGGTCCATCGGGACGATTTCGCTGCCCCCGGCCAGATCATCGTCCCAGTTGGGGCCCCATGTCGGCTTGTCCATGTATTCGCCCGTAATCATGGATACCGGCCGTCCGACCGGCAGGTTCTTGCGTTTCGGGCTATGGAGCAGGCTGTCGTAATCGTACGTCCAAGGCTCGTAGAAGTTGTCCAGATTGGCCATATCCGGATTGTAAAAAATATTCGCCAGCTTCGCGATCGGCCCGCCGGCCCGCAGCGACAGCTTGCCGCCGCGCAGTACCCAGCCGCCCTTGTATTTGTGCGAATCTTCCCATTCCTTCGGATATCCCGGTCCCGGCCGGGTCTCCACGTTGTTGTACCACATATACTCCGTGCCGGGGCGGTTGGTCCAGGTGTTCTTACAGGTGACCGAGCAGGTATGGCAGCCGATGCACTTGTCGAGGTTCATCACCATCGCGACCTGTGTTTTAATCCTCAAGCCAATTTACCTCCTTCAGCGGACGGATGATCGTCATCGTATCCCGTTGATTTCCTGTCGGCCCGTAATAATTGAAGCCGTAACTAAGCTGCGCGTAGCCGCCGATCATATGCGTCGGCTTGAGCGTAATGCGGGTCACGCTGTTGTGCGTGCCGCCCCGCTGCTTGGTGATTGAGGTGCCGGGCACGCCAAGCGTACGGTCTTGGGCGTGGTACATATAAGCGATTCCCTCGGGAATCCGGTACGTCAGCACCGCCCGCGCCGCCACGACCCCGTTCCGGTTATATACCTCGATCCAGTCGTTGTCCTTTATGCCGATCGAGGCTCCATCCTTCTCGTTTAGCCATACGACCTGCCAGCCGCGGAACAACGTTGACATCTGGTTCGTATCAGTAAACATCGTATGGATGCCCCACTTCTGGTGGGGGGTCAAATAACGGATCGTCAACGATTTCCCGTTCCCCGGCACCTCCCGTTCCCCTTTCAGGAAAGGAACATGCTCCAGCGGCGGCAAATACAACGGCAGTGCCTCCCCGAAATCAAGAATCATTTCATGATCGAGATAGAAGCTTTGCCGACCGGTTAACGTCCGCCACGGAATGTTGTATTCAGTGTTCAACGTAAACGGGGAGTACCGGCGGTTGTCCTTCTCCAGCCCGCTCCAAACGGGTGCAGAAATGGCTTGGCGCGGCTGGGCCGTGATATCGAACAAGGTAAAAGCTTCCTCTTCCCTTGGTTTGGCGATGTCCGCAAGCTGCTTCCCCGTCTTCTTCTCCATGTCGCGCCAACCTTCGACCGCACGTTCTCCGTTCGTCGCCCCCGACATCAACAGGATGGCTTCGATCGCTTGGCGATCATCGTACAAATCCGGCTGGCCTTTGCCAATGCCCTCCCGTTTGGAGATCCCGAGCCGTTCCTTCAGCTGCTTATACACCCGTTCACCCGGGATCTTGACCGCTTTGGAACTATACCCCTTCTCGATGTTCGGACCCAACGTGATCATCTTCCCATAGACATTCGGGTAGTCGCGCTTGACGATGAGGAAATGCGGCATGCTCTTGCCGGGAATCGCTTCAATTTCTCCTTTCCGCCAATCCTTGATCTTCCCGTGCACCTGAGCTACTTCATCCGGGCTGTCATGCCCGAGCGGCGTCATCATGACGTCCTCACAAGCGGGAAGATGCTTCTCGGCCAACTCCGAGAACGTCTTGGCGATTTCACGGAAAGCATCCCAATCGCTTTTACTCTGCCATGGAGGAGAGATCGCCGGGTTAAACGGGTGGATAAACGGATGCATGTCCGTGCTGCTCAGATCATGCTTCTCGTACCAGGTCGCCGCAGGCAACACGATGTCCGAGAACAGTCCGGAGCTCGTCATACGGAAGTCCAAGCTGACGAAGAGATCAGTCTTGCCCTCCGGCGGCATATCGTCAGTGTGCACGTCCTTCGGTCGCCAGGACTGGGATGGGTCGGTTAAGACCTGGTTGTCGGCGCCGATCAGATGCTTGGCGAAATACTCATGTCCCTTGCCGCTGTCACCCAGCAGATTGGAACGCCAGTTAAAGAACACGTGCGGGAAGTTACGCGGATCGTTCGGATGCTCGATCGCAAAGTCCAGCTCGCCGTCCTTGACCATTCGAGCAACCTCCTGGACGGCTTCCCGGTCATCCGTCAGGCCCTTCTCGCGCAACTGCTTCGCCACTTCCAGCGAGTTCTGGCTGAACTGCGGGAACGACGGCAGCCAGCCGAGCCTTGCGGCCATCGCATTGACGTCGGCCGGGTGCTGTTTGCTATAGCGGCCTCCCCATGGGGTAACCTGCTCTTCGTTTACCGGAGCTTCGTACCGGAACTGCTCTGTGGCGAAATAAAAAAACGACGTGCCGTTTTGCAGCCGAGGCGGACGAATCCAGTCGCCGGCAAAGGCAATTTGCTGCCAGCCTTCCAGCGGCCGCACCTTTTCCTGGCCGACATAGTGAGCCCAGCCGCCGCCGTTTACCCCCTGCGCGCCGGTTAATAACACCAGGTTCAAGATGGCACGGTAGATTTGGTCGCTATGGTACCAATGGTTGGTCCCCCCGCCCATCGCGATCATCGAACGGCCACCCGTCTTCGCGGCATTGTCGGCGAACTCACGCGCGACCTGAATACAATGCGATTTCTTCACCCCGGTAATCGCTTCTTGCCAGGCCGGCGTATACGGCTTCTTATCATCGTAGTCGGTTGGATAGTCGCCGGGCAGCCCCCGAGGAACGCCGACATGAGCCATCATTAGGTCGTATACGGTCGCCACCTTCAGGGTCTCGCCTGACGGGGTTTGCAGGTGCTTGACCGGCACGCCTCGCTGCACGGTTTGCCCTTCTTGTTCCGCGAAATAAGGAAAATCGACCAGAGCAACCTCATCCGCGCCCTCAAGAAAACTCAGCTGCGGATCGATGCGTGTGCCGTCCGGCTTGTCCAGATCCAGATTCCATCGGCTGTCTTGATCCCAGCGGAAGCCTTGGCTGCCATTTGGCACTTCCGGTTTCCCTGTAGCGGCGTCCCAGAGCACCGTCTTCCAATCGGCCAGCTCCTGGTCGTCGCCAAGATCCGCCGCGCGCAGGAACCGATCCGAGCGGAAGCTTCCGTTCCCCTCTTTCAAGAGGACGAGGAAGGGAAGGTCGGTAAATTTTTTCACATACTCCTTGAAATAAGGGGTCTCTTGATCGACGTAAAATTCCTTCAGAATGACATGCGTCATGGCCATGGCCAGCGCGGCGTCCGTGCCTACTCTAGCCGGCAGCCAGATATCGGCAAATTTCTCGTATTCCGAATAATCCGGACTCACGCCGACGACCTTGGTCCCGTTGTAGCGGGCCTCCACCATAAAATGAGCGTCAGGGGAACGGGTCTGCGGGATGTTAGTGCCCCAAATAATAAAGTATTTCGTATTGTACCAATCTCCGCTCTCCGGCACATCCGTCTGATCCCCCCACACCTGCGGGGAAGCCGGCGGGAGATCGGCGTACCAGTCATAGAAGCTCAGTATCGTTCCGCCGATCAGCGAGAGGAACCGAGTTCCTGCCGCATAGCTGACCATCGACATTGCCGGAATCGGGCTGAAGCCAACCACGCGGTCAGGCCCGTACTGGCGGATCGTATGAATGGTTGCAGCCGCGATCATTTGGCAGGCGACATCCCAATCCGCGCGGACGAAACCACCCTTGCCCCGCGCCTTAACATAGCGGGCGCGTTTCTTCGGATCGTCCACGATATTCTTCCAGGCGATCACCGGATCCTTAACGGCCGCCATCTCCTCGCGCCACATCTCGTATAGATCCCCGCGGATGTACGGGTACTTCACCCGCAGCGGGCTGTAAGTGTACCAGGAGAAGCTGGCCCCCCGCGGGCAACCCCGCGGTTCGTATTCCGGAAAGTCCGCGCCCGTCGTTGGGTAATCGGTCTTCTGCGTCTCCCACGTAATGATGCCATCCTTCACGAACACGTTCCAGCTGCAGGAGCCCGTGCAGTTGACACCATGTGTGGAGCGAACGACCTTGTCATGCTGCCACCGGCCGCGATACAAGCTCTCCCAATCCCGGCCGCGGGGGCTTTCCTCGGTCCAGCCGTCATTGATGCGCTCCCCGCGCCGCAAATATTTCAAAGACTCGAACAGCTTGTTCTGCTTATCGCCCACTTAACTATCTCCCTTCTGATCAAATGCCGTTTGCGAAACCGGATTAAACCGCTCACCTGTCAGCTTGAACGCGCCCTCTCCGGCACGCAGCTCTTCTGCGAACACGCTCCAGACGGGGGCATTGCAGGCGGCCAGGATCAAGCGCTGCAGCTCGTCCGGCTGATGGATGGAAGCGATCTTCGCCTCGACATCGGCCTCCGGCACTCCGAATCGCATCTGCAGCACCGCAAGCAGATCTTCCCGGTCCTGTCTAACGATTAACTCAAGCTCGCGTGCTTCCTCCAACTTCCGTCAACTCCTCTTATAGTAATCCGCGATCAATGCCTGTTTGACTCGTTCGGCGGCTTCCCGCAGGAATCCCCTGATTCGTTCGTCATCGTGCTCAATCCAATCCCAAGGAATCACGCCGCTTTCCAGACGTTCAAACCGCTCGCCGTAGCGCACGCGAACGGCAACGCCCCGTTCATGGAGCTGCGCTCCCGCCTTGACGTCATAAGGGTGCAAACCCAAGCGCGCGAGCTCGTCCGTCAAACGGGAGTAAAGCCGCGGCTCAGCCGCGCGGAGCGGTTTATCCGGCAGCAAATCCGTCAATTTCGGGGCCGGAAGATGCGTCATGACGTACCGCCTCCATTTCTTTTTCCACCATGTCTTCTTCATACCGGTTATGCAGCTGGTCAACCAGGATTAGCGCTTGAAAGCGGTAGACCACTTGATCCCCGACCTCTCCCCGCTCCAAGCAATCTCTAATTTCGGCCACCAGTTCCCGCAGCAGTTGATGATCCCGGGTTAAAGCGGTGATGACATCCTTCAGCTGCGGCTTCAGTTCGAGCGCCTCGACGTACAGCCCTTCTTCCTCGCTCTGTGCGTGTTGAAGCGTGCGCGATTCCCAATGCTCCACGGCGATCCAAGCGATATCCAGCGCCTTCTCCGTTTCACCTCGGCTCAAACAGCGCGCGAGCAGCTCCGTGAGTTCCTTGGCCTCTTCCAACACCGCTTCATGAATCAATGCATGGCTGTCCACATTTCTTAAGGAGGGTCCCGATCTCATGTTTTCACACCCCTTTTATGGCTAATTTTTACTAGGGTTCGCTTTAAAATTCCGATTTATACCACTTTTTGGGCAGAAAAAAGCCCGAAGCCTCGCTTTAACGCAAGGCTCCCGGCAATATCATGCATGCATATTCAAAGTAACGTTCCTCCCATGAATCCGTTCGGTCAGCGGCCGAAGCACATATCCCGGCTTCTTAAACCCTTCTAACTTCGATTCGGCTTAACGGGAGCCTCCGCTTTTTTCCAACTTTAATGTTTCCAAACCGGCGTAAGCTCCCTCACATATCGCCCCTCCCCGTGAATATACTTTATTTACATCCACAAATATAGCGTTCCGGGAAATCCCGATATGGAGGTGTTCATCTATGCCAACGCCTGATCGATATAACTTTGTCGTCTCCAAAGAGGATTGGTCGCTGCATCGCAAAGGGTATCAGGATCAACAGCGTCACCAGGAGAAAGTGCGGGAGGTCATCAAGCAGAATCTGCCTGACCTCGTCACCGAAGAAAATATCATTATGTCGGACGGCAAGCAGATCATTAAGGTTCCCCTCCGCAATTTGGAAGAGTACCGCTTTATCCATAACTACCAAAAACATAAGCATGTCGGCCAAGGTGACGGAAGCAGCGAAGTAGGGGATGTGCTTGGCCAGGACAGTCCCAAGGACAACGGAAAAGGCGGGAAAGGCGGCAAGGCCGGCGATCAACCTGGCTATGATTACGTGGAGGCCGAGATCAGCATCGAAGAGTTGGAGGATATGCTGTTCGATGAGATGGAACTGCCCTACATCCAGGAGAAAGACAAAGAAGAAATGGAAACCGAATCGATTCGTTTTAACGATATCCGCAAAAAAGGCCTGATGTCCAACATCGATAAGAAACGTACCATTCTGGAGAACTTGCGCCGGAACGCAACTGCCGGCACCCCTGGCATCCACGGCATTTCGCCGGATGATCTCCGCTACAAAACGTGGGAGGAGATCATTGTTCCCCGCTCCAACGCGGTCATTCTGGCGATGATGGATACGTCGGGTTCGATGGGCGCATTCGAGAAATACTGCGCACGCAGCTTCTTCTTCTGGATGACCCGGTTTTTGCGGCGTCAGTACGAGAAGGTGGAGATCGTCTTTCTGGCGCATCATACCGAAGCGAAGGAGGTCAGCGAAGAGGAGTTTTTCACCCGGGGGGAAAGCGGCGGCACCATCTGCTCTTCGGTTTATCAAAAAGCGCTGGAGATCATCGATTCCCGTTATTCGCCGTCCAGCTACAATATCTATCCGTTCCACTTCTCCGACGGCGATAACCTGACCTCCGACAACGAGCGCTGCGTCAAGCTGATCGGTGAGCTGATGAAGCGCAGCAACCTGTTTGGGTACGGGGAGGTCAACCAATACAACCGCGGCAGCACCTTGATGTCCGCTTACCGGACGATCAAGCAGGAGAAATTCATGTATTACGTCATTAAGGAAAAAGGCGAGGTTTATAACGCGTTAAAGCGGTTTTTCCACAAGCGCGAAGGGGGTGCGGCCAGTTGAGCAGCGAAATGGAACAGCTCGAATACGCCATCGCGGAAATCATGGAAATCGCCGACTCCTTCGGGCTTGATTATTATCCGATGCGGTACGAAATTTGCCCCGCCGATATCATCTATACGTTTGGCGCCTACGGCATGCCAACCCGCTTCTCGCACTGGAGCTTCGGCAAAACATTTAACAAGATGAAGATGCAATACGATTTCGGATTAAGCAAAATCTACGAGCTCGTCATCAACTCGAACCCGTGTTACGCCTTTTTGTTGGAAGGCAATTCGCTGATCCAGAACAAACTGATCGTTGCCCACGTGCTGGCACATTGCGATTTCTTCAAAAACAACATGCGATTCTCCGCGACCAACCGGGATATGGTGGAGAGCATGTCTGCGACCGCCGAGCGAATCAGCCGATATGAATTGGCTTATGGCGCGAGTACCGTGGAAAGCTTTATCGACGCCGTGCTCGCGGTCCAGGAGCATGTAGACCCGCAGTTGATCAAGCCAATGCGGTACGACAAACGCCGACAAATGGAGGAGAAGCTTCGCCGGGCCAAGGACGGACGGTATGGGCAGGTGAAGGAGGGCGCCTACGACGATCTGTGGTCGCTGGACGAGAATCCGAGCGGACGCTCGGCGGAAGCCAAAGAAAAAGCCGTCCAATTTCCGCCCGAGCCGGAGAAAGATCTCGTTTGGTTTATACAGGAATACTCGGAAGCGCTGGAGGATTGGCAGCGGGATATCATGAGCATGCTGCGCGAAGAAATGTTGTATTTCTGGCCGCAGATGGAAACGAAGATCATGAACGAGGGCTGGGCTTCCTACTGGCATCAGCGCATTATCCGCGAACTCGACCTCACCAGCGACGAAACGGTCGAATTCGCCAAGCTGAACTCCTCGGTCGTCCAGCCGTCGCGGCAAAGCCTGAACCCGTATTACCTCGGGCTCAAGATCTTCGAGGACATCGAACGCCGCTGGGATCACCCGACCGAAGAGGAACGCCGCCGCTTTGGCCGCGAGCCCGGGCAAGGCCGGGAGAAAATTTTCGAAGTGCGCGAGCTCGACTCCGACACTTCGTTCCTCCGCAGCTATTTGACCAAAGAACTCGTACGCGACCTGGATTTGTACATTTTCGAGAAGCAAGGCCCGGAGTGGAAAATCACCGACAAAACCTGGGAGCATATCCGCGACCAGCTGGTCGCCTCCCGCGTGAACGGAGGCTCCCCGTACATCGTCGTCCAGGACGGCGACTACCTGCGCTCCGGCGAGCTGCTGCTGAAGCATCAGTATGAGGGGCTTGAGCTGGACCTGAAATACCTGGAGCACACGCTCCCCCACGTTTATAAGCTGTGGGGCCGCCCCGTACACCTGGAGACGGTGGTGGAAGAGAAGCGCGCGATGTTCTCCTATGACGGGCAGAAGCATGTGAGGAAGATGATTTGAGTTAGATCACCTTCAGGCTGAAATAGAAATCACTTTGACCTTGATCCAGGAACCATTCGCAATGGATGCGGTACAGGTAGGTACCTGTCACTTGAGGAACCTTATAAGGGTCATTGAGGGCTCCGCCTTCCGGGTCCGTCCCCGTTAGCGTGAATTCCTTGATGCCCTCTGGAGCCTCGGTATCGATCGGAGCGCCTCCCGGAACAACGGCTGCCTTTAGTTCGGGGAGGCTGGCATCCACGCTGACGCAGCTGCCTTCGCTGCTAAGGACTGGCGAGCACCAAGTGTAACTGGCCCGGGCAACCTCGATGGCGGTTCCTTGTACGGTAACGGTGGGCGAGGGTGGGGTGCCTGCGATGACCCATTTGGAATGAATGGCTTGCTGGATGTCAGATGGATCCACAGGCTCGTTCTGCCGTAAGCCAACCGAATAACCCGCCCAGAAGGTACACGCTACTATCGCAAGTGCAACTACGGTTAACATGAGTTTGTTACCCTTTTCCATGGAATCCTCCCGCATTTGTTTCTTATAATAACGTTGCCGTTGAGTTGGATGTTTCAATACAAAAGTAGAGCCGCCTCGATCCTATCGATCAGGCGGCTCTTGTTCTGCATGCGGAACCCGTCAGGACAGCAAGGCGATGACCAGCAGCTCGTAAAGCACCAGCGTCAAAATCAACTCGTCGCTTGGACTAGGGCCCCAAAAAGGTGCGCCAAAGGCCCGCTGGCCCCCGTGCCGTGGAACGGCCAATTGCAACATCCCGCCTTGGCAGCTGACGATCCGGCCGACATGCACATGACCGTCCATCGTCTCAATACGGACTCTTTGATTGACATGCTGCCGGCAGATGCCTTGCACCCGGTCTCGGATCGACCGTAAATGCTGAGTGGATTGCGGGTCCGCCTGGTAAACGATGCGTTGTTGAGGGTGCCCCCATGGTTGAACACTCATTCGTTATTCGCCTCCAAGGTTTCAAGTTCAAGTTATCGTATGCGGATACCTAGAGGGCGGTGAGGCGAGACGATAGTGAATTCAAAATTCAGAATTTGGAATATGGGCAAGGGATCCATTCCTCCCCAATGCCGGAGAATTAACTGTAAAACCTACTGTTAATTTAGGTAGTTCAACGTTTGACGGACGATTAACTGTAAAAAGTGACGTTAATTCCGGCGGTTTCACGGGTTTAGCGGGAATTACGCGAAATTAGAGGTGCTTTTTCCAGTTAATTTACTGAAACGGTGAACCCAGCTCCAAATTAACGGTAGAAAATCCAGTTAAACTCGACACGTCGGTTGGAGACGCGCTGGGCATAGCAAATAACGCAAAAAAAGGGGAGGGTTTCCCCTCCACCTTAACCTTTTCACCTTATTACCGATTCAACAAACTGCCCACATATCGCAGCAACTCGTTGGCACAAACCGGGCAGTAGCCATGCTCGTCGATCAGCCGCTTGCTGACCTCGTTGATGCGTTTGAGTTGGTTTTCGTCCGGCGTTTTGGTCGAGGTCGTGATCTTCACGATGTCCTTGAGATCGGCGAACAGCTTCTTCTCGATCGCTTCCCGCAGCCGGTCGTGGTGATTATATTCGAATTTCCGCCCTTTGCGCGAGTACGCGGAGATGCGGATCAGGATTTCCTCTCTGAACGCCTTTTTGGCGTTTTCCGAGATGCCGATTTGCTCTTCGATCGAGCGCATCAGCCGCTCGTCGGGATCCATCTCCTCATCGGTGAGCGGATCGCGGATTTTCGTCCAGTTGCAGAACGCCTCGATATTGTCGAGGTAGTTCTCGAACAAGGTGCGCGCCGATTCCTCGAACGAGTAAACGAACGCTTTTTGCACTTCTTTTTTGGCGAGCTCATCATATTCCTTACGGGCAATGCTGATAAAGTTCAGGTAGCGCTCGCGTTCTTCCTTCGTGATCGAAGCATGCTGGTCCAGGCCGTCCTTAATGGCCCGCAAAATATCCAAGGCGCCCATGCAATGCAAATCCTGCTTGATTAGCGCGCTGGAAATCCGGTTGATGACATACCGCGGATCGACGCCGGACATGCCCTCCTCCAGGTACTCGTTTTGCAGCTCCTTCAAATCGGCGTCTTTGTAGCCCTCGACCTCTTCGCCGTCGTAGAGGCGCATTTTTTTCACCAGATCGACACCTTGCTTCTTCGTCTCCTTCAACCGGGTCAAGATGGAGAAGATCGCTGCCGCCCTCAGGGCATGCGGGGCAATATGGATGTGACTCATATCGCTTTGGCCGATCAGCTTGGCGTAAATTTTCTCCTCTTGCGACACCTTGAGGTTATAGGGAATCGGCATGACGATCATCCGCGACTGCAACGCTTCGTTTTTCTTATTCGCGATAAAAGATTTATACTCCGCTTCGTTGGTATGCGCGATGATCAGCTCATCCGCCGAGATCAACGCGAACCGCCCCGCCTTGAAATTCCCCTCCTGCGTCAGAGACAGCAGGTTCCACAGAAACTTCTCATCACATTTCAACATTTCCTGGAACTCCATCAGACCACGGTTGGCTTTGTTCAGCTCGCCGTCAAAGCGGTACGCCCTTGGATCGGACTCCGACCCGTATTCCGTGATCGTGGAAAAATCGATGCTGCCGGTTAAATCGGCGATATCCTGCGACTTCGGATCCGACGGGCTGAATGTGCCGATCCCAATGCGGTCGTCTTCGGACAAGAGCACCCGCTCGACCTTGACGTTCTCGATGTCGCCGCCGTATTCCGTCTTCAGCCTCATTTGGCAAATCGGGCATAAATTGCCTTCGATCCGGACACCCAGCGTTCGTTCCACGTCCGGACGGAGCTCATGCGGAACCAGGTGAAGCGGGTCCTCATGCATCGGGCAACCCGCGATCGCGTACACCGCCCCTTTATCGGTCCGAGAAAACTTCTCGAGTCCGCGCTTCAGCAGCGTAACCAGCGTCGATTTGCCCCCGCTCACCGGTCCCATCAGCAGCAA
>RCUU01000434.1_pt1 | contig 23215 bp, 17 predicted proteins | sample 2166211 | NCBI WGS metagenome assembly RCUU01 (sample SAMN09932620, study PRJNA488358) | compost metagenome | feature: garden; material: soil; isolation source: compost soil in phenylacetic acid-enriched culture | place: Germany: Experimental Botanical Garden Goettingen | collected 2016-01-27
GCTCCCTTACGGTCGGCTCCCTGCTGGCTTTTGTCAGCCTAATGCAGGTGCTGGTCTCTCCTTTCTCGGGACTGGCCGGCCAGCTCGGCGGCATGCAGCGTTCACTGACGGCTGCCGACCGTCTCTGGGTCCTCATGGACCAGCCGCAGGACGGCCCAGAGCTTGACGGAAGTGAACCTGAAGCCGAACGATTGCGGGACGCATCCGGACCGGCCTTAGCAGGGCTGCCCACAGGAAGCATGGAGTACGACAACGTTTCCTTTACGTACCCGAACTCGCCAGGAGAGGTGCTGCGTAATATCAGCTTTTCCGTACCCGCTGGACACACCGTTGCGCTGGTCGGCCCCAGCGGAGCAGGCAAAACTACGCTGTTCCACCTGACACACAGGTTCCATAGGCCGAAATCGGGACAAATCCTTATCCATGGACGGGATCTTGCCCTGATGGATCAAACGCAGATCCAGGCGCTGTTCGCCTATGTCCCCCAGGAGACCCATCTGTTCGAAGGCACCATCCGCGACAATATTGCTTTTGGCCGTCTGGATGCTTCCCATGCGGACATCGTCAAGGCGGCTCAAGCCGCGAACGCGGACGGGTTTATCTCCAGCCTTCCAAACGGCTACGATACGGACGTCGGCGAGAACGGCTGCAGCCTGTCGGGCGGGCAGCGCCAGCGGATCGCCATCGCCAGAGCCCTGCTGAAGGACGCGCCGATCCTGCTGCTGGACGAAGCCACCTCCTCGCTGGACAGCGAGTCCGAGTTCCTGATCCGCGGCGCCCTGCGACGTCTGATGAAGGGAAGAACGACCCTGGTGATCGCCCACCGCCTCTCTACGATTCGCCATGCGGACACCATCCTGGTGCTCGAACAAGGGCGGATCGTGGAGAAAGGACGGCATGAAGAGCTGCTTCGCCGTCAAGGCCTGTACGCCCGAATGTACCGGATGCAGTCCGATGAGCTGCAGTTCCAGGAGGCAAATGTGTTTCTATGAACCCTAGTGAACAAGCACAAGCGCCATGTGAGGATCCGAGTATAATAGAGCAATCCAATGACGAGGTGATTCACGAATGGCAAACTCTACAAAGGTGCGCAAACCGGGCCAAAGAACTGAAGGGCCAACTGGTCTGCATCACGCTGAACAACGGGCGTTCCTATACAGGATGGATAGCCGGGCTCGGGAAAGGAAGGTTTGATCCTCTCCATCCCGGAAGTCCACCCTGGCAAATCCAAAAGAAGATTAACGGAACTCATGGAGAACAGGCCATCGGCCCCTTCCGCCGTTTGCCTCTGTAAGTCAACAGTTTAGTTTATATAATCTTATCGAAATAATGAATGTACTCGCTCCTTTGCTCGACACTCCATTTATCAAGGACGATTTCTTTTTTGTGTTTTTCAGAAGCTTCACATACACATGCTCCGCGTCTTTTGTAACCGAGTTAAACACCTCTCTGTTGTAGGCCTCCAGCTAAATCTTCTTATACTAAAAAAGACACCGGTTAAGGTGTCTATGCCAAGAAGCGATATAGGAATAACACTCATACAAACCGTCCCATAAGCATGTACATTGTCCAAACCTGCAATGATAGGCAAAGGTAACATATGGACGGGCTTTACGGCACGCTGAGGGGAGTAACCATACTAAGGATGGGAACGAGGTCGGCATGACTTCTTCTGGGCGATTTTCTTGCATCACCGTGCCAGCCTCTCCGTCCCCCTCCTTATGAATTCAATTGCCCTCCGAGCGGGTTCTCCCGACCGAATTTGTTCTACTTTTTATTCCTGATCCTTAGCTGCCAGCATCCTGAGCAGAACCGTGACTGTTTCCGCCCTCGTCGCGGCATTGTTCGGGAAGAAGCTGTTATTGCCCTTACCCTGCATAATGCCCAGCTTCTTCATCTCGGCTGCCGCTCCTGCAGCCCAGGCAGGGATGTCGCGGTCATCTGCGAATCCGGCGGAGCGGGCTTCAGGTACGAGATTTAAGGCTCTCGCCAACATCACAGCCATTTCCGATCTCGTCAAAAGCGCATCCGGACGGAAGTTGCTGTTCGTATCGCCCTGGATAAGACCCAGGCTTACGGCCCGCGCAATGGCTGCCTTGGCCCACTGCCCGATCCGGTCTGCGTCCTTGAAGGACAGGACGGCTTCTTCGTTCTGAAGCTTCAGCGCCTTCGCCAGCATTACCGCGAATTCAGCGCGCGTGACCGTGCGGTCGGGACGGAACGAACCATCCGGATAACCTGTGATAATTCCCTTCTTTTCTGCTTCCAGGATATTGGCTTCGGCCCAATGACCGCCAATATCCGCGAAGGCATGGCCGGGTACCGGAACGTCCGGCGTGTCTGGGCCGTCGTTTGGATTATCGCTCGGATTAACGTTAGGATTATTGGGAGTTACCGGCGGGGTCACGGGAGCTCCTCCTCCCGAATTACCTCCGCTGCTGCCGTTTGAACGCTCGTTTACGGAAACGTTTATTTTCCCCGTAACGGACGGATTCGCGGTCAAGACAGCCGTAATCGTCACTTCTCCGGCTGCGGACGGCGCCGTAAAGACCGTACTGAACCGGCCATTCTCATCCGTGACTGCTTTAACCGTTTTGAAGCTGCCGGCCGAAGCTGTGACTTCAGCCTCCACGCCGGAGACCGGAAGATTGTCACCGTCGTAGACGATTCCCGCAATGGACACTTCTCCACCGACCGTCACAGCAGAAGGTGTCGCCTGGAGTTCGATAAGAACGGGTACTGGTGCGGCCTTAATTACGGAGACGGTTATCGTATCCGTCACGGCCGGACTCGCGGTCAAGCTGGCTGTAATCGTCACATCTCCCGCAGAAGGCGGCGCCGTAAAGACCGTGCTGAACCGGCCGTTCGCGTCCGTGACTGCTTTTGCCGTCTTGATGCTGCCTGACGAAGCCGCGATTTCGACCTCCACGCCCGGGACCGGAAGATTGCCGGTGTCGTAGACGGCTCCTGTAACGGATAGGTCGCCTCCAACCGTCACGGAAGAGGCTGCCTTCTGGAGTTCAATCCGGGCGGGCACTTGAACGACCCCGTCTACGTATACGGTGGCCGTCCCTCTCACGGACGGATTCGCAGTCACGGCTGCCGTAATCGTCACTTCTCCGGCAGCGGGCGGCGCTGTAAAGACTGTGCTGAACCGGCCGTTCGCGTCCGTGACTGCTGTAGCCGGTTCGATACTGCCCGATGCTGCCGTGATCTCGACCTCTACGCCGGATACCGGAAGATCGCCGCTGTCGTAGACGGCTCCCGTAACGGATACTTCGCCTCCAGCCACCACGGAAGACGGCGCTGCCTGAAGCTCGATCCGGGCGGGCACTGGCACATCCTGGTTCACAGATACGGTCACCGTATCCGTCACGGCCGGACTTGCCGGAAGAACGGCCGTGATCGTCACGTCACCGGCTGCGGATAGCGCCGTATAGACCGCCTTGAACTGGCCGTTCGCGTCTGTTACGGCTTTAGCAGCTTCGATGCTGCCCGATGCTGCCGTGATCTCGACCTCTACGCCGGATACCGGAAGATCGCCGCTGTCGTAGACGGCTCCCGTAACGGATACTTTGCCTCCAGCCTCCACGGAAGACGGCGTTGCTTGAAGTTCGATCCGGGCGGGAACCCTTTGTACGTTCTCTGTACCGTACACTTTAAATTCCCAGAGCGAGTAGCCGTACGTGGTCGCTCTTTTCGTGCCATACATCCGAACGTATCTTGCATTCACCGGTTCGAAGGAGATATCGTCGATTTCTCCGTCTCCGGTTGCGGTGCTATATACTGTCGTCCAGTCCGCCGTGTTGTCGGAGACCTGGATTTCGTACTCCTTCCCATACGCACTTTCCCAATGCAGCATGACCTTCGCGATGGGTTGGCTGGTGCCAAGATCGACGTAAATCCACTGCGGATCGGCATAGTTAGATCCCCAACGGGTCGTCAATGAGCCATCAACCGCATTTCCGGGAGACACGTCGGCGGCTCTGGCCGAGCTTGCCGTTACCTGCATGCCTTCGGCGAGATTGGGCGCCACCGCTTCAAATACGTTAAATTCAGCAAGCGAGTAGCCGTCTCCGGTGCCCTGCTGAACACCTAGCATCCGGACGAACCTGGCACTAACCTTACCGAAAGAAATGTCGTCGATTCCGCCGTCTCCCATCGAAGTTGTATAAACGTCCGTCCAGGTGACAGCATCGTCCGATACTTGAATTTTATAGCTTTTCCCATACGCCTTCTCCCAATTTAGCCTAACTTTATTGATCGTATATTGATCTTGCAGATCGACGTAAATCCACTCGTTGTCCGAAGCACTTGAACTCCAATAGGAACTTCTGTATAGATCCGTAGCATTCGAGGCAAATTGCTTGCCTTGGCTGGAGGAAGCGGTTGCTCCTTTACTGTAAGCAAGATCGAATCCTCTATCGTCGAGGGAGATTCCCTCGTTTAGGGTCATGCTTCGGCCGGTAAACGTATCCTTGCCGAGTCTGTAGGTTGTTGTGGTTTTTTCTCCGTCCCGGTTCAGCGTTACGTTCACTGTAATCCCCGGTGTTTCGGGATTAGCAACCGAGATGCGGACAGGTGTCACGGATTCGTCAATGATCACCATGGACGGATTATCCACTGTGACCGTCAAGCCGTCTCTTACCGTCACCGTCCCGGGTTGATAGAACAGCAATTCCGCGATGCCAAGAGAATTATGCCGGACAGCCTGAACCGACGGTGTATTCGAAAGAATACTGACCGGGCTCGCGCTCGCGTAACTGCCGACCTCTTCGGGGGTTTTATTCGGCAATACGATGTACTCATAGGAAGCGTTTGTCGGTTTCACGCCATGATCGAGCCAAATCGAAAAAATCGGCTTGGTGATCGGCTCCGTTGAACTTCCCGTGATGACGTCGCTCCATTTTCCGGTCTTCGTCTCCCGCTTTACTTGAAAATCCGTTGGATTCGGGAAAACATAGCCGATCTTATCATTATAGGCCCAGCGCCCGTTAGCTTGCGTCGTTCCGTCCGCGATTACATCGCCGTCTACGAGCACATCGCCTACCGCCAGACTTTGGTTCAATGTCGTGTGGATCGGCGCGGCATTCGTCGAAGCGATGCCTGCGCCCAGCGCCACCATTTCATCATCGAAAAAAAAGTAGCCTTTTTTGCCGCTTGTACTCAGCTTGTTAAAATCAAACGCGGTAGCTCCATAACGCTCATTGGTCACGCCGCCTACAAACGTTTTGGGATTGTTGAAATTCCCATCCTTCGTGAGTACGTACGGGGCCGTCGTGCCAGGAACATGAGCCCAGTCCATCAGCGGGTATACGGGTCTGTATTCGTCGCCGGTTCTCTGAATGGCAGTGGCTCCTTGCGGCGTCCAGTACAACAGGTTATATCCGCTGGGATTAATGGTTCTCCATTCGCCGCCTTTGACCGTTTTGGAAGACATCTTGACCGTAATTCCATAATCATTTCGCATGTGGGAGGAGACTAGCGTCTGCCATTGCGTCATATTGTTAGCGTCCAGTCCGTTGCTCGTGCTCGTGCCGAAGCTGCGGATATTGTCAAGAAAACTCGCAAACTCCGAAGCCCGCTTCGGATTGGCCACCTGCATCCACTGCAGCGGATCTTCATAGAAGGTTAGAGCCGAACTCTCATAACCCGGCCACTCCGGCCCGTTCATCCCCATCCCCAGATCGGCAACATCGCCTCTCACGAGATACCGGGTGCCGTCCAGCAGGTAGGACGATAACGAATCAACCGCCGCCTTGCTGTACGAGAATGAGGTATCCGAGGTTATATACGCCCAGAATGACATATCTCTGGCAAAGCTTCTTCCATAGCCCGTCGTATAATTCGTTTTGCCATGCATGAAAAACGACATGTCCGACTGGATGCCCGTCACGGTAGCCGTCACATTCGACAGCACGTTGAACGCTTCCACCGCGTTCCGGACGTTCTGGGCATCCTCCAGCAATAAGCCGCGGATCATATAATTCTGATTGTACCAGGACGAATTGGCTCCATCGACAGTGTGCGGACTGCTGTCCAGCGTGCCGATGATATTGGAAGCCTGCTCTGCAGTTAAATAGCCTTCACATAAAACCGCAATTTTTGCCAGCCTTAATTGCTTGCCGATTCCGGTCTCCCACCAGTTGGTTGAAGTCGGCTTTACCGTAAACCAATAGTCCAGCGCCTTTTGAATGCCTCCTAACAGTGTTTCATCATGATAGTATGGACCCTTCGGGTCAGCAAACGCCTGAGCCATCGATTGCATCCGGTCTAATGCAAGGTAGGGCGACCAGGCTCTCCCGTTGGCGCTGGAGGTTGTACTCGCGTAATCTACATCCCCCCAGCTTCCATTAGCGTTTTGATTGGATAAGTAAGTGCCAGCCTGTGATTTGAAGGTCCATTCGACCCGGCCGTTCGTTCCGTCGTTTATGATATCTTTGGAGACGTAAAAAGCAACAATCCGGTTTTTCATCAATTTCATTTCAGCGATCTCTTGAGAAGCGTCCGTCGTCCCGGAAGTACTCGCCGATGCAGGCGAATATAACCATATGGACGATATCATTGAACAAACCATAACCAGACATGTCCACCTCATTACAAACCTTTGCTTTTTGTCAGCCATGCACATGCGCTCCTTTGCTCATCTAAACTTAAATCGTTGTTGACAGCGCTTTCCTTTTTAAGGACTGAAGAAGGCAGTTCACACTGCCTCCAACCTTTTACAAAAGCGTATTATAGATATCCTTTAGCGGTATGTCCGCCACTGCCATCACTTCGTCTGCGGCACCGTAATACATGCGGACCGTTTGATCCAGCAACAGGGCTCCGCACGAAAACACGACCTTGCCGAAAAATCCATTCACCTCATATGCAGCTTCCGGCTCCAATACGGGTACACGGGATCTCGCGATTACCTTGGAAGGGTCCTCCAAATCGAGCAGCACCGCGCCCATACAATAGCGATGCTTGCTGTCCGCTCCGTGGTACAGCGCAAGCCAACCGCGTTCGGTTCGAATCGGAACCGCCCCGCCGCCCATACGGGCCGAATCCCAGCCTTGTTCGCTTAGCCCCATCAGGAAGCGATGGTTCCCCCAATGGGCGAGATCGGGGGATTCGGCGATCCACATCTCGGGAGAGCCGAACGATTTCGGCACTGGACGGTGCAAAGCATAGTATTTGCCGTTAATTTTATCCGGGAATATCATGACATCCTTATTTTCGGGAGCCAGCATAAGTCCGCGGCGCTTGAATGTCCGGAAATCCCGGGTCTCCGCCAGGCCGGCGCCAACGCCGCGGGCGGAGGCGGAGCTGTAAGTGATATAATAGATGTCTCCGATTTGGGTCACGCGCGGATCTTCAATTCCCCACGCTTCCAGAGCGTGTTCCGGAAACAAGGCCGGCTGCGGCTCGATGTCGAAATGAATGCCGTCTTTGCTTCGCGCCACCCGCAGATGGGATAAGGATGTGAGCATGACCGTTCGTCCGTCCCTTGCTATGAAGCGCGAGTCGGAGAAATCATAGCCCGGATCGGCCTTGTCGTAGCGCTCTACAAAGACATCGGTACCCGCTTCATTCAGCCGGGGGACGAGCACTTCGTCCGCCCGGTCCGATATCGGCGCTTCCGCAATGCGCAGTAAAAGGATTGTTTCATCCCCTAACTGCGCAACCCCTGCATTAAACGCACCCAGCACCCGAAAATCGGGGCGGGAGGGGACAACGTCCCGGACCCGTATAACAGGATTTTGCGCGCTGCGTGTTATGTTCATGTGAAATACCTCTTTCAGTATTTTTAATGCTGTTATTTACCGGATGTGACAACGTCGATTTGCGCCTGAATTTCATCAATTACTTTTTGTCCGCCGAGGCTCTCCATTTTTTTGTCCATCATCTTCTTGCCTTCATCGGCAGGCACCAAGCCTTGGCTAAGCGGCAGGAAGGTTGAATCGTGAAGCGGAGTGATTTTGGCATATTCCGTCTTCACCTTCTCAGCGTTAAAGTTGAAGCCCGCCGTTGGACTGAGCGTGAAATTGTCCGGGTTGGTTGAGAAGTCGAACCACTTCTTGTCATCCTTCATCATCGTGTCCGGCGTGCGGTTCAGCGTTGGCCGCCAGGTCAACACAAAGCCCGGGAATGAATAGCTCGACAGCACCTTATAGCTCGAATCGCCGACCGGTTCCCAGTCCTTGCCTTGAATGCCGTATTCCATCAAATCGTGGTTTTCCTTAATCGACAACCAATTGGCTACGTCCAGAGCCAGATCAGCATGCTTGGAGGAAGCCGGAATGCACAGGAAATTCCATTGCTGGAAAGCGGTATACGGCTTGGCCTTATCCCCGTTCGGAATGAAAATCTCCAGCTTGTCGCTGCCGTCTTGCAGCATTTCCGAATATTTCAATCCTTCTACACCATCCGCCGCATAATAGGTAGCTGCATATTTGCCCTGCTTGAACAGTGTTTCTGCATTTTGCTCTTGCGCGATATTTTTGGAGATGATGCCGTCCTTATAGTATTTGGTGACGCGTTCATAACCATCGGCAATCATCGGGCTTGCCCATTGGCCGGTTACCCTCTTATCCTTGATGGAATACGCGAACATGTTGACACCGATTTCAAGCACTTCATCCAGCGCCAGATTCGCGGATTCGCTCAGGACAAACGGGAGTTTATCGGCTTTGATGCCGTTAATGACGAAGGGCTTGACATCCTTCTCTTTTTCCTTGACCGTATACAAGAATTTCTCCAGATCGTCAAGGGTTTTCAGCTCGGGAAGTCCGTATTTCTCGCGCAGGTCTTTGCGGATTAGAAGGCCGTAGAGCTGGCCCTGGGTAGTGCCCAGCGGAATCCCCATAATTTTACCGCCGAATTTGTTATATTCCCACATTTCCTCGGGAATGGATGCTTTGAGCTCCGGACGCTGCGCCACTCCGGCATCCAGTTCCATTAAAGAATTGCCCTCGATCATCTGATTCATGGATAACCATGGGGCATCCAAATACATATCGAAGTCTTCGCCGGCAGACATCTTCACGGAGACCGCATTCCCGTAATCGGACCAAGGCAAGAAATTGACATTCAAGGCCGCTCCGACGTTATCCGCTTTCAATTTGTCGTTGACCGCCTGCAGCACAGCGTCAAAGCCGGTCGGTTTATCCCCTGGAAAATAAGCTTTTAACGTCACCGTTTCCTTCGCTGCGGGTGCAGTACTTTGCGCATTCGCTCCAGAACTTCCCTCATTGCCGCCCGTCTTCGTATTGCCGCCGCAGCCCGTCAGCATCAGTGAGGATACCAATACCGCTGTCGTCGTTGTGCCAACCCATTTTTTTAACCTCATTCCGTAACCCTCCCATGTCTATGGAAAACAATCTATAATTCACCCGGACTAATCCGGTTAATGCCGGAAATGCTTCGTTAACCTTTTACCGCTCCTACCGTTAGACCTTTAACAAAATACTTCTGAAGCAAGGGATACAGCAGGACAATCGGGCCGATCGTCAGCACGGTTGTCGCCATCCGTACGCCATAGGTAGGCGGCGTCACGGCAATGGCTGCTGAGGCAGGAATGAGATTTTTGGCCGCTTCCATATTGGAGACCATCCGGCGCAGAATCAGCTGCAGCGGGAACAACTTCTCATTATCCACGAACATCAGTCCCATGAACCAGTCATTCCAGTAGCTCAGGGCATAGAAGAGGCCGACGGAAGCCAGAATCGGCTTCGAGATCGGAATCATAATTTGAAAGAAAACCCTCATTTCATTCGCTCCGTCTATTCTTGCGGCTTCCTCCAATTCCTCAGGAATGGTGCGGAAGAAACTGACCAGCAAAAAGACGAGGAACGGCTGGCATAACATCGTCAGAATGAGCACCCAGACGGTATTCTGCAAATGCAGCCACTGGCTGACCACAATATAAAATGGAATGATGCCTCCGGAAAAAAGCATTGGCAGGTAGCAAAAAAACAGAAACGGTGTTTGCAGGACATTCCGTTTGTTAGCCAGCGAATAGCCGAGCATTGCGGAAATGCACAACGCGGTTAATGCGCCTACGACAGTGATAAAGATCGTGACCGCATAGCCGTTGAACAGCACATCCGATTGCAAAACCGCCTTATACGCATCCAGCGATAAGGTTTGCGGAAATAAAGTATAGCCGTGCGCAATCAGCTCCTCCTCGTCCGTAAAAGAGCCGATAATCATCAGCAGAAAAGGAAACACACAAAATAAGGTAAACAACAAAATGAACGTATGGGCAAATACCGTAAAAGTTCGATCCGCAGCGCTCTGTTTCTGTCTCATAGTTCTTCTCCTAGAATAAAGCAGATTCTTTAGACACCCTTCGAGTTATCCAGTTTGCGGTAATGACGAAGATTAGACCCATTATCGACTGGAACAGGCCAACCGCCGAGGACATGCCGAAGTCATGCAGCTGTCTCATGGAGCGGAAGACGAAGGTATCAATGACATCGGTAGTCGGATACAACGATGAATTGTCTCCAATGATGGCATAGATCATGGCAAAGTCACCATTGAAAATCTTGCCTACGGCCAGCAAAGTCATAATCATGATGGTAGGAACGAGCAGCGGCAGCGTAATGCGCAGCACAATCTGCAGTTTGGACGCCCCGTCAATCCGGGCAGCCTCGTACAAATCCTCCGATATGCCGGTAATCGCTGCCAGGAAAATAATCGAAAGATAACCGGCTCCTTGCCATACACGGATTACCGTCAGAATGTAGGGCCAAAGCTTGGACTCAAACATCCAGTTGACCGGTTCCAGGCTGAGATATTGCAGCCAGGTGTTGATCATCGGCTCTTCTCCGCCAAATAAGGATTGGACAATCATTCCTACCACAATCCAGGACATAAAGTAAGGAAGGAAAATGAGCGACTGTGAAATTCGTTTGAAATACTTATTGCGGATTTCATTGAACATAAGAGCAATCATAACCGCAGCCACCGTAGTAAACACAATAAACAGGATGTTCAGCACCAGCGTATTACGCAGAATGACCCAGAAATCATCTGAAGTAAAAAAGTAATCGAAGTTTCTAAAACCGACCCAATCGCTTCCCGTAATGCCCTTGGCAAAATTATAGTCTTTGAAGGCAATTATAATCCCGTATATAGGAAAATAACTGAACACGAGAAAAAACAACAGCCCCGGTACAGCCATAGCATATAGAAATGGATTCCGGAGAATATGCTTCAGCTTGGACCCCTTATTTGCATTAAGTTGGTATTGCATCTTGTTACATCCCCCCTTTCATCAAGACCGGCAAACGCATCCGCGTCCCGTTATCTCTGCCGTTACCTTATCAAGCCCCTGCGGCAACGGCAATTCAGAAAAACTCCAATTTATCCTGCAAGCGCAGATTTACGAACTTCCCAAAAACAACACTACTTCGAAAATAAACGATTCTGAAGACGGAAATGTCCGGTATGCTATAATAAATCTACAATTTATGAGCTCGGCAGTTATGATTACGGAGGTTCCAGCATGAAATTCAGACGTCCACTCCTCGCATCGCTGAAGCAGCATCCTACCTATATGAGGCTTATTTTTTATTTTGTCAGTGCAAACGTTCTGGTGCTGGGTATATCCTTTGCGCTGCTCTATTGGCAGTCCTCCAAGACGCTTCTGGAAGAGATCGGCGATCATTCCGAATCCCTGCTGGTGAACAGCGCCCAGAACACCGCGCGGCTGATGGAATGGGCACTGGAATTCAGCTTCTCCTCCAGCGATGACAGCACCCTGAAGGTATATGCCCTGTCGGATCAATACAGCGATTTTGAAACTTTCGAGGTATGGAGCCGGCTTATGAACATTAAGAACGCCAATCCGTCTATTGATTCGGTCTACCTCATCAACGATTACACGAATACGGTAGTCGATTCCCGACTCGGACTAAATGATGCGGGAACTTTCTACGATCAGGACATCATTAAGCGTCTGCGGGACCCGGTTACCACGAATCACAGCGTGCTCATTCCAAGAACCCTGTCTCTCCCTCTTACCGGGAATACGCCCAAAGAGGTGATGACCATCATAAGATTTTACGAAAGAGGCAGTTCGATCTCCGCTTTCGTGATGAATGTAGATACAGAGAATCTCATGACCCTGCTTAAGGACAATTCCAATTATCCCAACCGATCCGTTGCAGTTCTGAATGACCGGGATGAGACCGTGTTTAGCAGCACTTCTTTGAATCAGGAACAGATTGCGGAGCTGAGGAGCCACGTGATTAAGGGTGCAAGCGGATGGAAGCTCTTTCATCCCCGGACTCAGGGAGAGCAGCTAATGGTTTATGCCGGTATCTCCATCAAGGGAATCCAGGATTGGACCTTTATCGAAACGGTACCGAAGTCTGTCATTCTGAGGAAAATTACGGTTCTCCGCAACACCAGCCTGATCTTGTTCGTCGCCCTGTTCATCGCCTCCTTGACCGTTATCGTGCTGATTTCCAAACGAGTATACTCGCCCATTCAAGAGCTGATTACCAGAGTGATGCGGCAGCATCAGGCGGAAAAGCCCGGTCTGGGATACAACACCAATGAACTGGATTACTTATCCAATGTGTTTACAGCCCAGCGTAATCAGATTAATGAGCTGACCGAGCAATGGCGGCTTAATAAATTTTTGGGCAGAGAGAGGTTTTTACGGGATTTTCTGGGGGAGACCTACCATTCCGCACAGGAAATAGGTGCTCAATTTCTGGAGTGGGGTATTGACCTGCCGATGGATCAGCTGTCGGTGGCTATCTTCCGGATTGACCACTTCTCGGAATTCTCGGAGACCTACCCGGAGAAGGACCGGCGTCTGCTCCGGTTCGCGATGTCCAATATTATTCAAGAGTCGCTGCAATCGTCCAGGCACAAGCTGCAAACGGTGGACATGGGGGACGATCACGTAGCCGTTGTCCTGTCCGCCCCCTTGTCCGAAGAATATGTGAAGAAGCTGCAAGTATCCCAGCAGTTAATAGAGCAGTATTTGTCCGTTGGAACGACCGTTGCCTGGGGCAGGACGCTGCCCGGCCTGACCGACATGCATGAGGTATATATGGAGACGTATGAACTGACGCAGGAACGGTTCCGGTTCGGACACAGAGCGCTCATTGTGAAGGCATGGCTGCCGGATGCACCCGGAGAACTGTACCACCTGCCTGTGAACAAAGAGCGGCAGATCGCTCAGGCTCTTCCCAAGGGGAATGCCGATACGGTTCTGGAAGTTATACGCTCAGCCGTAGTCAAGCTGCGTGAAATGCCTTATTTTGAATGTAAAATGTCGCTGATTACCTTGTTTATGGATATACGCCGGCTCATGCAGGAGCACTCCGTTCAGCCGCTGACCAGCTCATGGGGGCTGACCTCCATCGAGAAACAGATCAACCAGCAGGAGACGATGGAGAATGTGGTACCATGGATGGAAGCATTGGTCACCAAGACGCTCGAAGACATCGTGGCTGCCCGCGGTCTGTCCAAAAACGCGGCCCTGATCGAGCAGGCGGACCGGTTCATCGAAGCACAATTAACCGATCCGAACCTGTCCGCCAAAATGCTGGCCGATCATTTGGGATTGTCCGTAAATTATTTCCGCAGTTTGTATAAAGCGGAGACCACCCAGTCCATTACGGACAAAATATCGGAGAAGCGCCTTGATTACATATGTCAGGAGTTGCTTGCCTCCGACTCGCCCATTGAGCCCATCGTCCAGCATTCCGGATTCTCATCGCTCAACACCTTTTATTCCATCTTCAAAAAGGTATACGGAATGACACCGGCCCAGTACCGGAAGAAGCATAGAAATGGCAATACCCTGGAGAATAAATAGAGAATCTGGTCATGCGGTTGAAACAGAAAGTGAGATTCATGATTACAATGTCACATCGCTAAGTTCAGTTTTGCCCTTAGTATCAATATAAGCTCCTTTGCAGACTCAATGGCTTGTTCCAATGAATAGACTAATCGATCTGTCACTGAAATAATGTCTTCATGATCTTCTGGTGTGTCGAGCACTTTCTTAATATTAAGATTAGTCCACCTTATGTTCTCTGCCTGATTCATCAACCGAAGGATTGCACTTATCGAATAATGTGCCGTCCTTAAGGTCCGAATTATTTTCAAACGTTTTATTTCATTCTCTGTATATACCCGGGAACCATTGGAAAGTCTATGGACTGTTATTAATCCATTGCGTTCCCAATTTCGAACAACTTCAGTTGAGAGATCCAGAACCAGAGCAGTCTCTTTGCGTGTATAAGTTTGAGTAGGTGTAGATTTGATTCCGCACACCCACTGCTCCGAAAGTTCAATAGCTTCTAATGCCCGGTTATATTCTTTTTCTAGATGGGACAAATATGCATGTGCATATTCTAGTGCCTGAGTAAAATCCGCTTTGCCGCTAGCTTCAACAATGACTCTAGCCTTTGCCCGAATGAGTCCTTGAACAATTTCACAACGAAAAGCGGTTCTAGCTATTTTTAGTTGAAATAAATGCAAGTCGGAATAAATACGGTAGCCATTCACACCTCTCGGAACAGCTGAGATATATCCCCATTCTTCATAAATCCGCACAGTGTTGGGATGTACCCCAACTATTGCTGCAATTTCTTTGGTCCGGTACATCCCTCAACCCTACTTCCACTTAAAAAATTTGAATGCCCCAATCAAGCTGATCCCAGTAACAATGCCTAATATCAAAAACGGCACGGTCATCCCCTCTGTTTCTCTACCTGTACTTACTAGCTTTAATAAATGAATCCCATGTGACAACGGTAATATATCCATTATCCATTGAACGAAGCGTGGCATCACTTCATATGGAATGGTCGCACCTGAGAACAACAGCATCGTAAAGTACGCAATAGAACTCCACATATTAGCTGCCTTTTGATCAGGTACGACACTGCCAATAAAAGTGCCAATACTGTACATGGCTAAAATAACAAAGGCATACACGCTCAAAAATATAAGCCAGGAGCCTGCTATTTGATAATCAAAAAATAAATAATATACGAGAGTAACACCAATAAATGAAAGAAGAGCAGAGGAAAGCTGAATTATACCTTGGGCGAATAAAATCTGTAAAGGTGATACCGGTGTCACTTGGAATCGTTTCAGAATACCTCGATGCCGATAATCAGCAATGGTTAATGGCAGACCCATTACGCCTGTTGCAAGCACACCAATAGTTATAACGGCTGCGTAAGATAATTCAAAATTAGATGAACCAGCCGATGCATCTTTACTAAGCACGTAACCAAACAAAGCCGCCAAAATAACCGGAAAGCATATACCGAAGATTAAAATATCAATGCCTTTCCATACCAGCTTACCTTCTATTTTTAAGAGTGCAAACATTGTACTCATCCCCAGTCCTCCTCGCCGGCAAAATGTAAATATGCGTCTTCAAGCGTTGGTTTCCCACTAGCGGCTAACGCTTCCTGAATGGTTCCATGAAAGACGGTTTGACCCTCACGCAGAATTAATATCTCATCACATAACGCTTCAACCTCATCCATGTAATGTGATGTTAAAACAATCGCCAACCCATTTTCTTTCATTGTTACGAGCTGCTTCCACAGCATACGACGTGCCTTTGTATCAAGCCCTGTTGTCAGTTCATCTAAAAACACAAGTTTTGGTTCAGGAATTAGGGCAAGGAGTACGGCCAACCGCTGACGTTCCCCACCAGAAAGTAATTTAACTGGTTGCTGTTCCTTATCTGCCAACCCAAAGGTTTGTAGTAAAGCAGGTAAGTCCGCCGTTTTTTTATAGAGTGATTGCCACTGTTCACATGCGTCGGAAACGGTTAGTTTATCCTGGAAATGTGTTTCTTGAAACTGCACCCCTACTTGTTCAAATATCTCCTTTCGATTGCGTATTGGTGATTTACCAACGATAACAAGCTCATCATAAGTGCTCTTTTCAATACCAAGCACTGCAGCGATGGTTGAAGACTTTCCTGCCCCGTTCGCACCTAGTAATCCAAATGCATGCCCCGGCTTTACTTCAAAGCTAATGAGATCGACAACCTTTTTCTGACCGTATGTAACGGTCAAATTTCCAACCTTTAATACCATGTTCTAACCTCCTAAATAAATCTTAGGACGTCAGTATAACAAATGATCTATAGGGTGGTGTCTTACTGGAGGGTTTGATAGCTATCGTGAAATTGATTTTCTTAACTTATATTGTGTCATTTACATGTTTTTAAAGAAGAAAATAGCGACCCAGCACCTTACCGGTGCTGGGCTGTTGTTACACCAAAAGCAAAAAAACCGACCTCACGCGGTCAGCTTAATGATGGTGGAGGAAACTTTCTCTACAAATAAAGCTAGTACAAGACCAAGCCGTTGTCATTTCCGCCCTGACACAGTTATGGACATCTATGTGCCAGTAACTAAGAAGAGTCAATAATTGAGCAAGGTGTATGAAGGCTATACGAGCTGCCAATCCACCCGCTACTTGGTAAACCAGTCTGATTTTCTTCTTGCGCACACTATAGTTGAGCCCCTTGTCCATTCCTTAAACACATGCATACTTTGTTAGAAAATTTATCTCCCATATATTTAGCTAAGATGATCCTTTCTTCGATTGATATTCGGTTATGATCCAAAAATTCCCGAAACATTCTATAATCCTGCATTTCAATTTTTGGGAGTGGATATCCCTTTTGCAATCTGAATAGTTTCTGAAGTTTATTCCAAAGTTTTTGTGCACCTTTCTGTTCAAAACTTATTTTTTCCTCTTCTTCCATCCTTCTTACTAATTGATGGTGATATTTTTTTATGGCTTCATTTTTGCCACGAGCAATCATCATTTTGAGACTAAGCGGCTTCACACGCTCAATAATTTCGTAATGATACCAGAATGGCTCTTCAAAAAGTTCATCATCCGTGATCGTTTGTATGATGTCATTTTTTTCCACTCCCGCGATATCATATCCATGTTCCAACAACTGCTGAAAAAGCAGGTTGTCATCTATTTCAGACAGAACCTCAATATAACATTCAAAAACAAATTCTCTGATCATATCTTCGTACTTTTCCTCAAAACTATTATGTAAAAAACCGATACCGCTTGTATAGCTAGCTGTAGATTGACCTGTACACTCATCAAAAAAGTCTTCAACACTATAATAATCATCAATTGAAAATGATTCATTTGTCCGAATCAGCATGCCCGAACAATCCCATGGAGGATCGTATCTGTGAGTGATTTTATATTTAGGTGCAAACATGAAGTCATATGCCAACTCTTCTGCTAAATTAGCCAATAATACTGGAAACTTTGCATTAACCCTGTTCCTTATTTGTTCCGAGATACTTTCCACTGAATGTTCCAATGTTCTAACCCCCCCAACAAAAAAAACATGCTTAATAAAAAGTTAGGCACGGTTCTTCCGTAGAAAAAATATATGTTTGCTTATCAAGCAGAAACGGCTTCGCCGTCCTTTAAAAGGACGGTACCGTTTCAGCGAGAAATATAAGGATGATTTGTGGTGTAAAACATATGAATCCTTATATTTTAAATAATACCATATTTACACTGTAAAATCTGGTCTTTACAACTTCCCGCCCGGCAGACAGATCTGCACTTCTGGGATCTTCCGGGTTTACCCTTTTGGCAATCTGGTCAGGATCAATAATGATTCCGACATAAAGGTAATGAAGAGCAGAGTAACGCGAGGCATCAATAGTAACAAAAGGGAGCATCCGCTCATAGGATGCTCCCATATTCTTTACTTCCTCAAAGCATTAATCTCCTGTTCCGTTAATCCAGTGGCCTTTACAATGGTCATTATGTCCAGATTCAAGTCAAGCATATTCTTCGCTACTTCCTTTATACCTGCCAATTTAGCACTTCCCAGCATGGAGGCCTCATCGTGCAGATATTTCTGCCTGGCTTCATACAACCGTCTGGCCTCTGAATCCTGGCTCAAGTATTGCAAAGTATCCATCGCCTTTTCCAAACCCGGCTCATTCATTTTCAGCACCTCCCAGTGTGATGTATCGGCACCTTTCAGAAACAACAGCCAATTGATCAGTCCACCTTCAGATGGAATACTACGTTCATCTAGCTTCGGTAATTCCAAGAAATGAACCTCGATGTCGTCAATCAAAGATATCCCTGTCCGGTCTTCCCGCAGATGAAATACGTTATGATATTGCTCATTCTTCAAGAACGAATAATTTAAAATGTTGATCGTTACGCATTTCTTCAACTCTAGATACTTCTCACCCTCACTGAGTTGACTCGCATACCGTTTGCTCCAATAAAAGAGCGTTCTTTTCTCTATCAATCAGTTTACCTTCTGAGGTCTTGGCGTAAACATCATAGATGGATTACTTGTCGAGTGGATCGTCTTTATCCGTGTAAGGGTTCATCAGTATGATCTCGGTCAACGGCGGCTCGCCAGCTTCAGTGAAAATACGGTTAAGAAACGCTAGCAGCACGTCCTTATTGTTCTCGCTGCCAAATATCCGTTTGAATACAAAATCCACACGCGGGTCCAGTAATTCCATCGGCATCAGCTCCATTCATTATTATTATATCATTTTTCAAGGAAACTGAGCTTTGAAGGAAATAACTAAAAACGAAAAAAGACACCCTTTAAGGTGTCTTCTACTTTACTCCATATGGTTGCCGAGGGGAGTCGAACCCCTGTCCGAAGATAACGGCACATGAGCTTCTACGAGTGTAGTTACAGTTTTGATGTCACCCGATCCAAACTATTATTTTTGTATTGAGTTCTCATGAAGAATACTCACTATCTGTTCAACAGAACACTCACCCTTTGCAATTTATTACCATTATAAAAACAATGGTTCTTAAGCACGCCATCGGCCTTTTTGTTGATGCACCATCCACCTCAAATGAATAAAAATGGAAACGGAAACACATTATAAATAATCTGGATCTCAAAACAAAGGGGGGGGGAATAACCTTGTATAAATTTATTAAGCAACTTTTATTCACTAACACAAAAAATCATTATAACAAACAAAATACAGATTCAAGTTCAAATCTGAACTCAAAAAAATTAAGTGGCGAACTTAACAAGACGCTTGCAATCTTAGACAAGCGTCTGGGAAACAACTCAGACTTCATTTTACATAAGCTGTCAGCAACAAAAGATGGGATATACCGAGTGGCTGTCTGCTATATTGACGGGCTTGTTGATCATCAGTTGGTTACAAAATTAATATGGGACATAAATCAGGTTTCTGGGGACGATAAAATATACAATTCAATGGAACCTAATGGGTTAAAAGTTCAACTTTCTGCGCTAAGCAGCTCCTCTGTTTACACAGAAGATGATCTGATTACGTCTATCCTCGATGGTCGCGCACTTGTTATTGTCCACGGGATAAATGAGGCGTTTGTTACACCAGTTAACGGCGGATCGAGACGTGCGGTAGAAGAACCTACTTCCCAGACGGTTATCCGAGGACCAAAAGAAGGTTTTACAGAAGACATTACAACCAATATTGCTCTTATTCGCCGAAAAATAAAGTCTCCGGACTTATGCGTCAAGTCCCAGATCATAGGTCGGTACACTCAAACAAAAGTATCCTTAATTTATATTGATGGCATTACTAATCCGGAAGTGGTTAAAGAAATATCTTCGCGGCTGAATTCTATAGAAACCGACAGTATACTGGAAAGTGGCTATATTGAGGAATTTATACAGGACGGAATTACCTCTCCCTTCCCAACCATGAGTAATACAGAACGTCCAGATACAGTCGCAGGTGGATTACTGGAAGGGTTAGTGGCAGTTATAGTAGATGGCACTCCCTTTGTATTAATGGCTCCTGTAACCTTTTTTAGATTCTTGGTTTCCAGTGAAGATTATTACCAGAGATTTGACATTTCGTCTTTTCTTAGAATTATTCGTCTGGTTTCTTTTTTTATCGCCTTGCTTCTTCCTTCTCTTTATATTGCAACCACAACGTTTCATCAGGAAATGCTTCCGACCACCTTGCTGATAACGCTCGCCGCCCAGCGTGAGGGCACTCCGCTGCCGGCTCTTCTGGAAGCTTTACTTATGGAATTGACCTTTGAAATCATTCGTGAGGCAGGCGTACGCATGCCCCGTGCCATCGGGCCTGCTATCTCCATCGTTGGGGCTCTCGTTCTTGGACAAGCTGCTGTTCAAGCCGGTCTTGTATCAGCCGCAATGGTTATCGTCGTTTCATTCACTGCCATTGCTAATTTTGTTCTTCCTGCAATCAATATGGCAGCAACCGTCCGCATTCTCCGTTTTATTCTAATGTTCCTTGCAGGAACCTTTGGTTTATTCGGAATTCTTGTCGGTCTTGTACCTATTTTGGTTCATTTGGTTTCCCTTGAATCGTTTGGAATCCCTTATCTGATGCCTCTCTCACCATTTATTAAATCTAATTTGAAGGATCTGTTTATCCGTGCGCCATGGTGGAAGATAAGAACACGCCCTGTGATGATTGGTGACAAGAACCGAAAGAGACAGTCTGATAAGCAGAAAAGCTTCGCCCAAAGGGCGAAAGACCATCATCGCGACCCTCTGTCTTAGGAAGGTGAAATAAATTTATGCGTAAAGTTCTTATCATTTTGATGCTTTCACTAACCGCGCTGGTTTTATCGAGCTGCTGGAACCGGACTGAACTAAATGAACTAAGAATCACAACTGCAACAGGCGTGGATTTCAAAGATGGAAAGTGGCTCGCCACATATCAGACGATTGTTCCTTCATCTATGGCTTCCGGTACAGGAGGGATCTCGGGAGGCATTACACAACCGGGCATCCATGTATTTTCAGTGAAGGCGGATACATTTAATAAAGCCAGGAATTTAAGCAACTTGGAAACCTCCCGCCGTCTCTATGTTGCCCATAACAAGGTCGTGGTGATCGGCAAAGCAGCGGCAGAGGAAGGAATCAGTGAGCTTATAGATGTCTATCTTCGGAGCACAGAAGCACGGGAAACCACTTATATGCTAGTGACAGATGGCCAAGCAACCGAGTTTCTGAAAAAAATGGTACCACCCGAAAAATTGCCTGGAGCAAGTTACAGTGAGATTTTAGATAAAGAAAACAAATTGGTTTCCATTTTCCCCAAGATATCCATATACGATTTTGCATTACATTTGTATTCAGATTCAAAAAGTATCGGAGTCCCCGTCGTTACACTCTCGGGAGAAGAAACCACTCAAAATAATAAAGACTTAGAGTCTCTTGATGCCCTCAAGACAACGGCACAGCCTTTAAAATTAACCCTTTCCCGGTTAGGGATCTTTCAAAAAGATAAGTTAGTGGGTTGGCTCAATCGGCAAGAAAGTAAAGGGCTCTCCTGGCTAACCGATAAAATTAAAGGTACTGAAATTTCTTTTTCTTGTTCGGATCATGAAAAAAAGCAAAACTCCATCACCGTTATTTCATCGAAAACAAAATTAAAACCATCAAAATTAGATAATCATTACACCATGCTTGTAAAGATAAACGCAAATGGGGTCTTAATGGAATCTGTCTGTAAAGAAGACTTATCGAAACCGGAGGTCATTTCAGCCCTTCAAGAGATAATCGAAGAACAAATTAAGGATGACGTTAACGCAGCGTGGGATGCACTGCAACGTTTGGGTGTCGATACACCAGGCTTTGCAAATATTATTCATCGGAAATACCCGAAGGATTGGAAAGAGGTTAAAGATGACTGGGATAATGAGTTCAAAAAAATGGAACTTAATATACAAGTTAGAGTGACCATCAAACGCCCGGGGCTTATTCAAAAATCGTTTAATGCCTCATAGTGTTAAAAGGAGCTGCGTTTATGAGTAAAGATGCCCGTGTATCTGAAATAGCCATTACCCTAGCTCTGTTTGAACTGGGGAGTACACCCTTGTTTTTATTAGGTGGAGAAGCAAAGCAGGATGCTTGGTTAGCTATGATTACTGCGGCAGCCGCTGGTTTTATTCTATTACTAGCCTATCTTTGGATTTATCGCTTAGATCCAGAACGGGACTTGTTTGAGATATGCCTGCAATATTTGGGCAAAGTACCAGGTTGGATTGTGGCCTTCTCTTTTGTCGGTTACTTCACATATGAATGTTCCCGCAATTTGCGCGATGTCGGTGAGCTGTGTATCATGACGCTACTCAATCAAACCCCTTTGGTTATGATTTCACTGCTTGTGATATTTGTGAGTACATATGTCTCTGGGTATGGACCTAAAGTGTTTTTTCGTCTTTGCGTCATTTTTATATATATACTAACGTTCGGTTATGCATTAATACTGGCTTCCATTCCGATGACAGGACTGTTTCACCCTGAATTTATGTTTCCTATCCTGGAGAATGGTTTTAAGCCCGTTTGGGACTCTGCAATTCCGGAACTTGTTTCTTTTCCCTTTGGACAAACCGTCCTTTTTCTGGTGTTTTTTAAATATGCACCAAAAGGTAAGAAGCTTGGTAAAGCTATCGTATCCACATACATCGTTATATCATTACTGTTGACCCTACTGAATCAGATGGTAATCCTGGTTTTGAATCCTGAAGTTGCTGGTCTCACCACCTATCCGCTTCTTACTGTTGTTCAAATGATACATGCAGCCCAAATTGTCGAACGAGCCGACGCGCTCTTTATACTCATTTTATTTATTGGTTTAGGTGTGAAAATGTCCATCTTCTTAATAGCCTCTGCCATCGGGATGCAAAGACTTACTACAATTAGATATAAAATATGGCTAATGCCTTTGGCTCTAACTGTTCTTGCCCTCTCTTTTATATCACGGACGTATACTGATTTTATATGGATAGGTCTACATTATGTAGTAGTCAGGGTATTTCCTATTTTCCAAGTTGCCCTCCCTGCTATAATACTCATCACCCTGTTGATACGAAAAAGAAACACAAAACATTAAAATACAAGTCATAGCTTGGGCTGAGGGGCCAGGAACATCCAACCTACTACTTACGGATTCAATTGACTCCTCTTTGGAAAAGCGAGTCGCTCATGTTTTATGAGAAATGCTGGTGAAGTCTGAAAAGCTGATAGAGTAACATTGCCCATTTTCAAAAAAACTAAAAATCAATTTGTGCAAGCCAAACTCGGCAAACTGCTTCTGCGAATTCCGCTATTTAGGAAACAAAAAAGACACCCCTAAAGGTGTCTTTCGCTTACTCCATATGGAGCCGAGGGGAGTCGAACCCCTGTCCGAAGATAACGGCACATAAGCTTCTA
>RCUU01000435.1_pt1 | contig 23214 bp, 22 predicted proteins | sample 2166211 | NCBI WGS metagenome assembly RCUU01 (sample SAMN09932620, study PRJNA488358) | compost metagenome | feature: garden; material: soil; isolation source: compost soil in phenylacetic acid-enriched culture | place: Germany: Experimental Botanical Garden Goettingen | collected 2016-01-27
CGTTCTGCCTTCTTCCAAATGTTCTCGTCATTGGTAGCAATCGCAGCCACAGGTCCGAAGCCCAGCTCTGTAAAATCCAGAATGAGCACGGGGGCTTCGCCCCCCGACTCATGAACAAGCTGATCCACCTCTCTAAGATTGGAGCCACTCAGAGCAATAAATGAATATGCCAGCTTCACATACGTCCCGGCAACAAGCGTGATTCCTAACCAATGGAGAAACTTCTTCTCCTGATCACTTGGATTATTCAACCGTGTAGAGGATTGATAGCGAATATCCTGTCCCCACAATGCACCGTGAATCGCTCCAGTATAACTATTGAACAAGGACACGTATTTCGTTTTTGTGAGCTTGGCTATACTTTTCTCCAATCCTTTTAATTCTTGATCATTTTTTTCAATACTCATGATGACGCCTGAATTCAGAACTCTGGATAAGACGAAGGATAAAGAGAAATATTGCTCCTTCTGGACTACAGTTTCTGGCCTGGTTAATGTTTCGCTCATTTAGTTGCAAACCTCCCCGTTTACTGTGAATTAACCTTCACGCTGACCTTGCTTTTCCGAACAAGCACGTCTTTCACATATTGAGCGATATGATACGCCACATCAACACCATGGATCTTCCACGATTTCGCAAACTCAGGGTTCTGATTCACTTCACAAACGACATAACGCAGCTGTTTATAATCAAAAAACAAGTCCGCGCCATATACCCCTTCTCCCAGAACCTCTACCAATTGCTCACAAATAGAAGCGATCTCTTCATTAATTGTCAGCGGCTCAATTTCAGCACCCAGATGCGTATTTGTCTTCCAATTTTCTTCCGAAACCCGACGGAAAGCTACTATTGGAGTGCGGCCGACAATAACTACACGGATATCATAATCCCCCTTCTCTACATATTCCTGTACCAATACAGGAAATGCTTGATGGTTGGGATCTACGGATTCTCTTGCCGCAATCCAGCCCTCCAGGCATTCTCTCCCTGTAATTCTGGCAATTCCCCGTCCCCATGATGAGGTTGCTGGTTTAATAACGCAAAGATCACCAAATTCCTGTATCGTATCAAACAGCTTCCCCGGTGAAAAGATTAACTTGAATTTGGGCTGGGGTATCCCGCTTTTTTCAAACACAATAGCTTGATGAATCTTATTCGTACAAATCGTAATCGCCTTGATCGAGTTCAACGTCTCTAGCCCGGCCAGCTCGAGAAATTGGGTTCGATGGAGTGCGTTTTTCTGAGAAAGACAACGAATGAGAGCGAGTCCAAAGGGTCCATCCTCAGACCGTCCTAAAGGCAATTCCATGGAATCCAGATTCACTTGCACTTGTATTCCCAATTCGGCCAAATGATCGATAATACGCTGTTCTTCCTCTCGCAACTTAGTGACACACAATAAGACAGCGTTATTCTGATCCATGTTCGATACCTACTCTCCCCAAGTTTCTTCAATTTCTGGAGCCAGAGCAATACTGACAAGCTGAGCTTCAACCTGAACTTCATGTTCTTGACCGCAGGAATCGCATTCCACGATTTCACCTGTCGTTGCACGCTCTTCTACTTCGATATCCGACTTGCAAACAAGGCATCTTAACTCTGCCATCTCCTCTTACCTCCTATAAATTACAAAATTATTTATTATAAAAGGATAAAACCCCTTATAACCTGATTCGTACTACTCCGTTGTCAAATCCCACTGGTTTACATTGTTGAACGTACCTAAATTCAGTGGCTTACCTACGAGTACGTTCTTCGAGACTACCTGCAATCTTTTCTCTGAATAGACGGCTAACGTAGGCACTTCATCATGAAGTATCTCTTGTAAATGGTTGTAAATGTCATGGCGCTTTGCCTCATCGATTTCCTGCTCCCCTTGCTGGATCAGCTTATCTACCAATGGATTGTTATAACGAATCACGCTATCGGGATCATAGCTTCTATAGGTTGTAAAATAGAGGCTTGGTTCAATATAGTAATCTCGCGTAAAAATAGTAATGTCATGCTCACCTTTCTCAACCTTATCGATTAACGTAGGAAAATCGAACTTCTGAACATCGATTTTCAAACCAACTGATTCTAAATTTTGCACCAGTATATCGGCTGCCTGTTCACGAACCTTATTTCCTACAGGTATGAGAAAAACAAGCTTGCGATCCGAGTCCCAGCCAGCTTCCTGCAGAAGTTTCTTGGCCTTTTCCGGATCATAATTATAAGGCTCAATGTCTTTATTAAAGTATGGATGTGAGCTTGGAATGCCTCCGTCAATAATTTCTGCTTGCCCTTTTAGAAGCTGCTCGACGATGAGCGGACGATTCAGAGCGTGTGCGATCGCTTGGCGAACCTTCTTGTCAGGGAGCCTCTCTATATTGAAGAACAGCTCTGCTGGCTCAGACGCTGAAGCTGATGTTACATTCACATTTTCAAAACTCGTTACCTTATCGTAATCAGTAATCGGTACAAGGCCCACCGGCAGAGAGTTCAACGCTATTTCCCCTGTCTGCAGCTGAGCTACTAAATTTGCTGCCGGAAGCACCTTAATAAATATGGTGTCAATCTTAGGGATGTCGAGGTAATAATTTTCGTTCTTCGTAACCTCTACATATTGACCTTGCTCGTAGTTAGCAAATTTATATGGACCAATCGTTATGGTCGGTTTTTGAAAATATTCATGTGTCGCTAACTGCTCCGGATCAATATCTTTTAAAATGTGCTGGGGCAAGAAGTTGACCTTTACACCGAATCGCTCATTGAACACTAACGGATCAATTGGGGTTTTGGTCTTAATCTCGAAAGTAGTTGAATCGATAACGTGAAGTCCTTTGATGTCCGTGACTCCTTCGTCCAGCTTACCGAAGTCATTTACTCCCTCTATAAATTGAAGCTTAAATGATGTATCTACTTTGGGGTGAAGGGCGATCTTTAATGTGAAAGCCACATCTGTTGTCGTAAAAGGTGTTCCATCGTTCCACTTGGCATTCGATTTGAGCTTAACGCGGTAGGTTTGTTTATCCTTGGTCTCAATGGATTCTGCCAGTTTAGGTATAAATTGCGCCGACTCCGTAACATCAAGCAAAGCATCGTTGATTAAGTTAATCGGAACCAGAGACGCCGAGTTATCCTGCGTATTGATCTGATTTAAAGTAACCGGGGCATTTACGATCCCGATGTTTAATATTTTGGGTTTTTGGACTTTGTCGGTTGTTCCAGTATCAGATACGGTTTGTTGTGATTGTTCTGATGGAGAATCAGAATTGCTGGTCGCTGTATTATTTGTTTGGCTGGAATTGGCGCATGCGGATAGTAACAATGTAAAGATCAGTATCAGGGTCATCCCCTGTAATCGCAGCAATAATTTCATAGATTTCTCTCCCTTTAATCTATTTAGGCAAGTAATACATAATAGTAATTTAATTTCACTTGCTAGGGTCTTGCATCTAATGCATCACGAAGTCCGTCTCCTACAAAGTTAAACGCCAGAACTGTAACGAGTATGACAAGGCCCGCAGGCAGCCACAGCCACTGCTGGTCCGTCAGGACTGTTAACGATTGTGCATCATGCAGCATATTTCCAAGACTCGCCTGAGGAGATTTAACCCCCATTCCCAGAAAGCTAAGCCCTGCTTCGCTAAGAATCGTACTGGCAACGCCAAACGTTGCATTCACAATGATGGGACTCAGGGCATTGGGCAGAATATGCCGAAACAAGATGCGCAGGGTGTTATATCCCAATGTCATGCTTGCTCGCACATAATCCATTTCCTTTATAGATAGAACACTTCCCCTTACAAGCATGGCGATGGTTGGCCATTTGAATAAAGCCAGGACGATCATTATGGTTGTAATATTGGCGCCTAGTATACTAACAATGACCAATACGACCAGCATATAGGGAAAGCTTAAAAAGATATCAGTTATACGCATCAGCAGCATATCGAGCCATCTGCCATAGTAACCAGCTAACATGCCAATCAACGTACCGAACGTTACATACAGGGCTACAGTGACAAATCCAATGATCAAGGATACCCTTGTTCCATATATTAAGCGGCTTAGCACATCTCGCCCTACTTGATCAGTTCCTAACCAGTGCATAAGCGATGGACGGGCTGCGAATACATCCGTAACTTCATTAGGATTATACGGTGCTATCCAAGGGGCTAAAATCCCGATGCCCAGCAATAGCAAGGTCGTCACGAGTCCCCACACCGCCAGCTTGTGCTTGAGGAACTTACGCCTCACTTGCTTTGCATAACTCTCGATCTCATGTATCGGTTGCTCGTGCTCTTCCCCCTTATCTGGAGCGGCGGCATCTTGCCTCCATGGAATTTCCGTAACGGACATTCACTTATCCTCCTATCAGTTGTATGAAATACGTGGATCGACCGCCGCGTACAGGATGTCTGTGATCAGATTCGTCGATAGCACGATGCAAGCGGCTACGAGGTTTAATCCCATTAATGTCGGATAGTCCCTTGACAGAATCGCCTCCATCGTTAATTGCCCAATACCAGGCCATTGAAAAACCTGCTCAATAATAATACTGCCGCCAAGCAGTAAGGGGATTTCAGCACCGACAACGGTAATAATAGGGATCAAGGCATTGCGAAGCGCATGCTTATTCGTCACTATAAACTCGCTAAGCCCTTTGGCTCTCGCCGTACGTAAATATTCCTGCTGAAGCACATCCAGCATACTGGCGCGAACATATCGAACCTTTTTCCCCGCAATGGTAACACCCAGAACTGTGACTGGAAGAATCATATGTAAGATAATGTCGCTGATGCCCCCTGTCCCCCCAAGCGTCTTCATTCCTCCTGTAGGCAACCACTTCAATTCAATACCCGTCATGTATATCAACCCTAGCCCCAGGAAAAAGGGAGGTATTGACGTGCCCAGAAATGAAAGTCCTGTCATGATATAATCCAGTTTTGAATTTTGATGGATTGCACTAATCACCCCTACAGGAACAGCGATTAATATACCGACCAGCAGGGATGAGGACGCCAGTAGCAAGGTGGGACCTATCCTCTCACCGATCAACTGTGATACGGGGGCGAAGCTGCTGAAGGAATAACCAAGGTCTCCTTTCAGAAATCCGCCGAGCCACTTCACATACTGAACAAATAGCGGATCATTCAGACCTAGTCGCTCTTTTTTGAGCTCCAGCATCTCTTTGGGTATATTGGGATTGATTAGCATATCCACAGGATTGCCTGGAGCCATGTTCATGATCAGGAAGCTAAGCAGTGTAATTCCAAAAAATACAGGAATGGCAATCATTATCCTGCGAACGATGTAATGCCCCATTGAATCTCTCTCCCTTCCACCGCCTTATCGCTATAATGTAAGCGGATAGTGACATGCTACAGTATGATGACCTTCGGAAATCACAGGTTCTTCCTTAAGGCAGCGCTCTTGCACATAAGGACACCTTGTATGAAATCGACAGCCTGAAGGCGGATGGGCAGGACTTGGTACATCGCCGCGAATGATCATTTTTTTGTTCGTTCGAAGCGTCGGATCCGGGGCAGGATATGTGCTCAATAAGAGTTGTGTATAAGGATGCCGGGGATTACGAAATAATGCCTCTGTTGCAGCTACCTCCACAATTTTACCCAGATACATGACAGCGATTTTTGAACTGATCTGTTTCACTGCGCCAATACCATGAGAAATGAACAAATACGTCAGCTTTAACTCATCCTGTAAATCCTGAAGCAGATTAAGAATTTGAGCTTGAATAGAGACGTCGAGTGCAGACACCGGTTCATCACATACAATTAGCTTCGGCTGGAACAAAATGGCTCTGGCAATACCAATACGCTGACGCTGCCCGCCGGAAAATTCATGTGGATAGCGATTGCTGGCCGATCGAGGTAATCCTACCAGTTGAAGTAATGAATCCACCTTCCGCTGAACTTCTCTACGCTCTGCGAGCTTGTGAACAATTAACGGTTCTGCAAGCGCATCGAATATCCTGATTTTTGGATTTAATGATGCATAAGGATCTTGAAATATCATCTGCATTCTCGTGCGAACAGGCTTTAACTGTCGCTGCGTGTAATGCGTGATGTCTTCATTGTCAAATAGGATACGTCCCGATCTTGGATTTTCGAGTCGTAGGATGGAACGTCCAATAGTTGATTTGCCACAGCCTGATTCGCCTACCAGGCCAACGGTCTCTCCTTCATACATCGATAGACTGACATCATCAACGGCCTTGATGTGGCTCACCGTATTCGAAAAAACACCCTTACGTACAGGGTAATAAGTTTGTAATCCTTCGATTTGCAAGAGTAAAGACTTGTTGGGCGGATCAGATTCTTTAGCCTGGATACCCTTGTTGCTATCGATCAGCTCTGGCCTAGTCATACGGTTGCCTCAGCAGTACGATTTACGAAATTTTGTTCCGTGTCCCCAACCATCCAACACCGTACGCGGTGTCCATCCGCTGCGGCTGCGGAGATAAGCTCAGGCTGCTCCTCTTTACAACGCCCTACAGCAAGCGGACAACGAGGATGAAATCGGCATCCGGAAGGTATCTCCTTAAGTGAAGGTACAGCACCTGGAATTGCAAACAATCGCTCTTTTTTGTGCTGATCAAGACGTGGAATGGACTTCATTAATCCTTGAGTATATGGATGCTGAGGAGCACGAAACAGAGTGAACACATCCGCTGCTTCAACCACCTGTCCCGCATACATGACGATCACTTGATCTGCCATTTCTGCCACTACGCCCAAGTCATGCGTGACCAACAAGATCGCCGCACCACTTTCTTGCTGCAACTGCTTCATCAACTCAAGAATTTGCGCTTGAATGGTGACATCAAGTGCCGTTGTTGGCTCATCCGCAATAAGAAGCTTTGGTTTGCATATTAGTGCCATTGCAATCATAACCCGCTGACGCATACCTCCTGACAAAACGTGGGGATATTCCTTTATAATTGCTTCGGGCCGTGGTATGCCAACCTTTCTTAACATATCCACAGCAACCGCCTTCGCTTCTTTACGTGATTTATTCTGGTGGTGACGAACCGTTTCTGCAATTTGTTCGCCGATCGGAATAACCGGATTTAAAGACGTCATCGGCTCCTGAAATATCATCGAAATCTCGCTGCCGCGTAGTCTTCGCAGCTGATTTTCGGCGCAGTCAGTTAATATGGAACCATTGAACCGAATCTCACCCTGGATAACAGAACCACTTGTTCCGAGCAAACCCATAATAGATAGGGATGTCACGCTCTTCCCGCAGCCCGATTCACCCACAATAGCGATAGTCTCGCCTGATCCCAGTTCAAAACTTACCTCATCCACGGATATGAGTTCTCCCTGATCAGTTTGGAAGGCAACTTGTAAATGATCGACTTCCAACAGCAGCTCCATTTGCACTCACCTGCTTTCAGAAATGGCATATACTCTGCAAAAGTTATTACTTACAATTCCCATGTATTTAATTAGTTTTTATTTACATCAGCATACCTCAATATGGCAAAGTCTGGATAATAGAATAAATCTATACACTAATAAAATATTTCAAACTCTTAAATTAGCGACTGTATATCGGTTTTTCGGAAATGACAAGCCTAAATTTCCGCGAAGCGTATCCGCTTCGTACTCAGTCCGGTAAATGCCACGCTCCTGTAAAATCGGCACAACGAGTTGTACAAAATCCTTTAGAACACTCGGAATAGGTGCATGGATAATGAATCCATCGGCTGCACCCTCCTCATACCATTGCTGGATCAGGTTCGCTATTTTTTCCGGATTTCCAACGAAGTCGCTGCGTGGTGACGCGGAATGCAACGCAACTTGCCGGAGAGTGAGGCCTTTCTCCCGCGCATTTTTTTTGATTTTGTCTGTATTCCCTCGGAAGCTGTTGCTTCCGATCTCTCCCAAATCAGGAAACGGATCGTCGAGTGGATATTGAGAAAAATCGTGATGATCAAAAAAGCGACCGAGATATTGCAGCGCAACATCAATATTAATTAGGCTAGCTAGCTCCTCATACTTTAAGTCAGCTTCCTCTTGAGTACGACCGATAATCGGATGGATTCCCGGAAGTATGACGATGTCATCACGCGAGCGACCCGCAGCTACAGCCCGGTCTTTGACATCCTTATAGAAGAGCTTTGCCTCCTCGATATTATCTTCTCCCGCGAAAACTGCATCAGCGCCCTTTGCGGCGAGATTTTTACCACTTTCGGATGAGCCCGCCTGAAAGATGACCGGATGTCCTTGCTTTGAACGTGCAATGTTAAGCGGCCCTTCAACCGAAAAATATTTGCCCTGATGATTCAAACGATGCAGCTTTTTCCGATCGAAAAAGACACCCGTCTCTTTGTTGTATACAAAGGCATCGTCCTCCCATGAATCCCATAACCCGCGGACAACTTGCAAATGCTCTTCTGCGATCTGATAGCGCTCGTCGTGAGAAGGATGCCCGGATTTACCGTAATTTTTGGCCGAACCTTCAAGTGGAGAGGTTACAACATTCCATCCTGACCGCCCGCCACTGATATGATCGATGGAGCCAAATTGTCTGGCTACGGTGAAAGGCTCGCTATAAGAGCTGGACAATGTCCCGACAAGACCAATTTTCGAGGTTACTGCTGCAATTGCAGACAAAATCGTGATCGGTTCAAATCGGTTCAAAAAATGCGGAATCGACTTCTCGTTGATGAACAATCCATCAGCAATAAAGACAAGATCAAATTTACCTGCTTCCGCTGTTAATGCTTGCTCCTTGTAGAATGAAAAACTCACGCTCGCATCAACGGGAACCTCCGGATGCCGCCATGCCGTTGCGGTTCCACCCACTCCGTGAATCAGCGCACCGAATTTCAGTTGTTTCCGGTTACCCATGTTTTCTCCCTCCTAAAATTGTCGTTTCCTTCAAATGAAGACGGTAGCTCTTCACAACGGAGTCACCTTTAATAATATCTTTGTCATTCGCCCGCTCGAAGCCAAGCTGTTCGTAAAGTCTGATTGCGGCATACATCAATTCATTCGTATGAAGATGCAATGTATCCGCACCCCATCTCAACGACTTCCTGACACTTGCTCGAATTAACTCCGTAGCGATTCCGTGCCCCCTAACCTCTCTTGCTACAGCGAGCAGACGCATAATCGGGGTATTAATGTTCAGTTCCGGAAGCCCGTAAGCCGCATCGGACGAGGGGTACAAAAATACACTTCCGATAATTTCCCCGTCCAGTTCGGCTACGATTCTCGCTTTGACTCTAATATCGGTGACCGATTTAACTATGTCTGCTTTGTATTGATCCCAGCGTTCTTTTTCCAATAAAAACTCATATTGACTGTAAGCATCCAGCAAAACCTTTTTAATCGCTTCAACATCCGATCTTTCCGCATCGCGGATCAGGACTGCCCTTCTTGTCATCATTTGCACCTGCTTCCATGAAGGATTCGTTCATAGTGAGCAACTCGAATTGTGAGAGGCACTCTCTCCTTGCTTAATTCTCTCAATTTGTGCAAGATGGCTTTGGACGTGAGTGATGAAAGACTGAATAATAGCTGACAGTGACACGCTATCACCTTTCCAGTTAACACCTGTCTTCGCCCAATCTTCCTCCGACAAACGTTGGAAAAGCAGACTATTATAATAAAGCAAAGCTTTAAATGCATTTAAATAATCTGTTACAGACCCTTCATTCGCTTTTTGGCCGGCTACCCATGAATCTTGACTGAAGGCAGGAAGAAGCGCCTCGGAATCGGATAAAATCTCTCTTATTCGAAATGAAACAACAATGTTATGATCCACCAGATGAGTCAACACTTCCGTCACGCTCCATTGATTCGGTGCTGCCTTCCACTTAAGCGCTTCGTCTGATAAACCTTCAATCGCTTGAGACAACTGATCATGCGTATACAGATACAACTTAATATTGACTGGTAATTGACTCATTCTTTTTCCTCCACCTTTACGTTTGGTTGGACTCCTCGGTCAATCGTTTCAGAGCATCCTGAGCGAGTGCGGTAAAGAACGAAGCTCCGATCGGAAGTGCCCGCTCATCCACATCAAATGCCGGGTGATGCCACTCCTGTGAATAAGGCAGTCCCGATTCTTCCTGAATCGGAAGTGCATCGATGTCCGCACGGATGGCGATAATTGGACCATCATGCAGGCCGCCAACCTCTGCAATTACACCCGTGCGAAGAGGATAATCCTTAATCCGGATGCCCTCACTCGCAAGCCATCCTTTTATACGGTAAGCTCCTCAAAGGCTTCCTTGATCAAAGTAAAGGAACGCACCCGTTTCTCGAAGTCACTAACAACTGTTGTGAAAATAAACTCTTCTACTCCATACTGCTCTTTTAATTCTAAAATCCGCTTGCGAGCCGTTTCTTTTGTGCCTTTTGTGATGTCAGCATCCCGCACCTCGTAAGTAAATGCTTCTCCCGCCTGTCTCCCAAACTCCTCAGCTTTCTCCACCGACCCGACGTTAACTGTTTTGCCGTTCTCCAGTGTAACCCGAACACTCTTAAGCTCCCCGGCCAGCTCCACTGCCTCATTCTCCGTATCAGCAGCGATGACGGACAAAGCGAGTATAGGCTTTGGCTCAGTACCTCGCTCATAATTGAACCTGCCTCGATATAAGTCAAAAGCTTGCTTCGCCGTATCGGGATCGTTGTTAATGAATAAAGCGAACACATACGGAAGCCCTCTCTCTGCTGCCAATTCCGCACTTGCTACGCTCGTGCCAAGCAAATAAATATCAGCCGGATGCTGAGGCAACGGAGCAGCCTTCAACCCGGCGAGCGAATGTTCACTATCCGCAGGCCCATGAAGAAATGCTGCAACCTCATCAAGCTTCTCATCCAGCTTCCCTGGATCTGCCAGCTGTAAAGCTTTGGTCGAACGCGGCAGTCCGCCCGGTGCGCGGCCGATACCCAGATCGACGCGTCCGGGAGCCAAGGATGCAAGAACATTAAAATTTTCGGCTACTTTGTATGGACTGTAATGCTGCAGCATAACGCCGCCTGAGCCTATCCGAATATTCGTTGTATGAGCTAGTAAATAGCCAATGAGTACTTCTGGTGATGAACCTGCGTATTCGTCGTTATCGTGATGCTCCGATACCCAAAACCGCTCATAGCCGAGCGATTCTGCGAGTCGGGCAAGCTTGACTGTATTACCGAGAGCTTCTGCGGGGCTCTGACCTGGAAACACAATGCTTTGATCCAATATTCCAAATTTCAATGCCATATGCATACTCTCCTAACGATTAGATGGAATAAGTGCCGTCGGGGGTAAATCGCTTCAAAAATTGTTTTGTTCGTTCTTCCTTAGGAGAGTTAAACAGTTCATCTGGTGTTCCGCTCTCCACAACAGTACCGTCGTCAATGAAAATTACATGGCCAGCCACTTCTTGAGCAAAGCCCATTTCATGCGTAACGATAATCATCGTGATGCCTTCCTTGGCTATCCTGCGGATGACCGCCAGTACCTCCCCGACAAGCTCAGGATCAAGCGATGATGTCGGTTCGTCAAACAGAATGACCTTTGGATTCAGCGCGAGTGCCCTTGCGATCCCGACCCGTTGCTGCTGACCGCCAGACAGCTGGCTCGGATATGAGTCGAGCTTATTACCGAGACCCACCTTCTCCAGCAATTCAATACTTTGTTTACGTGCTTGCTCCTTCGGAACCTTTTGGACGATAACCAGACCTTCCATCACGTTTTCTAAAGCTGTTTTATGACGGAAGAGATTGTACTGTTGAAATACCATAGCTGACTTCTTGCGTAGTGCGTGAATGTCCGACTTGCGTGGACGTTTACAATTGATGGTAAATCCATCAATCGTTATCTCCCCTTCGCTTGGTCGCTCCAAATAATTCATGCATCGAAGTAGAGTTGTTTTGCCTGATCCGCTTGGGCCCAGTATCGCAACGACCTCCCCTTGCTCCACAGACAGATCTATTCCTTTTAACACCTGATGGCGTCCATATGATTTCTTGATTTGCGTGAGCTTGATCATGTCACACCACCTCGGTTATAAATATTGATTCGCTTCTCCAGCAGGGCGGACAGCCGTTCGATCAGTATCGTTATTCCCCAATAAATGAGTGCTGCAGCGATATAAGCCTCAAAGAACTTCCAATTTGATGAAGCTATAATTTGCGATTTGGCATTGATGTCAACAACGGAGACCGTAAATACCAGAGTAGAGCCGTGCAGCATACTGATCGTACTGTTCGACAAGCTAGGCAATATAATTGCAAAGGCCTGGGGAAACACAATGCGGCCCATCGCTTGCCTCGTCGTCATACCGATTGAATAAGCTGCCTCGAGCTGCCCCTTTTCGACCGCCTGCAATCCGGACCGAACTACCTCGGATAAATAGGCACCCGCTGTAATCGAGAACGAAATATAGGCGAAACCGATCATGGGGATGCTCACGGAGCGAAATGACCATCCAAATTGTACAGCTAAGCTATCAATGATTACGGGTAGACCGAAGTAGATAAGTAGTAAATGAGTCAACATCGGCGTTCCACGAATAAAGGTGACATAAGAGGCCGCTATTGAATGAAGAACAGGCACTTTATATCGCCTGACCAACGCGACCCCTATTCCGATCGCCAATCCGCACAGCATAGACACTGCTGTAATTGCCAGCGTTGTCGGAACGACGGATAACAATTCAATTAGCGCTGTCCAGATAAACTGCAGGTCGATTTTCATAGCCTGGCCTCCTTACTCGGGATGTCTGATATGGATTCAAATTTGTGAAACAAACGTCTCCTGCCACTATGCTCCCTTTGAGTTGCCATTGTATCGGATTCATGACGATGTAGACGCCTTTCGACATAAACAAACAGCTTCTGGAGCGCAAAGCTTATCAATAAATAAAGCAGGGCGAGAGAAATATAAATTTCCACAAATCGTTGTGACAATGCTCCAATCGTCCGCGCTGTTCCCGTCATTTCCATAATGCCTAATGAAAAAGCAAGCGACGTATCCTTTAAATTTCCAATAACCAGATTAGCGAATACAGGGATGGAAATGGCTATCGCCTGAGGAAGCACGATGCGGCTAAATGCCTGATAACCGTTCATTCCCATCGCATAGGCGGCTTCGACTTGCCCCAGGTTCACCGCTGTGATCGCACCTCGAATCATTTCAGAGATATAAGCTCCGCTGTGTAGAGAGTAAGTCAGAATTACGAAGTATAGTGCTGACGTCTTCGAGATATCGAGCCCAATGATTTTCAATACTTCTGGCACTCCGTAGTAAAAAAGAAATAACTGAATAAGAATCGGAGTTCCTCTGAAAAAGGAAACATATATCTGTGAGAATCGCTTTAGAACCGGAATTTGATAGAGCCGGGGGAGCGCAACCAGAAGCCCGACGACAACCCCGATTAGAATAGAACTAAACACGATAAGTAATGTAATCTTCAAGGATGGAAGCAGTTTTACAAAATATTCGAATACATAGGAGATATCAAATGGATGTTGGCCCATCTTCCCGTCTCACCTCTCAAGCTGATAATCGTTTAGCCAGCGGCCGCTTGCCGTTTATTTCGAAAAGTCTTGACCCAGCCATTCCGTACTGAGCCTAGCTAGAGTACCATCCGCTTTTAGCTCCTTAATTGTGGCATCTACAGCATCGGCAAGCTTCTGTGACTCCGCATCATCTTTGCGAAATACATACAGAATGTTCCCTTCGTTAAGCGGCTCCCCTACCGTTTTGAGCTTGCCTTGAGGATCTTTGATCGGGAGAAGGAAGTCTGCTCCGATCGTCGCGTAAACGCGTCCGGATGAGACTTGTTGAACATCATCGTTAGCATCGTTTTGCTGGTACACAATATCAATACCGTCCTTATTCTCTTTGTTAAAGTTTTCAAGTATTTGGGCCTGAGCACTTGTTGGGCCAATGAGTACCTTTTTACCTTTTAAATCATCAAGCGTTTTGATCGGATCATTGTTATCTGACGCTACGATAATTTTGTTTCTCCAATAGGCGTAAGGTTCTTTGTTAAATACAAATTTTTGCTCCCGTTCCGGATTTTTTTCGAACAGGTGAGCCGCAAGATCGACTTTCTTCGTCTCCAAGCTGAGAAGAATGTTAGAGAAGTCCATCGTTTGAAACTCAAATTCATATTGGGTTAGTCGCTTGTCAATCTCTTTGATTACCTCAACATCATAGCCAGTCAGCTTTCCATCCTTATCCAGGAAGGCCACCTGTTCGAAATCGTTGCCCGTACCGACAATGATCTTCTTAACCTGGTCGGATTTGTCTGAGGAGTTGCTCGAACCAGTGTTCGAAGTATTGCTCGATGTTGCGCTTGTACTCGAAGAGGTATTAGAACCGCAGCCTGATACGATAAGTCCAAGAATAAGAATAAATGCGAAAACAGTAATTTTTTTCAAAATAATTCCTCCATTTTTTTGTTTTTTAAAAACCAATAATTCATACGGGTTAAGTAAGGAATAGGTTTGAAACAACTTTAGCACCCGCCTTTCATCAGGTCAATGTATTCCATAATAGATAAATTCTATATATTTATCCAAATAATTAATTAATTATTTTATTTGTAAAGCCTGTTGGGTAAATAAATCCTTTCCTAACTCTAAGATCGATTCCAGAATGGAACGGTGTTTGCCGTGGGAAGAGACGATGTTGGTTTGCAGAGAAATATCTTCAGTTTCAGTCATCCAAATTGGAACAAGTCTACCGTCGCGCGTTTCCTCCTTCACGCTCAAGCTGGGAAGAAAACTTATACCTGCCTTTTGGATCACCAATTTTTTGGCTGTTTCCGAGTTATCAGTAAAAAACTGAATATTGGGGGGACGATCCAAACTTCCGAATATCCGATGAACACGAAGCCAATCAAGTGCACCGCACTCAAAAAAAACAAGAGGCTGAGAAGCAATGTCTTCAATCGACAGATTGTCTTTCATGAGAAATGGATGTCCTTCATATACATAAAGGCGTATTGGGTCCTCATAAAATTTGATAGATTGCAGATTCGGATGGTTAACATTTCGGACAAATCCTATATCTACCTCATTGTTAACAACCTTGGTAATGATATCATCCGTAGTGCCCGTTATGAGTCTGTAATGTATGTTCGGAAATTGTTGTTTCAAGCGTGGAATCAATTCCGGAATGGTGTAATTGGAAACCGAGGTCGTACACCCTATACGCAGCTCTTCGGGTAACGATTTGTTATGACTAATGTGCAGCTTTCCTTTTTGATAGGTCATGAGTATTTGCTGTGCATATGGCAAAAAACGCTCGCCTTCCTCGGTAATCTGGATCCCTTTGCCAAGACGATCAAATAGCTTGCAATTGAGCTCCCGCTCAAGCGATTGAATTCGGGCTGTGACGGAAGGCTGCGACAAATATAAGACTTCTGCCGCTTTATTAAAGCTCCCGTAATGAATGATATAGACAAATGCCTCGATATTTTCCAGATTCACTTTAAACACCTCCCGAATTTTATATAAAAAAAGAGACCTACCATTTAAAAAAATGAACAGAAGGTCTCCGGCGGTCCGGTCGACGCGTTAATTTCCAGTTTTGAAACGCATGCGTCATTATTTGGTTATTTAAAATAATACATATAATTCCTATGAGTTTACTGTAATATTATCCTCATTTTACCATCTTTATGTTATCTGTCAATTGTCAATTGCGTATAGACACGGCTTGCGCTTCGAGTTTAATTCGGGTAGCTTACAATTATATTTGTAGATATGTCTTACTGACCCTGGATCTTGACTTTGGTTTGTCAATCCGTAACAACAAGTATATATACATACTGGAATAACAAATGACCTAGGCCTTATTTAATAGATTCCAGATACTGTATAGGAGGCATCTTCTTTAAGATATCATTTTCTTGTAGAGTCTAATCATCAAGGAGTTAAACCTATGAAACTTTTTATACTTAATCAGTATACAAATATAAAAAATAAATATACTTGCAAGCAGCCTGATAACTGCATCTAGGAAAGAATCAGAGGCGAATAAGAAAACAATCGAAATTATTAAGTATCCAGGAAAAGTTAACATAAGCATTGTTTTATTTCCAGATTCTTTTCGAGTTTCAGCAGACCAAGAATATAGATTTAAAAAATCAGAAGTTAAAAATTGAAACCAGATCATCTTACTAATGGAAAAGTGAACCAAACCTAAAACAAATAAGAAAATGGAACCAACAAGACTAGGTAAATTAAATATTCCATAACATGAAAATAAAATAAATTGTAAGTAGAGCTTGTTATATCTAGAGTCCCTGTAAAAGGCTTTAAAGCAGCTTTCCGCCAAGATATTGGAGCTATTTCTTTCTTTGAATAACTGTATTGAATTCTTGAACAATATTGGACGTGAACGTACTGAGCGGGAATTTTGAGCCTTATGACCTGTATTATTCAATAGCATGGCCAAAACTTTAAAACGATCTCTTAGATCATAATCTATATACTCTACAAAATGTGCTTTATAGTTCTTCGGTTCTCTAAATATCAACCATGCATTTAGTACGACAAGTACAATGATGCTGACTACTATAGCTGTAAGGCTTAGAAGCATAGTTATCTTCACATAAATATAACCACCGACAACATATAAAAAAAAGCTCAATACCATACGTTGAAGCAGCTTGTTCTTTATTCCTATCTTCTTTTTCAACATTAAAATGGGGCTCATAAAAAAAGCAGTATACACAGGAAAGAGGGCAATTTGAGCGATATCCATGCCAAATGCATAATAAATAACAGGCAACCACACCATTATCAACAAAAAAACAATAACTATATGAATAAGAAGAGAGTATATCATCCCATATTTTCTAATTTTGATAATCCATGATTTGCGCTGCAAAAGAAACAGTTGGTCTGCATAATCAAAAAAGTAACGAAAACTGCTTAATCCAATGACGACAAAAAAGAATAAAGCAAAATGAAGTACCTGAATATTATAAATCCATTCTGGTCTGTTACTCCATAAATAAATATAGTATCGAATCAAATAAATAGTGATGGGAATTACCAAATAAAAAAAAACAATCCAATCATCAACTACAGTTCGGATTACGCGATATTGGAAACTCCACCCAGATATTAATCTCCGGACAAATAAATGATAGGCATTAGTCATAAATACCATCCTTCATCATTTTATGAAAACAATCAAACAGAGTTCCCTGAGGCAAAGCATATTTTTCTTGTACTTGCTCCAATGTCCCGATAGTAGATATTTGACCATTATTAAGTAGAATAAAGCGATCACATATTCGTTCTGCCGAATCAAGCACATGTGTTGACATAAGCACTGCGGCTCCACGATTTCGCTCTTGATTTATTAACTCCAAGAAGTCTTTTATTGCAACAGGATCAAGTCCTATGAAAGGTTCATCAATAATGTAAATATCTGGTCTTAATAAGAAGCTTAGAATAAGCATTACTTTTTGTTGCATTCCTTTGGAGAAGGATGTGGGATATTTATGAATAAATTCTTCCAGTCGAAATTTTTTTAATAATTGGTCTATTTCCTGTTGGCTATCAGCCATATTTTTTTCGTAAGATGATGATGCTATAATTAAATGCTCATATAAAGTTAATCCTTCATAGAGAATAGGTTGCTCCGGAATATAGCTATAAGAACCTTTTCCATTTTTTATGGAGATGTCTCCTTTCACATATGGCAACAATCCGATAATAGATTTAATTGTAGTGGATTTCCCGGCACCGTTTGGGCCAATTAGCCCTACTAATTCCCCTTCACTAATTTCAAACTGGATATCTTTAACAACAATTTCGTTTGACGAATACCCGCCCTCCTGAATATCCACAACAATGACTTTCACTCTGCAAGTTCACTCCTAATCAAAAAATAAATTTATAAACCTTAAAGGGTGTTTTTCTAGCATTATATTATGATATATCACCATATTTTACATAAAATCATAGATACATAGGATATTTAAGCATGTAATGCGACGAGTCCTTATGTCCTACAAATACAAGTGCGAGAGGTAAATATGGATCTGGAAGTACGATCTCTGACTTAAAGTCCCTAACGTCATATGCCAAAAAAGGGTATTGACCTAGACTGTTAATTACAGAAGAATGAACTAATCTTTCCATTAATATACCGCAGTCTATGTTCGCTTTCCGATAGGAACGAGTACCCTTTTCAACATTTTCAGATGCATCCGATAAAATAAATATTGCTGCTGATTTATTTATGTTAAAGTCAGGTTGAACTATAGTTGAAAAAAGGTTATGGGTAAAGTCCCCCTCCCATATCTGTACTAAATCATGGGATTTATCATTATATAGATACAAACCTCTATTAATCATTTCAATGTTATTGCAATAGCAAAAAAGAGAACTTGTTATGCCATTATTCTCAGAATAATTTTTATTGGATTTATCAAATGCCATTCCTAATAAATTTGAAAAGTCTTTAAGACTTATCTGTTGGTTAGAAAAGTAATGATAGGTTGTATCGCGGTCTTCTAAATATTTATTTAAGGGCAATGTTTTCTTTTCTATATCTGGCAATCTATAAATAGCGTTTCCCTCAAACAAAACAGAAGGGGGATCCTCATCAAAGAGTTTACTTTTCTTCTTACTCATATGTTTAGTTTGTTGATGTACTGCATTCAATAGAGGGAAATGTTCTGATAATGGATGATTATCTAGATTCGAGCACGGAACTTGTGAAAAGTGTCTATTCGTTAGTGAGTTGAAATTGAACACTGGTGTGTTTCTTAAAGTAACTACCCCCATTATTCCCTCCTTCTCATCTAGATGAAGTTCAGATGAGATTGTATCATCGATAAAATCAAGATGATATTCTGATGCTACATCGAAGTCAGAAGAAGCTTCTAAAATACGTTGAAGAAGTATTCCTGAATCAATCGTTTGGATACGATAACTCATTCCCCCATATTTAACTGAGTTTTTATCTATAACATTCGTTATAATTATGGTCAGATCAGAATTATCTTGACCTTCACTATTCGCAAGAGAAGTGTAAATACTAGCGCGTACATCTCCACTTCGTATAAGCACTAATTTATGACTTATGACCTCGTAATGATAAAGTTCATCTCTTCCACAATCTCTATTAAATAATATAATATAAATTTCATTAGGATAAAAAGCCCCTCCAGAAGGTACAGGACGGGAAGGTTTACAAATAATTTGATCCCCTCTATAATGAAAGCGCAAGTACGGTACTCCATAGCAAACATTTAAGAATGCTGATAACCATTCTATTTCATCATTACTGGAGTTTATAGTAGAAACAAGGTTAATTTTTGAAATTTCATTATTATATTTTTTATTCTTTGGGAGTATAAGATTCTGTGGTAATTTGGTAATTGGCACTAGCGATGTATTTAGATAGTCTTGAAATTCCTTATATCTCATTGAGCCTCTCCTCTTCAAAAAGACTTTTCCAGTCAATTCCGTAAAAATCTTCAACTCCGTTTGCTACTAAATAGCACAAATAAAAACGCTCTATCGGCTTTATTCCCAAATTAGAAAATGTCGAGTATAAAAGACTAAGTATTATTCGAAATGACTTGAATGTATCACTATTTAAAAGATTATCAATATCATTTTTACGATAAAACATTTGATGAAACTCACTCATTTCATCTACAATCCATGTTTCAGGTGCTCCAAATTCTTGAAAATAGAGAACTACCTCGTCTTGTTTAGGAGGAAAGACATTGCCACATGCTACTTCCTTATAAAGTTCTGTGTAAAATTTTTTGCAATACACAGTCCATTCTTGTAAAAATTCATCATTAGACTCAGTCGAGTGTTCCATTTCTGTCACTTGAGCAATCAAATCTTTTATGAGTAATTGATTTAAAATATATTTTTTCTGAAACTTAGTACGAATAAGGTTATTTTTATCATAAGCATGAAGCATCGCTTCTGAGTGCGAGCGAAAACTCAAATAAGAACGGCGGATATCCTTCACGCAGACTATTACTCCTAACATCATCCCTAATAAAGTTGGGTAAAGCTCTTCTTCCGTTTGGTCCAATATTTTTTCAACAAAGTATGATGTTCCAGAGTGATAATCGCTTATGATCTTGGAGCCGTTCTCACCTAACCAAGAATCCTTCTTGTATGGTACTTCAAGTATAGAATTTGTGGGAATGAGCGGAAGATAGTCTTCTTTAATCAACTCCATTCTTGACAGTTGCTCATAAGTGGCAGTCATTTCGTTGTCTTCTAAAGCTTCTGAAGGTTTTTTAAAGAGATAATCTTTTATATTTTCATAAAGCACTGGTTTAATGTCCTTTTCATAGACAAATTCGTCAAGACATTCTAAATTTATACCTACGTGCGGGCCTTTCAACCAGTGCCGAATAAAATAATAACGCTTGATTTTTCCACTTTCAGCTAACTGGTGAATACTAGGCAAAATCCCTGTTTTAATTAGTTGTTCCCGATCTCCTTTATGGTAATAAACATTAATTGATTTCCACATTCTCCGCTAATCCCCCTGTTTCATTCTCTAAAAACGATTCAAGACCCCGTGCGATATAATAAGCTAAAAGTGACTCTTCATATGGATTTATTCCAAGCCGGTTGTTAGTCATATGAATATACGACTGTGTGATAATTGAATATAACTCTATTTGCATTCCGACATCAGGAATACCTGGAACTTTTCCGGTTATAGGATGTAAAAGTTTCCCTGTATGATATAGATTTGTTAGTGCTTCAAAAATATCAAGATGAACATTAATCCATTCTTGATATAACTTACTACCCTTTCCTTCTTGTAGCATTTTTATTACTTTCAAAATAGAATTATTTAAATTCTCCTCATTATCAATATATGAGGTATGGCAGTATTCTTTAAAATCAGATCGTTTACTGCCTAATTGCTTCTCGTAAACATGATAATATTTAGAATAATAATCAAAGAATTGTAATGCTCTTTTGAGGTTGTTATCCATTACCATGATTGTTATTAACATTAAAGATTGAGCGATAGATAATATATTCATTTTATTCGGGAAAATCTCCAAAATATTGAGGCACACTTCAGTCGAACTAGTAAAATGCAACTGGGCAACTCTCATGCCCTCATGGCCTCCATAGCGTAAATATTCTTGTTCATATTCAACTAATTCGATTCGGTTTGAAGGAATATTAGCTTTTTTTTCATCCTTAAAGCTTTGATAGAATTCATCAAGTCTTTTAGCTATCTTAAAATGTTTATTTTCTTCCAAAAATATCCGAAATCTGATGTGAGGTCCGTTTTCCCAATAGCGAATATAAAAATAAAGGTAACTTTGTAATTGCTCACCTACTATTAGAGGCTTCAATACTTGCAATAATATTTCATCCAGGCTTCCCTCATAATATATATGCAAGCTTAACCAAGCTTTCATTCTCCTTTCCCCTTCTTTCTCTTATTTACCTCTACAATAAATTCGGAAATATATTGCCCATTCTCACCATGTATAAGTAAACTATCTTGATCCGGTAAGAATTCTTCTATTATCAAGTAACCATTTTTATTTCTAGTCAAAATGCAATATTTCTCAAAAGTTTTAATGAAAAACAAACTGTTACAATCAATATATTGAGGTTTTCTTAAAGAGTCTTTAGACGAACTTATATCTTCCGGCTCTTTCTCCCCCTTATTTTGTGTATCACTTCCGACATTCAGAACTCGCACAAAAAATTTATTTGGAAGCTGCTTAGATTGTCTCCATCGCTCAAAATTAAAGCACTTCTCCAAATCGTCTGAAGGTATCCCTTCAGGAAGTTCAGTTGCTGGAACCCACCACTGTCGACGAGACAGGACTATATTATGAAATTTCACCCTAGGAATAGATACTAATTTTTTTTTCTCATTTTTCATATGTTTAATAAAGTACATTTTAGCTATGGGTAAGGAAAGATAGTCAGACGGAACCATAAAAAATAATAATCTATAGATAGGTGGTAATACATACCATGTAAGGAAACCGAGATATAACGGATGAAACTCAATTTCCGTATGATTTGTTTGAAAAACCAACTTATCTTCATCCGATGAATAATGAACTGAAAGATCTTGGATTCGTAAAGACTCTTTGAATTTAGGATTAGGGAGCATTCCCGGATATGTAATTTCATACGGCGCCATAGGAGAATGAATATTTCCGTTAAATCCAAATACTCCAGAGATCTCTGCAAACTCATGGCCTTTAGGCAATAATTCCTTGTACACTTTTCTAATCACATCTGTGAAATCTGATCCGTCAGGAATATCACACAGATCAATAAATCTCGATGCATATTGCCCATAACCTGAGGCCATTTGATTGATAACAAATTGTTGTTCGTTTATGCCCTTAATCTTGTAAGGTTGTAAAAAGTAACTATACGAATCCGAAAGATTTTTAACATTTTTGGGTATTTTATCAATTATATCGCAAAAATCAGGACCTTTTATCGTTACTTCCTCTTTAAATTCATCGAACTTATTAAAAATTCTCTCTAGAAACTCTTCTTTAAGAGTTTCTATTTCGCTAATACTTTCCAGATTAAACGGATTGAACATTGTAAACATATCATGGGACTGATAATGCTCTTGGAAGAAGTATCTATAATCATCCAATAAAGAGAGAACGTCATTACAAACTCCTGATACTCCATATTTCTTCACAAAAAAATGTTTCAGGGTTAAAATAAACGGTGCATTTATTGAAAACAATCCAACTAATGGTCCTAATAAAGATAAATGCTCTAAAGTACTTTTCCAATCTTCTTCATTTAATTCGAAATTTTCGGTTTTATATGAAGTATCCTCATAAATTAGGGGGTCAGGAATGATAGCATCGTGTTCCAACAAAAGGAAGGAATCTAACAATAATTTTTTTATATTTCGAATGATTTCTCGTCTTTTTATTGCTGAACCTTGTAAATCAAAAAGGATACTTACAATGTACAGTTATACCATGCCTCTGGATTAGCCTAGCCAAAATTTTCAAGTTAAAATAGGAGACTCTTCTCCAACCTATGAAATCGTTGAGAAATCCAGATCAGCCACTCGGCAGGTAGCATGGATAAAAACTTCCGCTAAAATAAAAGCGAAAGTATTGAATCACTATCTCTTTATTAATTTCATATTAAATTCAAAAAAGTTCCAGCCCCTACCTTATCTCATCAATCTCACTCCTTAGAACCCTTTCCCTCCTCACAAAAC
>RCUU01000437.1_pt1 | contig 23198 bp, 19 predicted proteins | sample 2166211 | NCBI WGS metagenome assembly RCUU01 (sample SAMN09932620, study PRJNA488358) | compost metagenome | feature: garden; material: soil; isolation source: compost soil in phenylacetic acid-enriched culture | place: Germany: Experimental Botanical Garden Goettingen | collected 2016-01-27
TTTTACTTCGTTCAACAATCTCACTCCTTTTCAGATGGTTTGTATATCCTACTCACTGAATCTGTTAATGGTATAGATGAAAGTACCCGTGATAGAAAATATAGAAGAATATCATGCTCTTGAATCTGATTTTTCGGGGCGAATCTCTAATTCTGGTCTATGAACACTAGGTAAAAGATCGTAGGTTTTGAAACGGTAAGAAACCCTGCGCTATCAAAGAGATAAGCCCAAGGGCAGTTATCATGAATAATTGGTTTAGTGTCCATTACCGTGATCTGGGGGTTAGCATAGAATGTAGCGGATTATACGGAAGGAAGGGTGGGGATTATGAAAATATTACTTACAACTTATTTCTATTTGCCTCATGTAGGAGGACTTTGGACCTGTGTAGATACCCTCCGCAAAGAAATGGAGGCTATGGGTCATGAAGTAGATGTATTTGCACATCATCCGGATATGAAGAGATATTATATGCTAAATAATGGGCGTTATTTGGAAAAGTCGAAGATCAAGGACCCTATATACGACAGAATCTATGGGTATTATGAGACCAACATGAAGCATGTAGACCCATGGATCAGATGGAGAGAGATCGAACGTTATTCTTTTGAAGTAGCGGCAGCAGCATTTGATCTTACCAAGTATGATCTGATCCATACGCATGACATTGTCTCTACGAGGGCGTTGTGGCGCGTAAAACCTAAATCAACACCATTGATTGCAACGATTCACGGCAGTCTTGCCGAAGAACTTCTATATACTGGTGAGATCACCGGTAAGGATACGCTCAACTGGAAATATATTGCGGCTGAGGAGTTTTACGGGGCTGCATCAAGCGATATGACTATTGTGCCTACGCAATGGCTCAAGAACCTGTTGGTTAACGAGTTCGGAGTTGCAGAGAATAAATTGAAGGTGATTCCGTATGGGATCGATATCAGGGCATTTAAAAAACGTCTGCAACAGCATGTGGATTTGCCTGTATCAGAGGGCCAAATGGTCTTCGTATGCCCCGCAAGGCTAGTTGCAATTAAAGGTCATAAATATTTACTGGACGCGTTGGCAAGATTGAAGCAGGTGCGTAGCGACTGGGTGTGCCTTCTGCTGGGGAACGGCCCTTGCAGGAATGAATTGCTGGTTCAGAGAGAAGAACTTGGTCTGAAGAACCATGTTGAGTTTCTGGGGGATCGCAATGATGTTCCAGCCATACTGGGGAGAGGGGATGTTTTTGTACTTTCCAGCATTCAGGATAACCAGCCATTCTCTATTATGGAGGCACAAGCGGCAGGAAAGCCGGTAGTTGTAACAAATGCAGGTGGAATTCCGGAAATGGTAAAGCATGAAGAGACCGGCTTAATCTCCTCCGTCGGGGATAGTGAGCAGATGTTCAGGAATCTTGCGAGATTGATGGAGGATAATGAACTGAGAGTGCGTTTAGCTGAGCAGGCAAAACTCTGGGCAGCTCAGCAATGGTCAAGTCAAACCTTGATGCAAAGAACGATGGACGCCTATGTTTCAGTAATTACCAAGTCCCTCGTTTAAATAAGGAGGAGAATGAAGTGATTGCAAAATTCGTAAAGATGTCTGTAGTTATGAAAAAGGCTTCGGGAGGAGGCAAACCTCGGAATGCAGCTGCCGTTGAAAAGAAGGAATTATCCAGGCCAAAAAACAGCGTGAAATCATTCAGAACTGCCAAACGAGTTAAAAAAAGATATAGGTTGATTAAGAGTAGAAGAAAGCATAACCAGACGAAAACATTCCCCGGTTTAAGACTGAGATACAAACGCCGCAGATTGCAACGCATCAAGTACAGACATTTGAAGAGAAGAAAGCATAAAAATCCAGTGCAGCCAATACGTAATTTGGTGCAGGCTCCAAACCAAATTATGCAACCAGCAACACGCAATTTAATACAGCCGTCAACCAACCAGCCCGTACAACCATCAACCAACCAGCCCGTACAACCATCCAACCACCTTATCCAACCAACCAACCATCATCCTATACAAGCACCAAGCAATTCTGTACAGGAATTACCCATTGCAGTCCCCGCGATAATTCAGTCTCATTCTGACGACATTCTGACCATTCATCCGGTACCTGATTCTCATCAAATACCGCTGGCGGCTCCGACAGTGGAGGTACACGAGCCCCACTCGAGCGATCACATATACAATGCAGCACCTGCAGCTGCACCTCCGGAAGGTGCACAAGAATACCAGCCTGCAGTAGTAAGCGATATCACAGCAACGGCTATCCTGCCGGACAATGCGACTGAACAGGCGAATGAAGTCGGAGCTACTTCAATAAGGGATTTGATTATGAGTACAGATATTGCTCCCGATCCGGTGTTTGTCAATTTGTTAGCTCATACTGAACCCTCAGATATTGATCCGCTTGCTCTGGGAGAATCTGAAGGATCTATAGTGCATGCAGATACATTGGCATTAATTGCCCAGCAGATTAGAACATCTGATCATGCATAAAATTGTATAATCACCGGCGTACTGGTGATTTAATTCAGCGACAGGGCGAGCTTCAGGGGCTGGAGTAGTGCTGAAGCTCTCTCTTTTTTATTATGGAATGAAGACAACTGCTTACAGCATAATGCAAAGCTTTGAATATATTGATGATGTGTTGGAAGAGAGAAAGGAATTGAACGATTATATTAATCGACTCGCCGGAAGAATGGGGGAGAATAGATGGAATGAAGGTATTACTTGTAACCTATTGGGCATATCCGCATACGGGAGGAGTATCCACATACCTTAAGATTCTTCAGTCCCGTCTTGAGGAAAGGGGGCATGAAGTAGAACTGCTCACACAACACCCAAGTCTAGCAAAATATTATCTTTTGAAAAAGGAACTGCATATAGATAAGGAACCGTTTCTTTCCAGAGCAGAAAAGGAAGTGAGGCTAAGGTTTGAGGAGAATCAAATTAGGCCCACTCCGTGGTTATTGTGGAGAGAGAGCGAGAAATTCGCCTTTGAATTGGTGTGCCGTGAAATTGGGTTTGATCATTTTGATGTAATACACACTCAGGATATTATCTCGACATTTGTGTGCAGATCAGCCAAACCGGATCACGTGCCCCTCGTTGCAACTATTCATGGATGTCTCGCTACGGAATGGATCGCTAGTCATGAGATTGCAGCTCGCTCGCAGATCGAGCGTAATTATTTATCGGCTGAAGAATACTATGGTTCGATGTCGGCTGATTATCTCATTCTTCCCAGCCAATGGCTGTCGCGCAGTCTTCTGCATTTTCAAGTCAATCACCCTCGTTCTTATATTATCCAGTATGGTCTGAATCAGCAGCATTTTGATCAAATATCAGGTGAATCTCTACACTCCTCAAATGCAATAATTATCGCATGTCCAGCGCGATTGGTAGCAATTAAAGGCCAGGCATATTTATTGGAGGCAATGAGAATGCTGGTAGACGTTCGAAAGGATGTCGTATGCTGGCTAATCGGAGACGGAGTGATGAGAAATGAACTCGAACTGCAGACGGAAAGGCTTGGACTTAAAGGGCATGTCAAGTTTCTCGGCAATCGCTCGGATGTCCCCCAGCTAATCTCTAACGCTGATATTGTTGTTCTTCCTTCATTGCAGGATAATCTGCCATTTTCGATCATAGAGTCTCAAAGTCTTGGAAAACCGGTAGTAGCTTCAAGAATCGGCGGCATTGTTGAAATGATAAGGGACGGGATGAACGGTCTGCTGGTAGAACCCGGAAACGCTCTGGACCTGTTTGAAAAACTGCTGTTGCTGGTAGAGGATACAGTTTTGCGTAAAAATCAATCCAGGGAAGCAAGGAGGCATGCCTTAACCATATGGAATGATTCGATCATGATCGAACAAACCATGAATGTGTATCAGAAATCAATGAAGGCCGGAGGGCGTTCTCCACTTTGGGAGCAGGACTATACTTTACGATTATATTATGAATTATCAAAAAGGGATGGAGACGACAATATAGAGAACACGGCAACAACTTTAACAACTTTAAGGGGAGACATAACGGAGCTGGAAGTCGGGATTCCGGTCAGGGATTGCTGGGTGCACCTTATCGACATTTCTGGCGTCGTACTTCGCAGTATGAAAAGCGATAAAGACGGCAGGTTTGAATTTCGGGATCTTCAGCCCGGCAACTATGAACTGGGGTGGACTCGTGATTTAAAACAGATGATGACGAAAAAACTTACTGTTACCTCTAACCCGATAACGGTAAATGTGACAGTGTAGAGGGGAGAATGGAGCTTGAACAATCAGTTGCCGTTTTTTTTATGGAAACGATTAGAGGGAGAGAAGGAAAACGATCGGTTTGGAGAAGTTATTTTATCCGGAGATATTAATGGAGACGGTTGGCAGGAATGGATTGTATCAGCCAGTACAGCCACTTATTTAGAGGATGAAGATGGAGTAAATCCAACTCCTCATTATTATACCGGAAGAGTCTATGTATACAGTCATAATTTGCAATTGCTGTTTACCCTGAACGGTCAAAGACATGGGGATTGCTTCGGAACATCAATCGCTTTAGAGGATTTGAATGGGGATGGAATTCCGGAAATCATTGTTACGGCGCCTTGCGCCAGCAGCGGGACCAAAATGCAATGCGGTGAAGTTTATGTGTATTCAGGGCAGAGCGGACAATTGCTGTATCAATGGAGCGGAAATGAAGATTATGCTACATTAGGACGATCGATTAGCATTCTTGACTGGGATGGTGACGGCATTCCGGATATCGCCCTGTCTTCTCATCATTTAGATCCGAATTGGGAAGAGCGAGGGGGGAAAGTTACTATTTATTCAGGCCGTGATAGAAGTATTATTGCGGAATTTACAGGCAATGATCGTGAGGGCCTGGGGTCGGCACTTGTTTCAGGAGATATAAATGGCGATGGAATAGATGAGCTGGTGATGAGTGCTCCGCGGTACTCCAGCCAAGGTTTGGTTCGTAATGGCAGAGTACTGGTTTACAATCGAAAGGGTCTTCTCCAGCAATATTTTGGTGAACGGTCATTTGACGAAATGGGGAAGAGCCTGGCTATTGGAGATATGGATAAGGACGGAATTCATGATTTAATCATTGGGTCTCCCAAGACAGGGGATAAATTTGTGCGCGGAGGACAAATCATGATTCTGTCCATCGCACAGAATAGAGTCGTTTTGAAGAAAAATGGATGGTATGGACTACAAGAGCTGGGAACAAAGGTGCTGCCCTTTAATAGGGACGGGCAACAGCCAATGGTTCTGACCGGATCGCATACCGGAGCTGTATATTTGCTGGATTTAAATGGTGAAGTCGTGCATGAATTCAACGGGGAAGCAGAAATCTTTGGCCATGCTTTTTACTGCATGAATACATCTAAAGGTCCGTGTATTGCGGTAGGGGCTGTTTCAGCAAGGAATCGGGGAAAAATGATGTCGGGAAGCGTTTATTTTTTGACGATGTCTCCTCCGCTTGAGTGGCAAAAGGTTGTTCCTCCCCAGACCCAATATGAAGATCATGTGCCTCAAGTTGAACCTTCACCCTCTAAAAAGCGAATTTTGCTGACAACTTATTGGTATCTTCCCCATGTTGGAGGAGTCGATGTCTATGTCCGTTTACTTAAACAAGAATTAGAGCGAAAAGGCCACCATGTCGATGTGCTCGCCCATCATCCTGATATGGCCCATTACTATTTGGTCGATGGCGGCAAAAAGGTGAATAAGTGGCAGATTAAAAGTGTGGTATATGAGAAGGTATTTCAATATTTTCAGCGATATTTGTCTCATGTAGACCCATGGGTTCGCTATCGGGAAATTGAGCGATACTGCTTTGAGTTGGCGGCTTGTTTATTTGATCTTGAGCAGTATGACATCATCCATACACAGGATATTATTTCCACCCGGGCATTATCACGCGTAAAGCCGGCATCAACGGCATTAGTCGCCACGATCCACGGACTGCTTGCCAAAGAGCATATGTTCTCCGGTGATATCAAAAGCAAGAATAGCCTTGCATGGAAATACGTCGCTGATGAGGAATATTACGGATGCGTGTCAGCGGACGCTACAATAGTGCCTACAGAATGGCTGGTCCGTGAAATGCAACAATTCGAGGTTCCGTTACATGTATTCGATATTATTCCTTACGGGCTGGCTGTTGATGAATTTGCTGAGAAAACAAAGCAGCCGCTTTCCCAGCCTCTTCAGATTCCGGAAGGAAGTTCATTTATCATCAGCTGTCCTGCAAGATTGGTGCCAGTAAAAGGGCATCAGACGCTCATCGGAGCGTTGAGCCGGATACAAGAGAACCCAAACTGGCATTGTCTCCTGCTTGGAGATGGCCCGCTGCGTGCTGAAATTGAGCAAATCATTCAAAATGCGGGAATTAAGGATCGTATTACATTGCTTGGCGACCGAAAAGATGTACCAGCAATTTTACAGCTATCTGACGTTATGGTGCTTCCTTCTCTTCAGGATAATTTGCCTTTCTCCATTATGGAGGCGCAATTATCTGGAACCCCCATCATTGCATCCAATGCCGGAGGAATTCCTGAAATGATTCAGGACGAGTCAACCGGTCTTTTGTTCGATGCGGGTAATGAGGAACAATTGGCAAAGCAATTGACCAAATTGATGAATGATTCTGTATTGCGATCGAGCCTGGCTCTTAAAGCAGCAGAATGGGCTAAAATTCACTGGTCTTCAAATACTTTATTGGAACGTACTCTTGTGGTTTATGATAAAGCAATTAAGAAGGTGGAAAAAAATGATATTTAGCATTTGCAATCCTGAGAAGCTCCATACAGAAATGTGGAACATTATTGAAGAAAAATTGCCCAAGGGCTATAAATATCCTGATATGAATTTTCTTGTGACTCTTGATCCAACTTTATTAGGAAAGGATTTTATTCTAGGGAAGATGTCCTTAACACCAGAATATTGGCCCAAAGGGGATTTGTTTTGGTCTTCCTTGCCATCTCAACTTCCTGAATCGTATTCCGTTCCCGACGGGACAATGATTCGACGACTGCTTGAGGTTCTATAGTAGCCAAAACGTACTCGGGTAAGTTTACCTGAATGGGCTGCTTTGAATCCGTACATGATAAGTCCTGTTCATCATAAATTTTAAATTTGATGGGGGATGACTACATGCGTGGAGCCAAAGTAGTTCGCTTATCATTATCTGCTGCATTGCTTGCCGGAACAGTGGGGTTAACAGCTTGTGGTAACGGTACAGGGAATAACAACGTTAAAACACAAAGTCTTAGAAACAATGACGGCAGGTACAATGTAAATTCGCTTCCACAGAACCGTATGTTCACCCGAAACACGAATGGTCAACATAACAAAATTAATTCTATGCGTTATAGTGCGGCGTTAAGTAACCGTGTTGCACAGCTCAAGGAAGTTCAGGCTGCACATGTAGTTGTTACAGACCGTGATGCTTATGTAGCGATTACGCGCCATGGCAATCAAAATGGCATGACAACACATGGTGCCGGCATGACAACGCGTGACATGACTACGCGTTCTAATGGTTTAGTGTCACCAAATCACGGTACTATAGCTAATGGAGTAACCCATCCGGGGACAACCAATGTATCAGGTCCATATGGAGCTAATTACGGTACACGCGGAATAGCAGACAATGGACTCGCTGGAAGCAGTGCAGGGATTGTAGGTCCTGTAGGGAATAACATGGGAACTCGATATACAACAAGAGGAACAACAACGACGGGGACAGGAACAACAGGAACAACAGGAACAACAGGAACAACAGGAACAACAGGAACAACAGGGCGTGTAACGGATCGGGTTCCGCAAAAGCTTAAAGATTCGATTACCCACACCGTAAAAAAATCCGCTCCGCACATTCGTAACGTTTACGTATCAGAAGATGCCGATTTTGTAACGGAGATGGGAAGCTACGGTACAAAGTCACGTAGTGGGACACCTCTTCACAATTTGACGGCAGATTTCCAAACTTTGATTGATCGTGTTTTCCCGGGCCGTACAGGTACCATGACAGGTCCTAACGGCTATGCTCCAACAACACCGAATAACATGAACACAAACGGATACCGCGGTGGCATTACAACGGATGGTTACATGGGTGGCGTCACGCGCTAACATCGGCAATCACAATCATGTGTGTTGATATGTAATCATTAGATGATGCGTGAGATTCCTGAAATTAATGCAAAAGTGCAGGTTTTGAGCCAACAAATTTCCGAATTATCCCAAATTGCTGCAAAAGCGCAGGCTTTAACTAAGGATTCTTTCATACTGCACTATTCTAACCAGTATTCCTGCACTTTTGCAGGCTTTTGCTCAGCCTTCCACCGCTGCTTTTAAAAAACTGCATTTTTGCAGATTTTCTAAAAAGGGGGGCGTCCCTCAAAGTTATCCTAGATGACTTTTGGGACATCCCCTTATTATTTATAAATTATTTATTCGTTATTTATTTGCCGCCCTTTGATCCACACTTGCTTCAATTCAAGATCATGATCCACTAAGAGCAGATCAGCCTGTTTATCCGTTTCGATGGAGCCTGTTCGATGTCCTATACGAATCAGCTTGGCCGGATTACCGCTGGCTGCTTCAGAAGCCTGTTCAATGGATAGACCGACCTCCTGAACGAGATAACGGAAGCCTCGCATCATCGTGAGCGTACTGCCAGCCAACGTGCCTTCACTCTCCTTCAGCGTACATACGTTATCTTTGACAACTACAGGTAAATCACCGAGCATGTACTCTCCATTACCTAGCCCGGCAGCTGACATGGCATCTGTGATCAGAATCAAATTATGCCGGGTTTTTACACTGGCAAGAAGCTGGATGGCTGATTTATGAACATGAATGCCGTCCGCAATGATTTCTGCACTAATGGAGGGAGTACTAAGAACAGCTCCGGCAGTCCCTGGCTTGCGATGATGCAGAGGGGTCATCGCATTAAACATATGCACGACATGATGCAACCCTACATCAACTGCGGACATGATCTCCTCATACGTAGCATCTGTATGCCCCGCTGCTGCAACGATCCCTTTTTTACGTAAAAAGGCGATCAGCTCATGGGCTCCTTCGCGTTCCGGTGCAAAGGTTACCTGCTTGATAAGGCCGGGAAAACGTTCCTCCCACTGCTCAACCCATTCTTTATTCGGAGGGACAATATGAGCCGGATTTTGAGCGCCAGGCCATTTAGGACTAATAAAGGGTCCTTCCAAATGTACACCAATCAGTTGTGCGTAGGGCATATCCCCACTCATATATCGATGGACTTCTTCAAGCACGTTCTCTATGACGGTTTTAGGCATGGTCATTGTTGTTGCCAGCATGGAAGTTGTTCCATGACTGCAGTGCAGCTTCGTAATTGCGTCAAGACCTTCCTGACTTGGCATGGAGAAATCCTCGAGCATTCCTCCATGAACATGGATATCGATGAACCCAGGCAATAGATAGTTTCCATTAACATCAACGATGTCGGCAGATTCAATTCCTGCACGGGTTAGCCCGGATGTTGAACCGACATAACTGATGATTCCATCCTGAACGGCAATAGCGCCGTCATGGATGATGCCAGTAGGCGTAACGACTTCGGCGTGAACGAGGCTAAAGTTTCTATTGTTTGTTTCCATCATTATACTAATCTCCCTGCTGCTTGATCTAGAAGTACGACAACATTCGGGTGAGTTTGTAAAAATGAAGCAGGACATTGCGTGGTGATCGGACCTTTCAGGGCTTGAGCAACGATCTCCGCTTTATCTGCTCCTTTTGCCATCAGTAAAATTTGTTTGGCATGCAGGATTGAACCGATGCCCATAGTAATGGCATGAGTAGGGACCTCGTCGATGGAATTAAAGAAACGGGCATTTGCCTGGCGGGTGCGTTCATCCAAGGTTACGATATGGGGCGGACCCTGCAGCACGTCACTGGGCTCATTAAAGCCGATATGTCCATTATGCCCAAGTCCAAGCAATTGCAGATCGATTTGGCCTGCATTTTCAAGAAGCTGACTGTACTCGGCAGCAGCTTTTTCGGGATCAGCCGTATTCCCTGAAGGTACATGTGTGTTGTCTGGCACAATATCGATATGATTGAACAGCTTATCGTTCATAAATTGCCTGTAGCTCTCCGGATGATTGGCCGGGAGACCAATATATTCATCCAAATTGTAGCTGCTCGCCTGCTTGAAGCTGACTACACCTTCACGATACAGTTCGATAAGTTTGCCATATACACCAACTGGAGTGCTCCCGGTTGCAAGGCCGAGAATAGCTCTTGGCTTCGATTGCAGCAAACTTGCGATAATTCCTGCTCCGGTCTCGTTAAATTGTTGCTCGTTGTTCACTTTTATGATATTAATCATGTCCTATTTGCCCTCCCTGTGTTTTCTGTAGATCTGGACATTTTGATAAGAGCTTTCAAGCTTGGGAATATAATCATGGAATTCCATACTTACCATTCCCGTAAACAGGATATCAATAACGTGAAGTTGAGCGATTCTGGAGGCCATATCTCCTCTTCGCATACCTTCCTCCAAGGAGGAGGAGAATAAAGATATATCGGCTAAAGAAGCAAGTTGGTTATTGCCATACTGGGTTAAAGAAATGGCGATAGCCCCACTGTCTTTGGCACAGCGAAGCGCATCAATCGTTTCGGGCGTTTCCCCTGAATAGGAAATAGCGAGCGCCACATCTCCTTCACCAAGTGCGGAAGCGGCGGTAATTTGCATATGTGAATCGGCAAAAGCGGTGCAATTTTTTCCGATGCGAACCAGCTTTTGATAGAAATCCTGCGCAATGATCGAGGATGTGGCTATACCATACAGATCAATCCGTTTGGCTAAGCATAGAGCATCAACTGCTTTTCTAAGCTCTGTCATATCTAATAGACGGGTTGTATCGGTAATTGAGGCAAGATGATTGGCTTCTATCGCTTGTACAATTTTGCCCAGATCATTGCCTGCGATCACATCCTGATAATGAGTCTCCGCAGCATTAGGATTGTTCGCCAATTCTCCGGCCAGCTTCATTTTGAAATCAGGAAACCCTTTAAAATGGAAGGTCTTGCAGAAGCGGGTAATCGTCGATGGACTGATCCCGCACATATTGGCTAACTCGGTAATGCCTAGATGAATGACAGAATTCGGGTCCTGCAAAATATATTCACCCAGCCGACGCTCCTGAGGCGGCAAATTATCAAGATGGGTCGAAAGGGCGTGTAAAATAGGTGTAAGAATAGGATCACCCCATGTGTTGAAAATTATTTTCTTATTATATCAAGTATATATGAAAATTATTTTGATTTCATCATAGATGATTCTTACGTTGATTGCAAGGTATATTTGGTCATAACCGACAGTTTCCTTGTCTTTTCGAGGTTAAAATAATACACTGGAATCAATGATTACGTTTGGGGAGGAGAATGGCTTGGATAACAAGCTTAATGACAAATATATAGAGCGTCTCCAACATGCATATACAAGAACTGTTCGCAAAATGAGAAGTGAGATCATGAATCACCGGGAGTTAGGGTTGACAGGACCCCAATTCCATATGCTAGCTCTGATCGCCAAGAATAAAACGTGCAATGTAAGCTTTCTAGCCGAAATGCTTGAAGTTAAACCAAGTGCAATAACCGTAATGACGGATCGACTTGTTCAGAGCGGTTATGTACAGCGCCGAAATGACGAACATGATCGCAGGGCCGTGTTATTATCTGTAACAGAGCTTGGGGAGGAAGTATGCAACAAGGCGAGAGAGAAGACACGAGAGGTGTTAAAGTCCTACTTATCCCAATTAACAACTGAGGAATTAGATGTTCTGTTCCAGATTATCGAGAAGTTCGCTGAAAAAGACGGACATCCGTATCCACACCTGTAAATCCTTTGTAATATAAGAAAACCGTTCGAATCCATAAGTCCGAACGGTTTTTTTGCATATTATGCTGGTTTGGCTGCCTTATTATTACGCTCGGCAGCAACAAACTGCCAGATGACAAATACGAGCAAGATAAACTGAGGAATAAAGGTCTCCAAGGTTGGATACGCGCCGATCCAGCTTATACCAGGCAGCCATGCTTTGCTGTGTGCAGGCAGCAATCCGCCGATCTGCAAGGCATGAATGCTTTCGCCCATAAATCGAATGACCAGATAATAAATCAGCAGAGACGCTACGAGCATGAATGGCCGTATAGGCAGCCTGACACTGAATCGGATAATACAGAAACCAATGATCGTTAGAGCTGCCAGTGCACAGACAATGCCAATAATGAGCTGGGAACTTTCAATCGAAGGTGCCATTCCTATATAGAATACTGCGGTCTCTGCGCCTTCCCGTAAAATAGCAAGGCCTGAGAGAGCGAACAACGACCATAGACTTCCGCGTTCCAGCGCACCGCCAACTTGTTTGGCTAAATATTTGTTCCAGGCCTGAACACTGGATTTGTTATGCAGCCAATGCCCCACAGCCAACATCATAACTACAGCTGCCAGCCCGATAAAGCCCTCAATGGTTTCCCGGGTTCCGCCAGCAACGGCCTGTGATACTGCAAAAGTAAGCAAAACAGCTATGACGGCGGATAATAACAAGCCTGTTGCTGCTCCGGTCCAAATATAATTTCGGGCGGTCTTATCTTTAGTACGGTTTACAAAGGCAAGGAGTGCAGCTAGCACAAGGATGGCTTCCAGACCTTCACGGAGCAGGATAACCGCAGCATCCCATGCTGAATAAGAAGTGCGTTCTGTCAGAGACTCAAGACTGCTGATCATTCCATCGATTACCTGTCCTGCTTTTCCAAGGTCAACAGGTTCAGACACCAGATAACTCTGCGCTTCAGTCATGCTGTTCTCAGTGGCCGTATATAATGTAGCCGACGAGATAGAGACTTCTCCTTCTACAGAAGGCCATAGCACTATAAATTGCTGCATGAGCTCCGCAGCCTGCGCTCCGTTTTGTCCCTCCACCGATTGTTTGGCCTGTTGAAGCAGTGCTACGGCGTCGGCTAAGGTTTTGCCGGAATTGGCTTCAGATGCGGCTGCTTGATCGTCCAATTTTCCGTCTACATAATCTTGAAGCAGAACGATCAGATCGTTTAATTCTTGAATGGCTTGCTCCTTCTTCGGCGGATCAGTTTGAAGTGCTATACGAATCATGGCCATATGAGTTTCCAGGTTGCTGTAGACGCTAAAATTTCCGTTCCGTATAGGAGATTCCACTTTGCTCCAACCGTTAACGATGTCTTTATATCGGGCTTGGGCAGTGCTCACATCATCGCTTTCTAATGGAGCAAGCGTCTGCTTTACCTGCCCCAGCAATTCGCGAGCGACCTCCTTGCCATCAGGAGATTCGACCTTGTCCCCATTGTCCTTTACATATTGATTGACCTGCTTTGCAAGAAGTGATAACGATGAACTGGCATCCCCAGCGTTCTGGCTGCTCACTGCCTGTTTGGCAGAAGCTAAATGTTCTTGAATGGATGCGTTGAGATCAGGGGAAGAGGAGGTGTCCAGTTTGCCCCACAACTCCTCAAATTGCTCCAGCTCAGAGGATGCTTTGTCCCAGTTTTGAGCTCCGGCCTCTACCAAGGCACCACCCACAAGCGGAAGCAAGGATTGTAATGAAGGGTCCTCTTCCGCTTGCGCCATTGGAGCATTAGATGAGAGAACGAATATAAATAATAGAATACCTGCAAGCAGGGAAATCGGAATAGGATGCCACTTCTTTTTCCGGTTATGTTTTATAGTGGGTGAAACGAACATCGTTTCTGCTCCTCCTTCATGTTAAAAAAGTGTCTCCCCGATATAGCCGCCTTTTGAAACTCCGGGGAAACAAGCGAATATCGCACTTCCGACATGAACGATATATTCGTTTAATTTATCGTTCGCTGCGAGTTTTTTCTGCATCTCCACAAATTGCTTCTGAATATCTCTTTGAAAAGAAATGAAGAACAGTCCGGCATCAAGCTGACCGGTTTTGAAGTCCATACCGCTTGTGTAAGAATAGGCACGGCGCAGTATTTTTAGCTTGCCTTCCATATGAGCCAGACGGGAGTGGGAATCCATTGGGAGTATCGGTTTACCAGTGGCATCTTTTGCTTCCAGATCAAGTGGCGCAAATTCATCGTTTGCTCCTAGCGGAGCCCCGGAATCACGATGACGACCAAAGGTGCGCTCCTGGTCATCCAGAGTAGAACGATCCCATACTTCAATCCGCATACGGATACGACGAGCTGCCATATAGGTGCCGTTATGCATCCAGCTTGCTCCGTCAGAGCTCTGCGCCCAGACGACCTCGTTCATCAAGCTGCTGTCTGTAACATCGGGATTTCCCGTTCCGTCCTTGAAACCCATAAGATTGCGCGGTGTCCCTTGATTTGGATCGGCCTGTGCTGTACGCTGAAATCCTTCTTGCGTCCAACGTAAAACTGCCGTTCCGCGTGCGATACGCGCCAGGTTACGAATCGCGTGAAAAGCAACCTGCATATCGTCAGCGCATACCTGAACCGCTACATCGCCGCCGCACCATTCCGGCAGCAGCGCGTCTCCCCGGAAGCTCGGCAACTCTTCAAATGAAGACGGGCGTTTCCCGGACAGGCCAAAACGGCTGTCAAACAGGGATGGCCCGGCTCCAAACGTGATCGTTAAGTTGGAAGAGGATAACCCGGCAGCTTCTCCAGTATCGGACGGCGGCAAATTCAAGTTATTATTGTCTTCGCCGATCAATTGCCCGTTGCTCATTTCTGCCGCGGATTTGGTCCATGATTGGAACAGTTTACGGACATCGGACAACGCTGAAGTCGTTAAATCAAAAGCCGCAAAAACCATAAAGTTCTGCGCAGGTGTAACTATTCCGCTCTGATGCTGGCCATAAAACTCAACTGCTTGGTTTGCTGATGAGGCATTTTTTTGGTTAGCGGAATTCCCGAGTTTGCCTTGGGCTGCAAGCATTCCTGTCGCACCGCCACCAAGCAATAAGCCGATGCTACCAGCACCGGCAATTTTTAATATATCGCGTCTGCTAACTCGCTTATTGAAAATATGGTCATTCATGACACTAAACTCCTAGCAATTTGCCCATTTGAGATAAAGGCTCAGCCAATGCGTCAAGATTTTGGCTTAATTTACGAACATCATCTTCTTTGAGCTTGTCGTAGGAAACGTAGCCGTCACCGTCTTTAAATGGAGATAATTCTTGTTCCAAAGCAGCGAAGCGATCGCTGATTTGTTTATCCAGAACAGCATCCTTTTGGGATAATTGCGGCTCCAGCAGCTCATATATTTTTTTAGCGCCTTCCAGATTGGCTGCAAAATCATACAGGTCAGTGCGCGAATAACGCTCTTCTTCACCGGTTACTTTGGAGGTTGATACTTCATTAAGCAATTCAACGGCTCCCGTTACAAGCAAGGATGGCTCAATTTCAACCGTTTCTACTAAAGCACGCAAAAGCTTGGCATCGCTCAACAGGCGATCCGCATATTCCTTTTGACCTTCTGTTGTGTTATTTTCCCAAAGTGCTTTTTCGATTCTGTGGAACCCTCTCCATTCCGCTGCGTCGACATCACCGTCTCGTGCATCAATATTCGGATCAAGATCGCCAAGTGCTTCAGCGATAGGTTCAATTCGTTCATAATGCATACGAGCAGGAGCGTATAGCGACTTGGCAGTTTCAATATCGCCGTTGTTCACTGCCTCTACAAATTTGCCCGTCTCCGTTACGAATGCATCACATTCCTCGATAACATAAGCACGATATTGATCGATAGCTTGCTGGAAATCAGATGTAGCAGCTCCTGACGCAGTGCTGTTATTGGCAGCAGCCGTGTTTGTCGTCGAATTTGCCGGGGCAGGAGCTTCTTTCGAGGTGTTTGCCTCATTAGAGTTGCAGGCAGATAGCAGCAGAGCTGCGCTTAGAATAGCAGTTGGAACAGCATAATTGAATTTCATTTAGTACACTCCTCATTTAATATAAAATATAGAATATAAATTTTTAAATAATATACTCAACAGCACACATAAAACTGCATGGTCGCTCCTCAGTTTATGATAATGATTATCACTATCGTTTTACATCATAATTCTGTTGCGTTACCGCGTCAATAAGAAAATTAAAATAGTGGCCGTTAGTGAGGATAGTCAATTTATGTTAAGACAGGTTATCATTAAAATGGAAGATCGGAGGTTCATATATGAATTATGTTAAGGACACGTATATTTTGGCATTAGATCAAGGGACTACTAGCTCGAGAGCTATTCTGTTTAACAAAAAAGGGGAGATTGTGCATTCAGCCCAACGCGAGTTTCCGCAGTATTTTCCAAAGCCGGGCTGGGTTGAACATAATCCGAATGAGATATGGGGCTCTATTCTTGCGGTTATTGCATCATGTCTGTCCGAATCGGGAATTAAGCCGAAGCAAATCGCCGGGATTGGGATAACGAACCAAAGGGAAACGACGATCGTGTGGGAGAAAGATTCGGGAAAGCCGATTCATCCGGCTATTGTGTGGCAATCGCGGCAAACTGCGGACATTTGTGAGGAACTAAAATCTTTGGGATATGATGGAATTTTCCGTAAAAAGACAGGTTTACTTATTGACCCATATTTTTCGGGGACGAAGGTCAAATGGATTCTCGATCATGTTCCGGGCTCACGGAAGCGTGCCGAGAAGGGGGAATTGCTCTTCGGTACGATGGATACATGGCTTATTTGGAAGCTGTCGGGAGGCAGGCTGCATGTAACGGATTATTCGAACGCTTCGCGCACATTAATGTACAACATTCATGAGCTATGCTGGGATGATGAGCTGTTAAAGATATTAGACATACCTAAGGCGATGCTGCCGGAAGTTCGTTCCTCCTCAGAGGTCTACGGAACTACTATTCCATATCATTTCTTTGGGGAAGAGGTGCCGATTGCCGGAGTGGCCGGCGATCAGCAGGCGGCGTTGTTTGGTCAGACCTGCTTTGAGCGGGGAATGGTTAAGTCAACATACGGTACAGGCTGCTTTATGCTGATGAATACCGGAGAGAAGCCTGTAGAATCACAGCATGGTCTTATTACTTCAATTGCATGGGGCATCAACGGAAAGGTTGAATATGCTTTAGAAGGAAGTATTTTTGTTGCTGGTTCGGCGATTCAGTGGCTTCGGGATGGCCTGCGTATGTTTCGAGATGCCAAAGATAGTGAAGCGTATGCATCCAGAGTGGGTTCTACAGAAGGAGTATATGTTGTGCCAGCTTTTGTAGGGCTTGGAAGCCCATATTGGGACAGCGAGGTTAGAGGAGCTGTATTTGGACTGACTCGAGGTACCAGCAAAGAGCATTTCATTCGCGCAACACTTGAATCTTTGGCTTACCAGACCAAAGACATTTTAGGTGCGATGGAGAGTGACTCCGGGTTTGAAGTGACAAAACTGCGAGTGGATGGTGGCGCCGTATCCAATGCTTTTCTCATGAAGTTCCAGAGTGATATTCTGAACATTCCGGTTGAGCGGCCTTTCATTCGCGAGACAACAGCCTTAGGAGCCGCCTTTCTCGCAGGACTTGCTGTCGGATATTGGAGTGATCGCGATGAGCTGTGTCGAACATGGAGTCTGGATCACAGCTTTGAGCCGGCGATGAAGGCGGAAACCAGGGAAACTCTTTACCTCGGGTGGAAGAAGGCTGTACAGGCGGCTATGGCATTTAAATAAGATTCCACAAATCGCCCATTTTCATGGATGACCGCACCATTAACCCTGTTCTTTCATAATATGTGTTGACTGTATCCCTTAACCTTGTTAAACCACAAAACCCGAGCAAGGAGGGGTGACGCATTTTGAAGAGCAGCGATCGTAACAGCAAATTTCTGTTAACTCATCGTGAACGGGAAGTTTTCGAACTCCTCGTGCAGGATAAAACGACGCGCGATATTGCGGGCCAGCTGTTTATCAGCGAAAAAACTGTACGTAATCATATTTCCAATGTGATGCAGAAATTAAACGTCAAAGGCCGTGCACAAGCAGTTGTTGAGCTGATTAAGCTTGGGGAGTTAAAAATCTGACGTTTTTTACAAGCATGTTAAAAAACGGGACCTTCTTTTTCATCCTGCGTCAGCAGATCGAGAGAGGAGGTTTTTTGTTTTAACATAAGTGGTTATACAATATCGAAATTAATAAAACTGCCCTAAACCAATTCTTAAAAAACGATTTTTTTTCAGACCAATGGTTACATAGATCTCTCTGATAAAGTGGGTAATATATAGAGGCGACTATATTAGAACGTCTAATATATGATTTGAGCCAATCGACAGTGGCTAAAACCCTGATGAAGTATGTTGTGAATATAGAGAATATAAAATTACCCGAAAAAGGAGGGGACTATGTAGTGCAATTGCTAAAATTACTCTTGTATTTGCTCGGAAGTATGGGGATGTTATATCTCATTGTGTATGATTTTATTGCAATTCAAGCAAAAAAACAGCCGATTATATTCAAGAAAAAGTTGTTGTTAGGTGTGATTTTTATTTGCTATATTTTTTTACTAATCGGCTTGATCGTAGATCTAATCTCTTATATAGATAATTTATAATTATTCAACGAGGAAACCACTAAAAGTTGCATTCGTTGGGTGTATAAATTAGTCTTCGGAAGTGGCATTCCATTTTATTGTTCGGAGTATGTAGCAGGATTGCGAAACAGCATCGTGCAGGAACAGGATAGAACAGCACAACTTAGGCGCCAATCTGAAATTTCGCCCCCAGAGCCGACAAATCCCCGTTAAGTGACCTTAGATTGGGAAGAAACAGAGCTGCGGCAACTGAACTTAATATTGGGAGAATGCCAGCGATTATAAATAAAGCTGGAACACCGCAGAGTTGTGCAATGATTCCTCCTGCAAGTGCTCCTACAGGCTGAAGTCCGCCTCCGATCAGGAAACGAATTGAATTAACACGACCCTGTAAATGCCCTGGAACGAGCTTTCCGTGTAATGAAGAGCTTAGTGAGCCAAAGAAGGGGCCGGCAATTCCGGCAGCAAATAATGCTACCATTGGAACTGGAAAGTTGTGTACTAGTCCTAGAATGGTATTAAAAAAGCCCATTAGAATGAGGCTACTGAGCATTACAATTCGCCGCCGCCTGATTTCCCCCAAGAAGGAAATGATGACTAGCCCGGTTAAGGTTCCCAAAGCTGAAGCCACCGTCAACGTTCCCATCGCCGCAGCATTCAGATGCAATACCTCGCGTACAAAAGGAACCATCATCGTCCAGATCGCAATAGAGCACATATTGCTGATAGAGACCAATCCCATAATGACCAGCATCGCAGGGAATTGCTTATAGAAGGAGAAACTCTCAAGGATGTCCCGTATATAGGTAGATATAGAGAAAGAAGAGGGGAGTTGAACTTGATTTTTTGTCTTAGGCAAGTAGAGCAATGTAATGATGGCAGCCGCGTAACAAATCGCATTGATACCAAGCGCCGGCAGCGCACCGCCAGCAGCAGTTACTGCACCTGCTATGGCAGGTCCAATTAAGGCAACGGCGTTCCTGCATCCATCGACGATAGCAAAAGCGCGTACCAGTTTCCGGCTATCTGCTACATTTGGAACAAGAGCCATCGCAGTCGGCATAAATAGCGCTGCACAGGAACCGCTTAATCCCGCAGCAAGGAATAAATGCCATAGTTGTAATTGGCCAGTGAAGCCTGCCAACAGTGGCAGTACAATAGCAATCAATCGCACGCAGGCAAGGCTAGCCAAAAGTCGTTCCCGCGGCAAACGATCGGCAAATGGAGAACCTAGCAGACGGAGAACGAGTTCAGGAATACCGGAGCAGAGCGCCAGCGCACCCATCGCTAGTTTAGAGCCGGTCAGCTCATATACGAGCCACTCCATGGCGAGTAAGCCAAAAGCGTCTCCAAAGCCGCTTAGAGAAATAGTAACCAGAAGTCCGTAATAATTATGTTTTTTCAAGGATGATCCCCCTCTATCATTTCACAATTCCGACTGAATCAGCTATTTAGATAAGAACCGATTTGAAGGGGCAGGTCATTAAGCGCGTCCAATCGAAGGCTGTACTCTACATTTTTAAACTCCATACCTTTGGAATAATAATGTACGATTACGAGACCGGCTGCCCGTAAAGCGATTAGATGGTAATGAATGGTGCTCTTGGCTAACCCGATTTCCCGGACGATTTCCGTAAAGGTCATTTGCTTATGTGCTAGCAGACGAAGAATGCATAACCGTGTCTCATCCGACAGTGCCCGTGTGATGCGTAGCAGTGCAGGAGCGGGATGACCTCGATCTGGAGAAATGATGTCACAGGAGTAATGCGTGAAGATCACTTCATCATGGATATTGGAGGTGACCAACGGACGCGAATGATATTGGGGTACAAGAACAACGCGCTTCAGCAGGTCATTAGGATAAAGCCTCATTCCTCCGGTCGCTTGTTCATAGGCCTCCATGCCGTCCATCTCATTCAATAGCAACTTTCGGGTTAAAGCCTCTTGCATCAATCCTTCGATAATTGCCGGATCAATATTGCTGAAATAACGTAAATCCCACTCTCTCAAAACTTCAGAAATCGTATCCCTTAGCTCTTGAAGATTAGAAGGCACAGACTGTTCATAACTGGCGGCAATTTCATACAACTGACCAGAGGATAAATCATCAAACCAATCGAGGAACTCTGATACTGATCGGTTGCCCGGACAATTCCAAATATACGGGGAGAGGCTAAAGTTCTCCATCGTTTTAAGGTCTTTCTTCATTTTCTGTAAGGTAACGGGAGCGAACAAGCTCTGAACATCTCGTATCCAAAGCTTTCCTGCATCTATGGCATTATGATTCTGCTTGTAAAAAAAGGCGTTTAGGCTGGTCATACATTCATATATTGGGGCAAAATCAACTTCAACTGTACAGTTCATCCGAGTACACCATTCCTTTTTTTGATATATTAGTTCGATAAATATAGAACTACATGTTAGTTGTATTGTATTAGAACTAATTGGTATTTGCAAGAGGAATTGAAATAGAAAAAAACCGTCCTGGCTGGACGGTTTTACTTAACATATTGGAATTTTTTTGGCTTTCGCTGGATCGTAAGCATCCCGTTATAAGTAAATGGATAGGAATGAGAGTGATATCAGAGCAAAGGATGCAAAAATGCAGTTTTTATAATGCAGCAATGAAAGAAAGAGCAAAAACCTGCAAATGTGCAGGAATATGATTCGGAATGGCCTTGTTTGAAGAGGATTCTAAGTAAAAGCTGCGCATTTGCAGCAATTTAGGGCATTTCGCGAATGTACATATTCAAAGCCTGCACATTTGCATGAATTCTCAAAGTTTTGCTTCATGACTCTATAACACATCAGCTACGGTCAAAGAATGTGGTGAAGTGAAATCCGATCTCTATGGAAGATCCTTCGGAGTAGAACAGGGGAGGGATGGGTATGGGTGAAAATTTTATCATTCCGCCTTTAACAGCAGGTGGAACCTCATACGCCCTCCACAGTTCAAGTGCAAAAGTTTACAGAGATTTCAAATACTCCACGATGGTAAGCAAACCTTTATCGAAATTTTCCAGATTAAAATGCTCGTTCGGAGCGTGAAGGTTTTCGTCAGGAAGGCCAAATCCCATCATGACCGCTGGTGCGGAGAGCACGTGGGATAATTGCTCTACGATCGGAATTGAACCTCCATCCTGGGTGAACAAGGCACGGGTGCCGTATATTTTTTCATAAGCATCAGCCGCTTTTTGGAGCATCGGGTTAGAGGAGTCGCAGCTGAAAGCACGAGCTTTTTCAAGCTGTTCGACCTTCAGTTGTGCACCCGGTTGAAGATGACTGCGTAAATGGCGCTCAATCTTGTCGAGCATATCCTGCGGATCTTGATCCCCTACAAGGCGGCAGGTAATTTTAGCATGAGCTTCTTTTGGAATGACGGTTTTTGTACCTTCTCCCTGAAATCCGCCGTATACGCCATTTAACTCAAGGGTTGGGCGTGCTCCAGTTCTTTCTACAAAGCTGTATCCTTCTTCGCCGTAGAGCGTATCGAGATTAAGATCTGCCTTCAGTTTGTCTTCATTAAACTGCTGCTTCGCAAACTCTTCTCTCATTGCAGCTGTAAGCTCATGAACACCTTCATAGAAGCCATCGACGGCTACACGGCCCTGCTCGTCATGAAGAGAAGCAAGCAGAGATACCAGCGCATGCAGTGAATTAGGAACGCCTCCTCCGAATGTACCGGAGTGAAGGTCAGTATTAGCCGTTTCCACTGTGACTTCAAGGGAACAAAGTCCGCGAAGCCCTGTGCAAATGGCAGGTTTGCCTGGTTCAAGCAGTGCAGTATCAGAAATAAGCACAGCGTCGGCTGCGAGCTTCTCCTTGTTATTTCTTAAGAAGTCGGGAAGATTTGGACTAGTTACCTCCTCTTCGCCCTCGATACAGAATTTAATATTAACCGGCAGCTTTTGTTCCTGTTTTAAAATAGCTTCAACCGCTTTAATATGAAGAAAGACCTGGCCTTTATCATCAGTGGCGCCACGTGCATACAATTTACCGTTGCGGATCGAAGGCTCAAATGGAGGGGTCTCCCATAAATTGAGCGGATCTACAGGCTGAACATCATAGTGGCCATATATTAGTACCGTTGGTTTGTCCGGTGCATGTAAATGCTCTGCATAGACAATTGGATGTCCTTCAGTCGGGTGGATTTCTACGGACTCCATGCCAGCCCTGCGTAGTGCGTCTGCGATCCATTCAGCAGCTTTCTGTACGTCAGCTTTATGTTCGGATAATGCAGAAACGCTGGGAATGGACAAAAGTTCCCCCAGTTCCTTTAAATGTGCTTCTCTGTGATTTTGAAAATAAGTGGTATATTCCATCTTGTTAAGCCTCCAGAACATGTTCTCTAGAATATTTTACTACTTTTTGACCGATAACACGAATAGCAGCCGACTAATTAAATATCTGTTTTCAATACTTAAAACAATATTAAAAATAAAATCCATTTTTTATATTTTTTTAAGGTTTGTTTATGTAAACTCTGATAAAGTCTTAAGAAGGAAAAGATGTTATCACAAGTTGTTATAAATAGAAGGGAGTCACAAGTTAAATGAATGATAAGGATAACAAGGATTTAGAGAATACTCAGAGGCAAGATGAGGATTCCACAGCAGAAAATACAGGGCAAACGGAATTGAATGATGTTCCAT
>RCUU01000438.1_pt1 | contig 23163 bp, 26 predicted proteins | sample 2166211 | NCBI WGS metagenome assembly RCUU01 (sample SAMN09932620, study PRJNA488358) | compost metagenome | feature: garden; material: soil; isolation source: compost soil in phenylacetic acid-enriched culture | place: Germany: Experimental Botanical Garden Goettingen | collected 2016-01-27
CCCTCGGTGATTCCGCAGTGATCGCTGCCGGGGAGAAGCCTCGCATTTACACTAGCATCGAAGGCGTAGCGGCTGATTTTGGCACTTCCGCGCCGGAATATTTGGAAGCATTGGCGTACTACAGCCAAGTTCCAAAGCCGCTGTATTTCATGGCCGGTCGTTGGGCGCGTGTCGATGCTCCTGCCGTTTTGCGTGCAGGTGTGTTGACTGCTGCAGAGCAACTGATCGCGTCGTGGGTGGCCATCACCACCGGTTCCTTCAAAGTGACTGTTGGCGGTGTAGTCAAGACTGTCAGCCCGATCACTTTTGCTGGCCAAACCAACATGAATGGCGTGGCCACGCAGATCAACACGGCGTTGACCGCAGCAACTGCCGGTTTGACTGTTGCTTGGGACGGTGACCAGTTCGTGTTCACCACTACTGCTGTGGGTGCTTTGGCCACTGTATCCTACCTTGAGCCTACCGGCGCAGGCGTGGATATTTCGACCAAACTCAAAGGTACTGCTGCGCTGGCCGCTCCGCCAACCAACGGCATTGCTGCTGAGGCTCCTGTCGATGCCGCTGCTCGTGCTGCAAGCGCTTCTGGCCTGTGGTTCGGCCTGACCTTCGCTTCGTCTGTACTGCCTACCGATGACCAAAACGTCGCAACGGCTGGCCTGATCGAAGCTTTGGAATTGGAGCGCATGTTTGGCGTCACCATCACCAATACAAACGTGCTGGATGGCGCAGTTACCAACGACTTGGGCAGTCGCCTCAAGGCTCTCGGCTATCGCCGCACCTTCACGCAGTACAGCGCCAATAGCCATGCCGCCGCCAGTTACTTTGGCCGGGCATTCTCGGTGAACTTCAACGGTAACCGCACTACAATCACTCTGATGTACAAGCAAGAACCGGGTATCGTTGCCGAAACCATCACCGAAACTCAGGCTTTGGTGCTGAAATCCAAAAACGTGAACGTGTTCGTGAACTACATCAACGACACGGCCATCATCCAATACGGCACAGTGGCAAACGGCGCCTACTTCGATGAGATTCATGGCCTGTCGTGGTTCAAGGACGCTCTGCAGAACGCCGAGTACAACCTGCTGTATCAATCCAAAACCAAAATCCCACAAACGGATGATGGCCAGAACCAGCTTATCAACGTAGCTGCTGCTGCGTGCGATGAAGCGGTCAACAACGGGCTGTGCGCTCCGGGTCAATGGAATGCTGACGGTTTCGGCCAATTGGCACGCGGCGACTACCTAAAAACCGGGTACTACATCTTCGCCTCGCCGTTGGCGCTGCAAGATCAATCCCAACGTGAAGCACGGATCGCTCCACCAATCCAAATCGCACTCAAGCTGGCCGGTGCCTTCCAAGAACTTGATATCATCGTTGATGTCAACCGCTAAGGAGTAACAGTATGTCGACATACTCTTTCCTCGACTGCAACGCCGCTATTAGCGGGCCGGGCGGGTCGATCAATCTGGCATCAGGTGCTGGCGCTTCGGAAGAAGGCATCACCGTCGTGCCGTTGGAAGACAAGAACATCATGCAAATTGGCGCTGGCGGCCAAGGCCAGCATTCTTTGGTGGCCGGTGAGGCCGCTACCGTGACTGTTAACCTGCTGAAAACCAGCCCGGTTAACGCTCTGCTGATGAACATGTACAACTACCAGACCAGTTCTAGCGTCCTCCACGGCAAAAACACTATTGCCGTGACTGACCTCGGTCGTGGTGACTTGATCACCCTCAGCAAGGTGGCATTCAAACGAGTGCCTGATATCAACTACGCCAAAGAAGCTGGCATCAATACTTGGGTATTCGACGCCATCAGCGCTGGCCGAATCCTCGGTGTAGGGACTCCTGAACTATGAGCCAATTCAGCTGTGGAGCGCATAACTACCGGGCGGGCGTGATTGACGCCCGGCAGCAATTCCACATCGTTCGTCGCTTAGCCCCCTTCTTGGGGGGCTTAGCCCCGGTGATGGGGAAAGTGTCCGCCGTGAAAGCGGCGGGAGGGAAGGCGTCCGATATGACGCAGGATGATATGATGGATGTCCTGCCAAAAATCGGCGAGGCTTTGGCGTCCATGGATGACGAAACAGCGGATTATGTGATTTTCGGCCTGCTGGCCGTTGTTACCCGCGAACAAGGTCAAGGTCTCGGGTGGGCGCCAGTTTCGTCAGGAAAGGCGTTGATGTTCACCGACATCACCATGCCCCAAATGATCACCTTGTGTGGCCGGGCACTGCAGGCGAACCTCGGAGATTTTTTCGCCGTACTCAGCTCTGTTTCGAGCCAACTAGGCCAGAAAGCAAGCGGCCAGTAAACTGGGTTGAGATGCCTGATTCTGAGGACTGGCTTTGGCGGCCAGTCGCTCAAGGCATGTGCAAATACGAGAGCGTGATCGATGGCACGCTCTCACTTGCCGATATCGCCACGATGAATGACATCTTGACGGTTAAGCAGGAAAATGAAGTGCGGTACATGGAGGCTAACAGATGAGCGCTACAACGATTAAAGAGTTTCTTGTTAGCCTCGGTCTCAATGTCGAGGGTGCTGCGGGGTTTGACCAAGCTGTCGGCAAGGCCACGCTAGTCGTGGCCGGGCTTGGCACAGCTGTGTTTGCGGCGACCGGCCTGCTGTTTGGCTTTACTAAAGCCATTGCCGAACAATACGACGAGTTGGGCGACCTGTCCAACCGCATCGATGTATCCGTCGCGGCCATCGAGGAGTTTGGTTATGTAGCCCAACTGACTGGCTCTGACGTCGCCACTGCCAACGCCTCTTTGGAGCAGTTCTCCAAAACAGCCGGTGATGCGGCTAACGGAATGGGTCGTGGGCAGAAGGTGTTTGAACAGCTGGGGATCAGCGTCACCGATGCCAATGGCAAAGTTAAGGAGACCACCGGCCTCCTTGGTGAAGTTGGCGACAAGATCAAAGATATGGAACGGGGGCAACAAACGGCCATTCTCGGGCGTTTGGGGCTGGACCGAACACTAGTGGACGCCTTGACCACTGACGTGTCGGGGCTGCGCGCCGAATTCAAAGCGCTGTATGATGCAACCGGGCTGGATGCCAACGTGGCCGCCGAAAAAGCGGGCAAGTTCATGGATGCCTTCGACAGGCTGAACGTCGTCATCAGCACTGTCGGCAAGTCTTTGGCGGTCAACTTCATGGACCGCTTCACAGATGCATTAGACAACCTACGCAAGCTGATTGTTGATAACCTCCCGGTCATAATGCGAACCCTCAAGCCGATCATTGCCTTGATCCTAGCCTTGGCCGACACATTCATTGCCATCACCTACCGCATCGGCCAAGGTGCGGGGGTCATTATCGGCTGGATAGCCACAATTGTAGAAAACACAAACAAGTGGGTCTTGGCTATAGTCTTTGTGATTCTTGCTTGGAAGAAACTAAATTTGGCGTTCCTGCTGTCGCCGGTTGGAGCTATAATTGCAATCGGCGTAGCGCTAGGTTTGTTGGTTGATGACTTCATGACGTGGAAAGAGGGCGGCGAATCCCTTATCCCATGGGAGAATTGGCAGGCTGAAATTGACATGGCCGCAGCCGTGTTGAAAGTTTTCGAGAAGGCACTCGAAAATTGGTTTATGGTACTGTTCGGCATTTCGGACGCCGTAGGCAAGTTGTTTACCGGGGACGTGGCAGGCTCCATCGAATCGTTGAAAGGCGTGTTCCAATCTATGGCGGACTTCGTGTCCTCCCTGTTCGGCCCTATTCTTGAAGCTATCGGCGCCAAATTCGGCATCACCTTCGAAGACATTGAAAACGTAGTGCGTTCTTTGGGAAATGTTTTCAAGTCTGTGTTTGACTACATTGCCGAAGTAATCGACAACACGCTCGGCAAAGTGCGGGCCGCCGTGGATTGGGCGAAATCAGCCGTCAATGCCGTATCGTCCGTAATTCCGGGCATGGGCGAGGAACAACAAACGTCGCCTAGATTCAACAATAGTCCGATGATCCCGCCGCCATCAGCGCCATCGCCGATCATGGGCGGCAAGCTAAGCCCGCAGACTATTCAACAAGAAACCAACATCATCATCCAAGGCGGCGCAAACCCGCAAACCACAGCCAAAGCCGTGGCCGGTGAACAGAGCCAAGTCAACGGCGATATGGCCCGTAATCTCAAAGGAGCAGTACGATGAGTTGGCTTGCGCAGCTTCTATCGCCTATAGTCTTTCGTCCTCGCCGCAGGATGGGAGACTTCACTGCATACCTCACTATCGACGAGACAGGTGAGGATGAATTGGAGATTACTGAACATCCAGTGCAGGATGGCACTGAGATCACTGATCACGCTTATTTAAAATCTGCGACGCTGAATTTATCGGTGCAATTCGTCGAGGGTGAAACCTTTGTCCCACTTGACGAAACATACCGCGCCATGTTAGAATTACAAAAGTCGCGGGTTCCGTTCGACGTGGTTACAGGGAAGCGTGTCTACACGAACATGCTGTTCAAATCCTTGAGGCAGACCACGGACAAAAACACGGACAATGTGTTGGCCATCCAAGCCACGCTTCGCGAAATCAAAATTGTCCCTGTGGTCGTCACTACAGTGCCGCCGAGGGACAAACAAGCCACGCCCGGCAAGACTGGCGCCACACAACGCGCCGGGACGAAGAAGGCGCAGCCCGTTAAACCGCAAGAGCAGACCACCAAAAAATCGGCTCTTAAAAAGATATCGGGGTTGTTATAATGGCCGAGACACTGTTCCTAGTCCCGTTGGAAAACATTCCACAGGATTTTAATATGGTGGTCGCCGGGAATCAGGTCAGAATCGTTTGCAAATGGAACGAGTTTAGTGGCTGGTTGATTGATTTATATGACAGCGTGACCCAAGAGCCGTTGATCATGGCCATCCCTTTGGTGACCGGCTGCGACCTGTTGGAGCAGTTCCGTTATGTTGGCGTGACCAGCAACGCCATCGTATATACTGACGGCGACCAATACGCAGTTCCTACTCTTGACAATCTCGGCAACGAGTCTAATTTGTACCTCTTGGTGGATGTATGATCGGCGGCGAGATCCAATACCTACGCAAATGCAATTTGATATTCGCCAACGAAGCGGGTGAAGGTCTTGATGTGTCGATGCTGCGTATTGTGTTTGCCATCAAACGGACTGACGGGCAGACCCCGAACACCGCCAATATCCGGGTGTATGGCCTAAATCGCGATACTCGCAACAAGATCCAAACCGAGTATACCAATGTCTTGCTCCAAGCCGGATACGAACAGAATTACGGCGTGATTTTCACCGGAACGGCAAAGAAAATCATTAAGGGCAAAGAATCCAACACCGATCCGTACCTTGAAGTTCAAGCAGCGGACGGAGACACGGCCTACAACTTTTCTACCGTCAATACCACTATCTCTGCAGGCGCCAGTCAACGCGACCAGATTGATCAGATCATAAAGGTCATGAAGAACAAAGGCGTGACGCAAGGTAGTGTGGAAGTTGATGATACCCAGAAATTGCCGCGTGCCAAAGTGATGTATGGTATGAGCCGTAACTACATGCGACAATCATCCGCTTCTGGTGGATCTTCTTGGACAATTCAAAACGGCGTTCTCCAAGTCGTGCCGCTGACCGGCGTGTTGCCGGATCAGGCCGTGGTATTGAACAGCGGTTCTGGTCTTGTTGGCCGTCCTGAACAGACCAACACCGGCATCAAGTTTCGTTGTTTGTTGAACCCGTTCATTCTTGTGGGCGGTGCGGTCCAAATCAATGAGGCCGACATTCAAGAAGCAGAGCTTGACGACACCCCCGATACGACTGGCAAAAAGAAGGAAGAAAAACCGGTGACCATCGAGGCGGATGGTCTTTACCGGGTCATCACCCTGAACTTGACTGGCGACACTCGCGGCAACGATTGGTACTGCGAAGGCGAGTGTCTTGATATTGACGCGACTGTTGAGAAGAAAAAATCGGTACAGGTGAACTAATGACAGATCGCAGAGAGCTTTATGATGATCCAGAGGAATCAGCCCGCATGGCTTTTGAAGGCCAAGTCGCTGACTTGTGGACTGCCATACCCGGCATCATCGAATCTGTTGATCTTGTTGCTCAGACGGTCAGTGTGCAGCCTGCCATTCGCGGGACGGTGCAAGATGAAAAAGGGCTTGTGGCTCTCCAAAACATGCCACTGTGCGACGATGTTCCTATTTGCTGGCCACGTGCTGGCGGATTTGCTGTTACCCTTCCTGTGAAGAAGGGCGATGAATGCCTGTTGGTTTTTTCGGCTCGTTGTATTGATGCTTGGTGGCAGTCTGGTGGAGTTCAAGCTCCTTTGGAATCTAGGATGCATGATTTGTCCGACGCATTCGCCATTTTTGCCCCGACATCGCAACCCAAAAAACTGGCCGACGTCCAGTCGGACGGCATTGAAATTCGGACTGACAGCCGCAGCACATACCTAAAGCTTTCGGAAGGTGCGATCACCATCAAGGGCAATATTGTCCATGAGGGCAATTATACGCAGACCGGCGATTACACGCAGACCGGCAATTACAGTCTTACCGGAAACTACACGCACACTGGCGGTACCATGTACAGCCTCACCAAAAAAATAGATGGCGCCCATACTCACGGCGGCGTTACTGCAGGCGGCGCCAACACTGCCGTTCCCAACCCATAGGGTGTCGCATGCGATACAGAAAGCTAGACGCAGACGGGGATATGACATTCGGCCAGCAACAGGCGAATTTTTGGCGCGACGTGCCTGACGCCCCGGCGCAGGCCATCCTCACTCGGCTGAAAATGTTCGCTGGCGAGTGGTACTTGGATATAAGCGAGGGCGTACCGTATCAAGGCGGTGTCCTAGGCAAATATACCAAAGACTCGGCGGACTCCATCTTGCGTAACGTGATTTTGAACACGCCCGGTGTGGCGGCCATTCTGTCGTATGAATCTTCTTTCGAACCTAACACAAGGGTGTTCAGCGTGCACGGCATAGTCAGCACAATCTATGGCGAAGCCACATTTAATGGAGTGGTTTAAACATGTCTATAGCAAACTTGGCCTATGTCGATGCCACAGGTTTCCATTATGCTGATTACCCTACTGTCTTGTCTTACTTCAAAGATTCGTACCGTTCTATATACGGTGCTGATGTTTATTTGGAATCTGACAGTCAGGATGGCGAATGGCTGGCTATTGTGGCGCAAGCTGTATATGACTCTATCGCTTTGGCAGCAGCCACGTACAACTCTTTTTCTCCGTCCACTGCTCAGACCGACGCTTTATCTCGGGATGTCAAAATAAATGGCATCGCCCGCAAGATCCCGAGCCAATCAACAGTCGATCTGTACATCGTAGGTGAAGCCGGGACCGAAATCACCAACGGGTTGGCAGAAGACACCTCGGCCATCAAATGGGCATTGCCTGCTTCCGTTATCATTCCGCCGAGCGGTGATATCACAGTCACCGCAACCGCTCAAACTACAGGATCTGTCCAAGCGCCTATTAATACCGTCACGAAGATCGGCACGCCAACCCGTGGGTGGCAAACTGTTACCAACCTCGTATCCGCATCGCCCGGCGCCCCGGTGGAATCTGATGCTGAACTGCGCCTGCGCCAGTCGCAGTCTGTGGCGCTTCCGTCGCGGACAGTGAGAGAAGGCATTGTCGGTGCTATAGCCAACCTAACCGGTGTCACTCGCCTGCGGGTTTATGAAAATGATACAGATACTACAGACGCTGATGGCATCCCCGAGCATTCTATAGCGGCGGTGGTGGAAGGCGGGGATTCCACTGATATTGCCCAAACGATAGCCGTCAAAAAAACGCCCGGTGGTTTTACTTTCGGGTCTGTGTCTACGGTAGTGACAGACACCTACGGCATGCCGATCACTATCAGATTTGGCCGCCCGGTATATGACACAATCACCACAGCCATCACTATAAAAGCTCTGACAGGGTATACCGCCACTACAGGCGACGCCATAAAGGCCGCTATTGCCGATTACCAAAATTCAGTTGAAATAGGCGGTGGCCTCGGCAAATCCGTAGAATGGGGTGATGCCATCGCCGCTGCTAATTCCGTGGGTGGAGGCGTGACTTACAAGATTGTATCTTTGGCGATGACCGGGCCGGGCGGCGCAGGCACTCCTGATGTGCCGCTGGCCTATAACCATGCGGCACAAGCCGTTCCTGCCAACGTAACCTTGACGGTGATCTGATATGTTTACTGTCGAAGAGTATTTGGCGTACATCATCAACGAGCATGCTGACAAGCCGAAATTCGTTGATACCATATCCAAAACCGTCGCTCCTTTGGTGGATATCAAAAACACTCTCGATTTGATTCGGGGTGATGATTTTGATTTGGATTTCGCTATTGGCAATCAACTTGACATAATTGGCATATGGGTCGGGATCGGAAGAACCATCAGAACTCCGTTGTCCGGGATATATTTCTCATTCGACATTGTTGGTTTGGGTTTTGATCAAGGCGTGTGGAAAGGCCCGTTTGATCCTGACACCGGGCTGACTGTTTTGAATGATGAATCGTACCGTTTCCTGTTACGCGCCAAAATAGGTGCCAATAATTGGGACGGCACTATGGAAACTTCGAAAGCCATTCTTGATGCTGTGTTCAGGCCCACTGAGACTGGCACGTACGCTTCTATACGCGACAATCAAGATATGTCCATGACTTTCAGTGTGTCCGGCGCCATACCATCGGCATTGAATTTAGCGCTTATTACAGGCGGGTATATAAACCTGAAACCAAGCACTGTCAGAATAGACGCGATAATCGTTACATCAATAGATGATACTCCTCTGTTCGGGTTCGACGCCAACAACCAATATGTTGCAGGCTTCGATGTCGGTTCTTGGGGCACAATAGTTTAATATCGGAGTTTTAACATGGCTAACGATTTTCTACCCTTTGCCGGTGCTGGCGGCGCCAACGTAATGACTCAGGCCGCGTATGCGGGTTTGGCGGCTCGAACAGCCGGTTTCTCGTCCGGTACGGCTCAGTCTGCGCAGCTGAACAAGGTATGGCGCCAATCATCCATCATCGCTGCGGCTGTAGCGCAAGCCATCAGCGACCTTACTGGTCTGGACTCCATCGATGACGGTACCACCGCCACGATTGTCGCCAATCTTAAAAAAGCTATATCGGCGCAATCCGCAACTGTGGTAGGAACGTCAAGGAACGTCAAAGGCGCCGTTTTGGCTGCTTCAGCATCCATGACAATAACCGCCGATGAGATCATTGTCAAGTCCGCTCTCGGCGGTTTGAGCACTGTACTGTCTTCATTCAACAAAACTATCAACTTGGCCACGGTCGGCGCGGGCGGGATGGACGTTGGTGCCGCACCTGTGACAAGTTATGTGGCCATCTACGCCATATGGAACCCGACCACCTCCACATCTGCCCTCCTCGCCAGAGCGAACGGCACTGCCACGCCTTCAACGGAAGTATATAACGGCGCCAACATGCCCGCTGGATACACTCAATCAGCGCTTTTGACCGTATTACCTACTAACGCCAGTAGCCAATTCATCCCTCTCCTTGTGGCCGACCGCCATGTGTCTGTGGCCTATCGTGCCATTATCAATACGGCAGCATCAGCTCCTATTACTGTTAGCGTTGCGGCGGCTATTCCATCTAACGCCCGTCACATTGACATGGTAATGTCAATGATCAACACTGTGGCAAACGCGGTAATGACTTCTATTATGAGCCCTACTAACCTTGCTGGGGTTAGCCCCGGACAAGTCAACCACACGGGCTCCCCGAACGTAGCAAACAACGGGTGGTCTATTACGGCTGGTATGGACATTTCTACGCCACAGACCGTGACATGGACCGGGACTAGTTCTGCCGGCGTTTCCACATTTAACATCGGCGTCATAGGTTACGATATTTAAATAATAAGCCAACGCGACAACAGGGGGCGCCCAATGACTGATGATGAAACAGGACGCCGAGGGATTGCAGACATGACCACCGAAACATACAACACCATCGACATTGAAGTCATGAAATCGGAGTTGTCGGATCTACGCACTGATGTCCATCAGATTGTTGCGAAGATGGACATAGTTTTGCAGATGCAGGTTTCGATTACCCAACTCCAAGAACGCCATGAGACGCACAAAAGTGCGCAAGATCGCTCGTTTACTGCCATCAAGGAAAATAAAGCCAAAGCAGACAAAACGGCTGATGAGTTGTCGCGTGTTATATCGTTTGTAAAGGGTGGTGTAGCTATAGGCGTAGTTTTGTTCGCCTTTGCTCAGTGGTACACTCTACAGCAGATAACCAAGATCGAACGCGCATCTGAGGCGTTCATCATTATTGACCGCAGGTTGACTTTCATAGAGTCTAAACTGTGGCCCGACGTCCGACCTAGTATGAAACAAGATAACCAATAACGGTGAACTGAATGACATATCCAAAAGCTGCGGTCGAGGCCGCATTCCAACTGTTACCGATCAAGTGGGACTCACGCTTGGCCCGCGTGATCCACGCAGCGATTGGATATCAAGAATCCAAATATAAGGTCCGGATTCAGTACGGCAACGGCCCGGCCCGGTCTTATTGGCAATTCGAGAATGGACGACTGGCGGCGATCAACGGCGTGCTGAACCATAAGGCCACGGCGGCAATCGCCAAGACAGTGTGCAAGGCGTGCAACGTCGAGCCGGAACGCATGGCTGTGTGGAAAGCCATGGAGACTGACGACATCCTTGGCGCGGCGTTCGCCCGGATGTTGATGTTCACCGATCCGTTCCCGCTCCCTACCAATCAACAAGAGGCGTGGGAAATGTATGCGAACCGTCTGTGGAGGCCGGGCAAGCCACATCCTGAGGATTGGCCGACGTCGTGGGGCTTTGGTTTGGAGTGTGTACGATGAACTGGACAGACGTAGGCAAGTTGGTCGGGCGCTCGGCGCCCATCGTTGGGGCACTTCTCGGCGGCCCGGCTGGCGCTTCGGTGGGGTCTCTCGTCGCTTCTGCGCTCGGAGTCGACTCGACGCCCGAGTCTGTCGACGCGGCTCTCGGACGCGATCCGGAAGCCTTCGCGAAGATCGCCGAGTTGCAATTGAATGCAAAGGTTCAACTGCAACAACTGGCCGTCACGGCGGAAAACAACAGGCTGCAGGCCGACATGCTGCAATACCAAGCCGAAGCTGGGGATCGGGCAAGCGCCAGGGATTTGGCGGCGAAACAGCCGAATGATATGGTGCGGCCAACCCTGACTTTCATCATGCTTGGCGGTTCGCTGTTTGTCGTGGTGGCTGTGTTGATCGGTTGGGCGAACGAGGCTATCAAGGATCCGGTAGCCTCTCTAACAATCGGCATGGTCTTGGGGCTGTGGCTTGGCATGACCAAGGAAGTCATGGGTTTTTGGTTCGGCATGACCAAGGAAAGTCAAAAACAGAGTGCCGCAATCACGGATTTTGCTGTGGCGCCCGGCACCGTCACCAAACCAGACCCGTTGACGAAACAAGTCAACCCACAATAAAGGCACCCATCATGGCGAGAATAGGTTGGCTGGGGGACAGTCTCACGAAGGCTACCGATTACGGCGGCGTGACTGCCGCTAATCGGTTTGCGTACCTTATTAGCAGAGAAGCCGGGTATGCTCCGGCTGATATTATTGTTGCCGGTGTTAGTGGCAACAATTCGGCGGACGGCCTATCTCGACTGCAATCAGACATCATTGCGCAAAATGTTAACGTGTGCGTTGTTATGTTCGGCAACAATGATTGGGGCGGTTTAGGGAAGATCCTGACCCCAAGCGCCTACAAGAACAATATGGCCGCCATTTTTACGCGTCTTCGAGAAGCTGGGATTAAACCCGTGAGTATAAGCCCTATGATGGGCCGGGGGGATTCCAACTCATTCGCCTCTATGGAGCAGTATTTGGTCGCTTTAGAGGAAGTCGTGGCGACTATGGGCATTCCTTACATAGATCTGTACAGGGATTATTGCTATACCGTAACCAAAGGCACGTACCTGCCGTTATATGTAGATGCGGTCCACCAAAGCGTCGCTGGGAATCGATACATTGCAACATACGCTGCCCGGCCAAAATTCGCTGGGTTTTTTGATCCGTTGCCCGCAGAGCCGGTGCCGCCTGTCGTGAATCTGCAGAAGAACCTCACGCTAGCAATAGCTAAGTTCATAGTAGATGGTCAACAGTCCGGAGATTTCACGGCACTTGTAGCCGCAAGGAACGCATTGATCGCTGCGGGATAAGCAAAGGCCCGGATTATCCGGGCCTTGTTGTATTCACTCGCCGTGCAATTGCCGCAGCAGCAGCGCATTGCAGAGCAATTTGTCCAAATGTGTCGCCCCGGTGCTGCTGTCGGGGTCGACGATTTCCCCGGCCATGTGTTTGGTAAGATGACTCATCAGCGAATCGATGATTTCCTCTTGCGGGAAGCCCTTTTTCCAGTTTCCTCTGCCATATTTAGCCACTCCCTCGGCCAACCCTTTGGCGGCACCCTCCAGAGCCTCGGTGAACTCCAAAACAAGACTCAGTTGGGGCTTGCTGCCGTCTGATCGGTCCCTTTTAGCGCGCTCAGCAGTTGGTGCCACTCTATCCGGCCCGGCCACGTGATCGTCGATTGTGCTTTCCATCCTTCATAGCTCCTATCGTGAATTAACGCCCGGCTAGCGGAGCCGGGAATCAATAAAAATTCTGATTTGCCGAATTCGTCGTCATATCTTGCCAATATCCATGGCGTGCCGCCGTGCCTGACTCGGTTGCACATCCACGCGTTCTGCGTAGCACGCAAGATGAAACCGCCTTTCTTGCGGTCGTAAATTTTAAGCTCGATATCCCCCTGAATGCCGTTGAAGCAGTAATTTACGTCCGGGCGGCCCTGCGAAGTAGCATGGGACTCGATCCGGTCCAGATGCCCGAAACTATCCAAGGCATCTTTTAATGTACCCCACAGCCTTTTCTCGGTCATGTCAAATCTCGTATACTGCGTTCTGGATTTCGGACCAGATCTGATTGGCGATGCGGCCCGGCTCGCCTACCAGATCGAAATGGCGGAAAGCGTGGGTCATAATGTCATCCATTACGGCGTCGGCGTGGCGCCCGACCTTGTGTTCCATCAGAAATATCATCGACTCCAAATAATCGGCGCACTTCATGACGGCCTTGAATGGCTTGTCAATCACAAGCACTGGATCAAACTGCGCCAAAACCTCGTCGGGAAGGCTTCCGAGGGCCTCTCGGAGACGCGTCTTGGTCGGGGTGGGCACGTCGCCCGTTCTCGTCTCTCCCGCGTCGTGGACTACGGACAGAAGGGCGAGACGGGCCACCGCCGCATCGTCCCACCCCAGCCGACCGGCAATCTCGCACGCCAGAATCGCCACGCCCCATTGGTGTTCAGCCAATGTCTGGACTCGGGTGGTATTGACGATGTGAAAACGTTTGACCGTCCCGGCCCGGATTATATCATGCAGAGCGATCATGTTTGAGTATCCCATCTTTGACGGTCCACGTCCGCTGATTGCGGTTGATGTCCATCTTGTGACTAATGATTTTGGGGAGGTCGAACCCCAAACAGTCGGCCAGATCAAGCATGATAATCATGATATCTGCCATTTCCCACGCATTGAGCGGTTCATCCAAGAATTCTTGGAACTCCTCGCGCAACTTGGCTATCATGTGATCACGGGTGCGAGTCGGATAAACCTCGTCGCACCACTGCTTAATCTCAGCCGTCAATTCGCGAATGTCGCTCTTGACGGGACCCATATCAGCGGCACAGCTTGTTCAGATAGCCGACGTCTTCAAACGCCGGGCCATGCCCCAAGAACGTCACCGGCACGCCAGTGGCCTTTTCAATGCTGTGGGTCAGGTTCAACCATTCCTCGTCTTCCATATAGTTGCAGAAGTTCAGAAAGATTTCATCAGGAGCGCAATAAAACGCCGCTTCCCGGATCTGTTCGAGGCTAAACGTGAATACCCGGCGTATCCGCTGTGTAACAGTCGTTCTTTCAGCGGTTTGGCCCAATTTCTCCCACGTAGTCTCTGACTGATCTTTGTAACATGGACCGCTGAAACCATCCGCCGTGTTTCCGACACGGATAGGATACGTGCGGGCCGTGCCAATGACGCGGCGTAGGAAATTATGAGGGATCCCCATGTCAGACAGGAATCGGGCTGGCGTGCAATCGCGTGAAGTAGTAAACGGGTAGAATGCAGTGTTGATTCCAAGCGAATAGCCTTGGCTACCCTCGGCGAGAATTTCCTCCGCGACTTCAAGCGCATCGCGCCACTCCTCGTGTGTGCACACGTACCGCATGACCACGAGGTCGGTGCTATTGGCCGCAATCGGCGAATCAACTTCTTGGCGTTGCATCTTGTGAACCATGGCGGCCATCGAGCCTTGCATGGTAGAACTGATGCCGCTGAGGGTCATTTGCTCCTGTTTGGCGTGGGCATCCGCCAAGACTGTGGCGTTCGGGTGAATCAAGATCTCGACGCCGCCCGGCAGATAGCCAAATTCACGGGCCTCGTCGATTTCCTTTTTCAGGCGGGCCGGGTCGAACACGGCGCCGGGGCCGATCATCACGCATCGGAGCGCAGGCGACACGATGCCGTTCGGCAGCACTTTGTGGATCATCTTCTGACCCTTGCTGTCGATGTACGTGTGGCCAGCATTCGGCATGTTGCAGGTGATCACGGTGTCGTATTCACGGGTTTCGGCGAGGTACCCGGCGATGAGGCCCTTGCCAGTCGAGCCGAATTGCAGGTCGACGATCATATCAACTTTCTTCATCATAATCCCCTTCATCATAGATTGGACTTTCAATTGCGTAGATTTCCATGGCCTTGTCGGCCAGTTCCTGCAGAGTCGGCACCTTGATGGTACGAACCCTGTCATTCTTGCGGCGAACCCTTGTACCTTCGGTGAATCCAAGCAGCGCCATTTTGGTGTAGAACACGGATGACGCAGTGATTGCAACTTTCGACTTGTACTTGCGGGACCACTCGGCGTACGTCTCCCAGAGTGATGCCTTTTCAACTGCGTTCGGCCAGCCGGTGCCTTCGTTGTTCATATCGGCCTTGACGTCGTGAATCCCAAGATTGCCGGAATCCAACAGGAACGCAATCCATGCTGGCAGACTGTCGTACAGGCTCTGGACTTGCATCATGGTCCGTTGAGCCTTCAATTCCTGCGTCACTGGAGCATACCGCAGGTTTGACAGCACCTCACGCCCTAAAAGTTCATAGAGCATGGCCTCATATCCGCCGTTTTCCATTTGGCGTTTGATAGCGCCAAAATACTCGCGGTTGTTGGCCACGCTATCCAACACTTTCAACACAAACCAACGTCGCGATTCCGGCCCGGCTGCCACTTTCCATTCGTTGTTGGTAGACATCATAATGTGCAGGAATGACTCGACCTTCTCCTTGGAGCCGAATTTCTGCTCTCTGGTGTTGGTCTTCTCCGTAACCATCGCTTTCAACACGTTGGCCGTTTCGTGATTCCCAGCGTACACCACCTCATCTGCGAACAAGAACACCGAATCCATGATCATGTCGTTGAATTGCGAGTTCAAGTGCTTGCCGTTCGAAATGATCGAAGCATGCAACCCGAATATATGTGCCAATGCGTTGGCCAACGTGCCTTTACCGGCACCCTCGATACCTCCCAACACCACTGCCGTACCTTTCGGGTTAGACGGGTCTTGGAACATGTCGGCCATCCAGTCCATCAGCCAATCATAGTACACCTGATTGCTGTCGCACAGGTTGGTGAAAATGTGCTTCTTGAGCAGATCCCACTCGCCCTCAATGGCCTCCACTGCAAATCCTGCCCACGTGTTCAGGAATGACAGCCCGGTGGAGTCAACGATGGTCGGCCCCATGTCCGGCTTCAAAATCATGCCATCGAAGGAGTTACGCCGAGGCGATGCCATCCATATGTCAAACTTTCGTATCGGCTTCTCTGCGCCTTTCTCATTCTGGACCATAATAACGTCATTAGCAAAGAACGCCCGGAAAGCCTCAATAGAATACAATTTGTAGCGATGCTGGATTGACCCCAAAACCTGCTCTTTGCGGGCAACCTTGACATTCTCCCCAGAGAGGACAAGTGCATAGCGCCGATTGTATTCATCCACGGAGTCTGCGACGAAGCTTTCATCCCCGCCTTGATCCTCTGGGACCATCGATGGCGTGCCGCATTGCTGGACAATGTAGAAGAGAGTAGCCATACGGACCGGCCCATTCTGCTTGAACCCTTTCCACCGAACATGACACTCACCTGACTCATACCGCTCGCCTCGTTGTGACCAATCATCCCAAAGATCCAAAGCATCTGGCCCGGCATGCTGCGAATGGATCGCCTGCCCGACTTTCAGCCATTGTTCGTAGTCTAACACGTTCGGGTCAAGAGCGTCAAGTAGACTGGATACCTTCTGCAGCGACACCTGCGTTTCGACGTCATCCGAGCGCATGCCTTCGTTGCCGCGACCTTCTCCGTCCCGCTTGCGCCACGCAATGCCCATCGCCTCATCGATCCACTCCGGGGAGGCGTGGATGTCTCCCCCGGCAATCCACTCGTAGCCCTTACCGTCTACTACGCTCGGGAACGCCATGATGTGCGACGAGATTTTGTTGGGGTGGCCGCCCCGTGTGTCGATCCCGTTCGCCAATCGGTTCTGGCTTGGCGTGAGGTTTTCCTTCCACGCCAACAACACGTGTTTGCCGCCGCTCGGCGTAGATTGAACCGGGACAGCCTGTAACCCGCCATGACTTTCGAGGAGGTCATCCCATGCTGCTGGCCCCCATTTCTCCTTCCCGTATTTGGGGTGATACTTGTTATCCACGTCGATGGCGAATACACCGCCCTTTCCGTAATAATCGCCACAGCCGATGGCGATATTCCACCCAGCATATCTCCCAGAGTCTGGGTGAAACCACTCGGTGATTTTATCTCTACGAGCAGAACAACGAGACGTGTAGATTGATGTGTTATTGACATGCTTCTCACCATACGGAATCGGAATGACCGGAATGCCTTGGGAGATATACATCAGCGCCGCCCGGAATACCTTGGTCTTGTGATCCTCTACGTCTTCAATGGCCTTCACTTCGGCCAAGTCGATTCTCATGTGGCGTCCCCGTTTATTTCTTGTCAGGCTTTTTGATGGCTTCCCACCAATTGGAACCCACGCCGTTCAGGTCAAGTAGGAGCGGCACCCTAGATGGTAGTGATGATGCCGCCTCTTGCATGTCCTTGTACGCTGCGATTGGGTCGTCTACGCTGGTATCCCAGCTGTCATGAATATTGAGGATGATGGTGCCATTGCCGTCGATTGCTTCCTCGACGCCGGTCCACATCATTTTGTTGAAGTCTGCCGACGTGCCTTGAATCAGCAGGCCGGATTGCTTGTATGACTTATATCCTTTGATGCAACGGAACCTACGGCCTGTAAAACTCTTGATGTAGCCGCGATCCTCTGAAATCTTCTTGGCCAGTTCAGCCAACTTCTTCACGCCCGGCACTTGGCGATGGTACATGTCGATGATTGACATCATTTCGACGCCAGCCTTGCGGTACCGTACAATCTTGCGTTTCTTGGTCTTCGGATCAATCTCCTTGGATTCGAATTCGTTCCATTCCCAAGGCAGGCCGAGTTTGTGGGCGATCGCCCCGTTGCCGCTGTTGAAAATCATCGACAGGTTCAACTGTTTGGCGTTCGCCTCACCCTGCCGGGTTGCGTTCCGGGGCACGCCCATCAGGTCCGCCACATATTGGTGGAAGTCCATTTTGGGATTGGCCGCGTAAATCCGTTGCAGTGCGTCGTTGTATAACGCCACCAAATGCGCGAACACTCGCACTTCGAACGAGTTCATGTCCGTCGATAGCCATTGCTGACCATGTTCAGGGAGAAATGCAGGCTTGATAATCTCTGCAATCTTTTTGTTCCGGTTTGGTATCTGTTGCATCGCCGGATCTTGATACGATAACCGACCGCTGCTGGTGCCGCCGTCCTCGCCTTTGCTTTGGTTGATCGTGGGGTAAACACGGTCACCGACCATGTGGCCAAGGATGTGGCCTTTGAGGAACGTGTCACGGGTCTTGATCATGGACCTCAGTTCAACGACAGCACTCGCTACCGGGTCACCCATGCCGGTTAACACGTCGGCGGTCAGCGACGGACCGCCAGATTTTGCAGTGCCGAGGGTGGAGCCAGTAAGCTCGGATACCCAAATGCCGGATGGCAATTGCACAGGCTTGAACAGCGCCTTAATTTGAGTAGGGCTGTTAACGTTAATGCCCTTGACGTCCACTTTCTTCTCAAACGCCTTCTGCTGCTCATCAATAACTACATCCAGACCATCAATCGCTTTCTCCGCAGCCACTTGGTCGACGCGTATGCCGCGCATTGCGGTGCGGGCCAGAGTCGGCAGGACCTTGCGCTCAAAGGCGATGATGCTGTGCAGATCTTGGCGCTCAATCTCCTTCTGCTGCCACAGCCATAGGCGCAGCGCCAATTGGGCATCTTTGTCTTGGTAGCGGCGCACTAATTCACGCGGGGCGAATTGCAGGTTTTCAATCTGGGCATTCTTGGTGGCCCGCCCGCCAAATATCGCGGCCAGTTCTTCCCAAGGCTCCTCCTTGCCCTCGCCGAGATATTTTTGGGCGAGGTCTTCAAGTTGGTAGCTGCCGGGGCGGTTGCCCCACGGGAAGATCGTACCCTCGTGTTCGTTGATTTGACAGGCGCGGACGACAGTACAATCCACGCGGTCCAATGGCATGCGGATCCCAGCAGCAGCCAACATTTTCACGTCGAACTGTGCGTTGTGGAACACGAACATGCAGCGGGAATTGTCGATATCCCGCTGCAGTTGGGGAATAAGATGCTGTTCAGTGCGAAAGTCGATGAACAGCGAGGCGCCCTGCGCAGGCGCGAACGAAACTGCAAACGCCTTGTCACGCGGGTACACAAGACCCGTGGTCTCGGTATCGCCGCCAACAACAGGCAAGTCGAAGACATTCATTCAGCATGCTCCTACTAGAAAGGGATATCTTCGTCGAAGGAGTCGAAATCAGGCTTTTTTGGTTGGTTCGGTGCCTTGGGCGCGCCTCCCTGCTTGTGGGTATTGGCCTTAGCTTGATTCTGCGCCAAGAAATCGGCAGCATCATTGCTGGTCGCCGTGCGGCGGGGCGCGGAGGAGGCTTGTTCTTCTTTTGGAGTGAAGGCGAGTGATAGGTATTTCTTGCCGCCGCCACGGGGTTCTTTAATCCAGCACGAAATCCAGCACTCTACGCCTTCAACTTCGGCAGTGCCGCGATAATCGGGGTGGGTGTCTTTCTCTTTGCGGTCATTAACAAACAATGCTCCGCGATTGTTGTTATCATAATTTGACATAATGCTCTCCGGCGACAGGAGTAAGGAAAGGGAAGCCCTGAGCAGTTGGCCTACTCAGGGCTGGGGTGTTACATGTCGTTTGGATCGACGTAATCGGCAGCTGCCTCGGTTTTGCGCGACACGTCGCGCTTGCCGGTCTTCACGGCTTCATACACGGCTTCCGCACGTTTGAACAGGGACTCCGGAACGAACCCCAACTGCTTGACAGACCAGTTGAAGTACTTGCCCTTAGGACCTTCGTCGCCCACAACCGAGAGACGGTACGCACGACCAAAGCGATCGCCGCCGCCGTTCTGAACCATGGTGTTCCACTTGCGGCTAGGTTTCAGCTGCGAGCGGGACATGGAGATTACAACATCTTCGCAGTGAGGCTTAGCCTCAGTGTGGTCCGGGTGGACCATGATGCAAAAATGTTGGTGGGTATAGGACACGTCCCAAAGCGCTGGATTCTCCTGCTCTTGAATCCACGCCTCGGCTTCTGCTTCCGAGTCGCAAGCGATCCCGAAGCCGCCGCCGCTGTTGCGGTCCTTCCACGCCACATATTCACCCCGGAAGAAGCAGGGGATCACGATGACGTTGCCGTCAGCATAGAGCGCGTTGCTGGAGGTGTTGAAGATCATGCCTTCTTCGGCACCTTCGATATACGCATCTTCGTTCTTTTTGCGCTGAGGCGAAAGATCTTGGATTATCGAAAGCCTTGGGAGCGACATATCATCGGAGGTGACGCCTTCACTGCCGCGACCAGTGTCGGTCACGTAGTCCGGGCGCTCATTACCAAACAGCGCCAACTCAGTTTCAGCATTCTGTACTGCGACTTCTTTTTTGCTAGCCATTATCTTATATCCTACAATAGTTATCGGTCATTCGTTCAGTTGCGGTTACTTTTTTGTCACACTTGCACGCATGAAAGGCGTGTACTTGACGAGCTTGCAGATTCGGTCGAAGAGGGACTCTTCTTCGTCGTCCACTGCAGAGGGGTCAAATTCCACTTCCTTTTCAAGCTCGGCTTGCTCAAGTTCCTTGACGATGGACTTGAGCGAAGACGGGTTGACGGTTTCCTTGACGATATCAGGGTAACCGTTCTCCTTGAGGAACGTGTACAGGTCCTCTTGGGTTTCTTTGGGTTGGAGGCAGTAGGCGTCTTTGGTGAGACCGAGACGACCGATGCCGGTGATGTTCATGGACTTGACTTCATCCTTGAGGAAGCGCTCAGGCACGACCTTCAAGCGGATTACGTCCAATTCCTTGTTCAGGCGGATTTTGTTGTCGTCCGCCGCTTTGGCCTCTTTGGCAAGCACCAACATACGGGCAGCGAGTTTGGGGTAGGACTGATCTTTGTACTCGTTGTACCACTTGAGCAAAAGATCCGGCGCCTCGGGGGCGTCATCCAGATCATCGAATTCTTGGGGTTCAGACATTGCATATCCTCGGCGACTGAGGGTTAGGGCTTGTTGGCCCAATAGTGGACGCAGTTCTCTTGGTTGGTTGCCCATTCAAGATTGTGATGCGCGTTGTTCTGCTTATTCAAGTCTAAGTGATTAACCATCGGCTTCCCGTTCGGATTCGGAACGAAAGCTTTGGCCACTAGGATGTGGATAAACAGGTTGCGTTGCTTGTAATTTTTCATTAGAACAACATAGAAGTAACCTTTGTCGTTCACAGCCGGGCGGCGCACGGTGCCGGTCTTCATGTTGCGCAGGCGACCGAGACTAGATATCTCGTAATCGTATCCAACAATTTTCGACCAATGTTCCATCTAACCGCCCTCGACTGTACGAACATTATATCATGCGCGCAACGGCGATGTCAAGCGCAATTTACCGACCGTTCGTCGGCCTGAACAGCACTGCTTCACCCCGCAGCGTGTTGACTTGCGGGGTGACTGGTTCCAAATGGTCCGGGTTGCAACAGTTGCGGGTGCGGCAGTGTGGTAGATGATCAAGCAGCAAGGATCGGTCATATTCGCCCTTGTGCATGACGTACATTTCGATATGGGCCATTTTGCGATTGCGGATTCCGGGGCGCGGGCGGACCACGAACGTGCCATAGCCGTTGCGATTAATCTCGCCCTGCCATAGCCAACAGCCCTTGACCGGGCAGATGATCACCCGGTCCTTAGCCACTAGGTTGATGAAGACCTGCGCCTCTACGCACATTTTGGATAATACTGCGCTAGGAATTCGATGAGTTCCCGGAACGTCAGGAACGATTGCACGAATTTGTTGTCTATCCACAACTCCAATTCGCGGTTTGGCTGCTTGACTTCGGATCTTGGGATCATATGTAGCCGTCCATATCGGGGTTAGAATCGAACAATTTAGCTTTCTGCGCCAACGAATCTTTGACGAGTTCGGCCAAGTCTTTCTTGAGGGTCAGTGCGCGGCGGATCATACGATCCTCTTTCACCATGGCCTCGAAGTCTACGTATATGCAATGGTCAGTCTGGCCTGTCCGGTGGTTTCGATTCTCCATCTGAATGCGGTCCTCTGAAGAGAACGTATTGGAAAAATTAAGTGCGTATTTCGCCGCAGTGAGAGTGAGGCCGATTCCGGCGACCGTCTGGTTCCCCACAAAAAAGCGGCAAGTCGGGTCATCCTGAATGCGGTCAACGGCAATGCGTCGATCTGAGTCGTTAACTGACCCATCATATCGCACCACTGATGATACTCCATACTCGTCAGCGAGTCTTTGAAAAATACGTTCACGTTCCGGTTCAAACCGAGCCCATACAAGGCATTTCGTTCCATGCGGCAGGTCCTCGATATATTCGAACATCGCGTCCATTTTAGGGTTATCGCCCGGCATGGTGACTGTGCGATATCCGCCGTTTTCTTGGTCAATCATTGGCAGACTCCCGCCAACAATCTGCTGGATGCGCGTCATGCGCTCCAAAGCCATTTCCACGTACAGTTCAGCTTCCTGCTCAGGCATTACTAGCATGCCTTCATCTTTCAGCTGCCTGATGGCCTTTCGCTGTTCAGGGGACAGTGGCACGTTTATGACTTGATAAATCTTTTCAGGTATATCGGCGCAATCTTTGAGAGCCACGAGATCTGCGTACTTGTTGATTCGTCCAGTAAGCTCTTCAAGGTTTTGGTACTTGACGATCTTTTTGTTCTCGAACCCTCCCATAATGCAGTAACGCGCTCTAAACTGAGCCCATTTAGTAATCCCGATGATGTTAGGGTTGAGAAAGCGAAACTGCGCAAACAAGTCGTGAGGACCTTGGGTGACAGGGGTGCCTGTGAGTATAAGGCGGTATTGACCAGTCCAAGCGAGGTTGGTAGCTTTTTTGGTTCGAATGGAGGACGGGTTTTTAATGCGGCTTGATTCATCTTCGACCACCATGGCCTTGCGGCCTTGCATGTAAGCCAAGACCTTTTCGTAAGTCTTGCCTTGGGATAGGGACTCGACGGCCAGCACCAAAAACTCAAGCGTGCGGACAGTGACGCGGGGCTTGGCCGGACTCATACCGGCGCTGAGGGTCTGGACGTGGGTTGGGATGTCCGATGCCCATTGCTTAACTTCGCGATCCCAAACCTGCTTGATGGAGTTCGGGCAGATGATGACCACAAGGTCGATTTCGTTCCAAATGAAACGAGTCTTGGCGACGTGAATCGTGGCGTAGGTCTTGCCTGCGCCCGGCTCCCAAAAGAAGGCGAACTCGTTAAGCTCCAAAGCTTTGGCGATGCCGCGTTTTTGGTGATTGCCCGGCGTGCCGACCCAAGGCACTTGCATCAGAAGATTTTCATAGGCGCTCATTCGTCGTCCTCCCTGTCGTGCAGAT
>RCUU01000439.1_pt1 | contig 23139 bp, 17 predicted proteins | sample 2166211 | NCBI WGS metagenome assembly RCUU01 (sample SAMN09932620, study PRJNA488358) | compost metagenome | feature: garden; material: soil; isolation source: compost soil in phenylacetic acid-enriched culture | place: Germany: Experimental Botanical Garden Goettingen | collected 2016-01-27
GTTCTTCGTGCTGGAGAACCAGCAAGCCGTGTCATTGGTCCTGTTCGGTTGGGCTACGCCAGCCATGCCGGTTGCTGTTCTGGTATTGGCTGCCTTGGTCATTGGCCTGGCGGTCGGGCCATTGCTGGGGGCTTACGGCGTGCAGCGTAGCAAGCGCAAGATCAGGGCTTCTGCCCGTCAGGCGGCACTGAACGGCAACTAAGGAAATTTCCTACACCTATTAAAGAAAGGTTCGCCTATGCATGCGTCGGCTGTCATGGAGTAATAGCCCACTTCATTTTCGGTCCAGGCGAGTGTGCGCAGCATGGAATATCCCAGCCTTTCCCATCACGGTGGTACCCGGGGTGTCACCGGGTCCTGTCACCAGCTGCACCTCGGCCCATCCACCAGTTTGCTGGTCGACTGCGGGCTGGAACAGGGAAGTGATGCGCCGCCCGGCGCAGAATCCGCCCCCCTCGCTTTTGATATCCAGGGTATTCAGGCCCTGGTCATCACCCATGTCCATCTCGACCATGTTGGGCGCATCCCTGCGCTGCTGGCAGCGGGTTACCGTGGCCCTATCCTGTGCAGCGAGCCCTCGGCCCGGCTGCTGCCGCTGGTACTGGAAGACGCCTACAAGCTGAGCATCAGCAGCGAGCCTGCGCAGGTGGCGCGCTATCTCGACTTCATCCGTGACCTGATCGTGCCGCTGCCCTTTGAGCAGTGGCACACGGTGGTTGAGTACCCTGGTCTTGCCTGCCGTATTCGCCTGCAGCGGGCAGGGCATTTGCTGGGTTCCGCTTATGTCGAGTGTGATATGCAGCATGAGCATACCAACACCCGGTATGTGTTTTCTGGTGACCTGGGCGCTTGTGGCAACCCGCTGCTGCGCCCGGTGCAACCTCCGGAGCGTGCCGATGTACTGGTGCTGGAAAGCACCTACGGCGACCGCCTGCACCCACGGGCAGGCGACCGCCGTCAGCGGCTGGAAGACGCCATCGACCGAGCCCTCGCCGACAAGGGCACCCTCCTGATTCCTGCATTCAGTCTTGGTCGCACGCAGGAGCTGTTGTACGAGCTGGAAGACATTCTGCACCGCAAAGCCCTGCTGAACACTACCGGTCCGGCTCCGGACGGTGAGCCAATCGACTGGTCACAGTTGCCCATCATCCTCGATTCGCCCTTGGCTCAGCGCATCACCAGCGTGTACCGGGAGCTGCACGAATACTGGAATGCAGAAGCCAGGGCGCGTGTTGCAGCAGGGCGCGATCCACTTGGCTTCAGCCAACTGATCAGTGTGGACACCCATGCCCGCCACCAGCAGGTGGTCAATTACCTCAAGAGCACCGGGCGACCGGCGATCGTGATTGCCGGCAATGGCATGTGTTCGGGTGGGCGCATCGTCAATTACCTCAAGGCCATGCTGGGGGATCCGCGGCATGAGGTGATGTTTGTGGGGTACCAGGCTAAGGGGACGCCGGGGGCGGTGATACAGGCCAGCGAAGGGGCGCAAGGTTTTGTACAGATTGACCTGGATGGAGATATGCATGATGTGCGGGCGAAAGTCATATCGATGCACGGCTATTCCGGGCATGCGGACCAAGGGGGCTTGGTACGGTTTGCCATGGGAGGCAGAACGCCGGCGGGGAGGGTATTGCTTGTGCACGGAGACAGCAGTGCCAAGGAAGGATTGGCCAAGGCTCTGAGGCGGCGGATTGGCCAAATGGGGTGTCGTGCAGAGGTCATTGTCGCCTGATGCTCGCTCTTGGTCTGGCGAGAGCGGATGAGAGCATGAGGTGCGTTTCGCTGTAAGCTGTATGGAGTGTCTGAAGGGTTGGCCATCGTAGTGTGCGCTAAGTGAATATTCCGGCAAGAGAGTGAGTCGCAAGAGTGAGAGTGTTGGTGACGGGGGCTTCCGGCTTTGTCGGCGGAGCTTTGATCGAGCAACTTCGGCTCGATGATGGTTTACAGCTACGGTTGGCCCAGCGGCGAGCCATCGAGGTGCCGTTCGCCGAGTGCATTCAAGTTGGCGATATAAATGGTGCAACCGATTGGCAAACGGTACTGGCGGGTGTGGATGTAGTTGTGCATCTGGCTGCTCGTGCGCACATACTGCATCACCGCGACGCCGATCCACTGGCGATGTTCAGGGAGGTCAACACCCAAGGCACATTGAACCTGGCGCGTCAGGCGGCTTTCGCCGGGGTCAGGCGATTTGTCTTCATCAGCAGTATTGGTGTGAATGGCGCGCAAACGAAGGGTCAGGCTTTTAACGAGCGAAGTGCGGTATCGCCTCATTCACCCTATGCGCAATCCAAATACGAAGCGGAATGTGGATTGCTCAACATGGCAGAGTCGGGCGTTATGGAGGTCGTCATCATCCGGCCGCCGATGATTTTCGCAGCGCACGCGCCGGGTAATTTTGCACGGCTACTGAAGCTGACATCCCTTCCTGTGCCTTTGCCGTTCGGCGGGATGGATAATCTGAGAAGCCTGGTTTCGCTGCAGAACCTGATTGGTTTTATCGAACTTTGTGTCAAAAGTCCGCACGCGGCGAACGAGGTCTTCCTGATTTGTGACGGTGATGATGTTTCGACGGAGGAAATGGTTCGCCGGCTGGCTAAGGGTATGGGTTGTCGCCGTTGGTTGCTGCCATTTCCCAAAACCATCCTTCACTGGATGGCAATATTGACCGGCAGGGAAAGCATGTATATCCAGCTTTTTGGCTCGCTTCAAATTGATGCAGGCAAAGCGCGTGAATTGTTGCAATGGGAACCGCGCGTGAGCACGCATCAGGGGCTCGAGGAGGCAGGTAGAAGGTACAAGGCTGGATGAATCGGCCCTTCCTGAATATGATGACTGCCAGTTGCGCAATGCAGTTGTCATGCTCGTGTGCCAAGACCTCGCCATGCGACTGACATGTTCACTGCAGCTCACTGTAGAGATGACTCTGGGCCTGGAGGGCTGGGTGTCAGCCACCAGCTTATTAGAAGCGCCCGAAACCGCCTGCACCTATTATCTGGAAACTCATCGCCAATGAGCCTTCTCTGGCTGCTTCCTATTGCTTTTGTCCTATCGTTCGGCCTGACGGCTGCCCTGCGCCGATACGCCTTGTCGCAGAGCCTGCTGGATATCCCCAATGCACGTAGCTCGCACAGCATGCCGACGCCGCGCGGAGGTGGCGTTGCAATAGTTCTGACTTTTCTGCTCGCATTGGTGTTTTTAGGCGTATCCGGCAATGTTCCCGTCAGGATCTGTATGGCGCTGGGTGGATCTGGTGCAATGGTAGCCGTCATCGGCTTCATGGACGATCATGGTCACGTGGCGGCCCGTTGGCGTCTGCTGGCGCACTTCATGGCCGCTGCGTGGTCTCTGTACTGGTTGGGAGGTATGCCCCAGCTTTCGGCATTCGGCATGTCTGTCGAGCCGCGGGTAGTCGGTAGTATCTTTGGGTTGTTGTACCTCGTCTGGACGCTCAACCTCTACAACTTCATGGATGGGATCGATGGCATCGCCAGTGTGCAGGCAATCACTGTCTGCCTTGGGGCTTGCCTGATTTATGGCCTGACCGGCCACCTGGCAGCTATCTGGGGGCCACTGCTGCTTGCGGTCTCCGTCACAGGTTTCCTGTGTTGGAATTTCCCACCCGCGCGAATTTTCATGGGCGATGCAGGTAGTGGGTTTCTGGGGGTTGTGTTGGCCGGGCTTTCGCTCCATGCGGCCTCGCTAGATAGCGAACTCTTTTGGTGCTGGCTGATTCTCATGGGCGTATTCGTGGTCGATGCCACGTTCACCCTTCTACGCCGACTATTGCGCGGGGACAAGGTGTATGAGGCGCATCGAAGCCATGCTTACCAATACGCTGCGCGTCATTTCGGCAGGCATTTGCCAGTCACCGTGGCCGTTGTGCTGATAAACCTGTGCTGGTTATTGCCAATCGCTGTCGCGTGCACCATCTTTGGTCTTGGCGGGGCAGGGCTGCTAATCGCCTATGCGCCACTGGTGGTGCTGGCACTCAGGTTTCATGCGGGAGAGCGAGAGACGGATGTTGGTGAGGGATAGGCGGCGTTGCGCTTGTAAAGGTGCTTCAATGAGTACTATGGGCGAGTGTTCGTCAATAAAGCGCCATATGCAGGGAGAAGTCGATGAGCGGCGATAACCTGTTGGACAGGCTGCGAGTTTTCTTGGTCGCGTTGCCGAGGCGCCAGAAGAGGCTGATTCAGGTCGTAACTGATGTTTTGCTCATCTGGCTTGCCCTCTGGCTTGCATTTCTCGTGCGCTTGGGCATCGATGATCTTTCCGGTCCGCTCAAAGAGCACGCATGGTTGTTCGCCTTCGCTCCAATCGTGGCCATTCCGCTTTTCACGCGGTTTGGAATGTACCGTGCGGTCATGCGTTATTTTGGCAATGACGCACTGATCGCCATCATCAAGGCAGTCAGTCTCTCGTCGTTGATACTTTCCGTGGTCGTTTTCTGGTACAGCAATCATCAGGCGATCGTGCCGCGGTCGATCGTCTTCAATTACTGGTGGTTGAGCCTGGTCATCATCGGTGGTTTGCGGTTGCTGATGCGCCACTATTTTATGGGGGACTGGTTTGCCGGCGCTCACGTGATGCCTTTTGCGGGCCGAGATGACGGCTTGACCAAGGTCGCCATCTACGGAGCTGGAACAGCGGGCAACCAATTACTGGCCGCCTTGCGCATGGGCCGTCTGATGCGCCCGGTGGCTTTCCTCGACGATGATGGCGACTTGTCCGGGCGGGTCATTTCCGGTTTGCAGGTCTACAAGCCCAAGCACCTTCAGCAACTGATCAATGAAACGGGCGCTCAGGAAATCCTACTGGCGCTGCCTTCGGCTACGCGGGCGCGCCGAAAAGAAATTCTTGGCTTCCTCGAGCCGTTCCCTTTGCATGTGCGCAGTGTTCCTGCTTTTGCCGATCTTGCTAGCGGCAGGGTGAAGGTAGGGGATATTCAAGACGTCGACATCGCCGATTTGCTCGGGCGCGATGCAGTGCCTGCGCAAAAAGAGTTGCTGGTGCGTTGCATTGAGAAACAGACCGTTCTGGTAACGGGGGCAGGCGGCTCGATCGGCTCCGAGCTGTGCAGGCAGATCATTGGCCTGGGCCCCAAGACGCTGCTGCTGTTCGATCATAGCGAGTACAACCTCTACACTATCCTCTCTGAACTTGAGCAGCGCATCAGCCGCGAGTCATTGTCCATACGTTTGTTGCCAATTCTCGGTTCTGTTCGTAATCAGGCACACCTGCTGGATGTCATGAAAGCCTGGCGTGTGGACACCGTCTATCACGCGGCGGCCTACAAGCATGTGCCAATGGTCGAGCACAATATGGCAGAGGGTGTGCTGAACAATGTCATCGGTACCCTCCACACTGCACAGGCGGCACTGCAGGCAGGCGTCGCCAATTTCGTGCTTATCTCCACGGACAAAGCGGTACGCCCCACCAATGTGATGGGCAGCAGCAAAAGGCTTGCAGAAATGATTCTGCAAGCTTTGAGTCGTGAAATGGCGCCGGTCATGTTCGCTGACAGTGGCAAGGTATCCAGGGTCAACAAAACGCGCTTTACCATGGTTCGTTTTGGAAATGTGCTGGGTTCGTCGGGCTCGGTTGTGCCGCTATTTCATAAGCAGATCAAATCAGGGGGGCCTCTCACGGTCACGCACCCCAAGATCACCCGCTATTTCATGACCATTCCCGAGGCTGCGCAACTGGTGATCCAGGCCGGGTCGATGGGAACGGGCGGGGATGTGTTCGTGCTCGATATGGGTGAACCGGTGCGCATCGTTGAACTCGCCGAAAAGATGATCCACCTGTCTGGCCTGAGTGTGCGTTCAGAGCGCAATCAACAGGGCGATATTGCCATCGAGTTCACGGGATTGCGGCCGGGTGAAAAACTGTATGAAGAATTGCTGATTGGTGATCAGGTAGTGAGCACGGACCATCCGATGATCATGTCTGCGCATGAGGATCACCTGTCCTGGGATGTGCTCAAAGATAAGCTTTCCGCGCTGCTCGCAGCGATTTCCACGGATGATTATGTTCGTGTCCGGCAGTTGCTGCGTGAAACGGTCAGCGGTTATTCGCCTGACGGTGAGATTGTTGATTGGATTCACACCCAACGCAGGGTCGATTCTTGAAAAAACGTCCGGCGCAGTCATTGCCCGCTGGTCAGAAGTTTCGAGCGCTCAAGGGCTTACGTTGGTGTCGGTGTGATTATGTTATCAAGGGTAGCGGTTTTGTATGTAGAATCCTTTGTCGTTTTCGCTTAGGTAAGTTTGCCTCTATTGAATCGTGGGAACGCAAAAGTGGCATCGCTTGTGGTCATTTTGTGCCGTTGCTTCCATGGATAGGGTGAATACTTTTCGATTTTTGTCAGGCCCCAAGGTAGAAAATTCTCGTGAAGATTTTAGTAACAGGTGGTGCAGGCTTTATTGGCTCAGCCGTCATTCGGCACATCATTTCCAATACGGCTGACTCTGTAGTCAACGTCGACAAGCTCACCTATGCGGGGAACCTCGAGTCTCTGCAATCCGTCGCTCAGAATCCACGGTATGCCTTTGAGCACGTTGACATCTGCAGTCGTGAGGAGATGGATCGGGTGTTCCGCGAACATCAGCCTGATGCGGTGATGCACCTGGCTGCCGAGTCCCATGTCGACCGCTCTATCACCGGGCCGTCGGCGTTCATCGAAACCAATATCATTGGTACCTACGTCCTGCTCGAAGCCGCGCGTGGCTACTGGTCCGGGCTCGACGAAGCACGTAAGTCGGCATTCCGTTTCCACCATATTTCCACTGACGAAGTCTATGGTGACCTGGAAGGGCCGGAAGATCTCTTCACCGAAACGACCCCCTACCAACCAAGCTCCCCCTACTCGGCGAGCAAGGCCAGTTCCGACCATCTGGTACGCGCCTGGGCCCGCACTTATGGGCTGCCGACCCTGGTGACCAACTGCTCGAACAACTACGGGCCGTTCCACTTCCCTGAAAAACTGATCCCGCTGGTGATTCTCAACGCACTGGAGGGCAAGCCGCTGCCTATTTATGGCAAAGGGGATCAAATCCGCGACTGGCTGTTTGTCGAAGATCATGCGCGTGCGCTGTATAAGGTCGTGACCGAGGGTGAAGTCGGCGAAACGTACAATATCGGTGGCCACAACGAGAAGCAGAACATTGAAGTTGTGCGAACTGTTTGCGAGTTGCTTGATGAACTGCGCCCTGACTCCGCGTTCGCTCCGCATTTCAACCTGGTGACCTACGTTACCGACCGACCTGGCCATGACGTACGTTATGCGATCGACGCCAGCAAGATTCAGCGTGAACTGGGTTGGGTGCCGGAGGAGACCTTCGAGTCCGGTATTCGCAAGACTGTTGAGTGGTACCTCAGCAATGCGGAGTGGGTAGCGCACGTCAAGAGTGGCAGCTACCAGCAGTGGATCGACACGAATTACACCGCGCGTGCTGAAAAGCCATGAAGGTTCTGTTGCTGGGTAAAGACGGACAGGTTGGCTGGGAGTTGCAACGTGCCCTGGTAGTCATGGGTGAGATCGTCGCCTTGGGCCGGAATCCGGTGTCTACCTCATATGGCACGCTCAGCGGTGATTTGTCGGACCTGGACGGGTTGCGCCAGACCATCCGTGCTGTTGCGCCTGATCTTATCGTAAATGCCGCAGCGTACACTGCTGTCGACAAGGCGGAGACTGAGCAGGAACTCGCACGTAAGGTCAATGCCTTGGCTAGCGGGGTGATTGCTGAAGAAGCGAAGCGTCTGGATGCATTGTTCGTGCATTACTCCACGGACTATGTATTCGATGGTGCGGGTACAAGCCCCTGGAAAGAAAGTGATAGCGTATCGCCGGTAAACTATTACGGCGCCACCAAGCTTGAGGGTGAGCAACTGATTGTGGCGTCTGGGTGCAAACACCTGATCTTCCGCACCAGTTGGGTCTACGCAGCGAGAGGCAACAACTTCGCCAAGACCATGCTACGCCTGGCCAAAGAGCGGCAGATCCTGAATATCATCGCGGACCAGATCGGTGCGCCGACCAGTGCTGAGCTACTGGCAGATGTGGCAGTGCATGCGTTGCAAAAGGCACTGATCAAACCCGACTTGTGTGGCATCTATCATCTGGCACCTGCGGGTGAGGCGTCCTGGCACGAATATGCGACTTACGTGATCGAGTTTGCGCGCGAGAACGGTGAGAGCCTGGCGGTGGAGTCGATCAATCCTATTCCCTCCACGCAATTCCCGACACCTGCAAGCCGCCCGTTGAATTCACGCCTGGATACGAAGAAGCTGCGCGACGCTTTCTCTCTGCATCTGCCGGAGTGGAAAGTTGGTGTAACTCGAATGCTCATGGAAATTTTGAATAAATGAACACAATCAATCGTAAAGGCATCATTCTGGCAGGCGGTTCAGGCACGCGTTTGCACCCACTGACGTTGGGTGTTTCCAAGCAAATGCTGCCGATCTACGACAAACCGATGATTTTTTACCCGCTATCGGTTCTGATGCTGGCGGGAATACGTGAAATCTTGATCATTTCGACGCCCGATGACTTGCCGGCGTTTCGCAAATTGCTGGGTGATGGCAGCCAATATGGCATTGAGCTGACATACGCAGAACAGCCTAGTCCCGATGGCCTGGCTCAGGCGTTCATCATCGGTGAAGCCTTTATCGGCAATGACCCATGCTGCCTGATTCTGGGTGACAATATTTTCCACGGCCAACACTTCTCCGACAATCTGCGTGCCGCTGCTGAACAGGGGCAAGGTGCTACGGTGTTCGGTTACCGCGTCAATGATCCAGAGCGTTTCGGCGTAGTCGAATTTGACAAGACCGGCCGGGCCTTAAGTATTGAAGAAAAACCCGATACGCCAAAGTCTAACTACGCGGTAACAGGTTTGTATTTCTACGATAACGACGTCGTCAAAATTGCCAAGAGCATCAAACCGTCGGCCCGTGGCGAGCTAGAAATTACGGATGTGAACCGTGTTTACCTAGAGCGAAAATCGCTTACGGTGCAAATGTTGGGGCGTGGCTTTGCATGGCTGGACACCGGTACCCACGAATCGTTGCTTGAAGCCAGTCATTTCATTCATACCATCGAACAGCGTCAAGGGTTGAAAGTCGCATGCCTTGAGGAAATCGGGTTTACCAATGGCTGGATTTCCCGAGAAGTGGTCGCGTCTCAAGCTGAGAAGTTGAAGAAAACTGGCTATGGCCAGTACCTCCAGAAGTTGTTAGTGGCTGGCGACCTCTGAGTTACAGTACTTCGGAATGCAAGGTGGCCGGTAGCATGTCTGACAATCGACCCCAGGTTGCAGTGCTACTGGCTGCTTACAATGGAATAAATTGGATAGAGGAGCAGGTTGTCTCGATCCTTGCGCAGGCCCATGTAGACGTTAGTATTTACATCAGTATTGACAGCTCCTCTGATGGAACGGAAGCGTGGTGTTCGGAATGCGCTAGGAAACACGCTAATGTCCACGTGTTACCGCCAGCAGGCCCTTTTGGCGGAGCTGCTCCCAACTTCTTTCGTCTGATTCGAGATGTCGATGTTTCGGCATTTGATTATATTTCTTTCGCTGATCAGGATGACGTCTGGTATCCGGATAAACTCGATAGAGCAGTGAGTAAATTACGTTCAGACGAAATAGACGGCTATTCGAGTAATGTTGTCGCCTTCTGGTCGAGCGGGCGGCGTGTGCTTGTGAATAAAGCGCAACCACAGGTGAAATGGGACTATTTCTTTGAAGCCGCGGGTCCAGGTTGCACTTATGTACTTACCCAGCGATTAGCGCGCGCATTCCAAAGCGCAGTTAACGAACATTGGTCCAAGGTTCAGTCTGTTATGCTGCATGATTGGCTTTGCTATGCCTATGCACGTAGTGCTGGGTTTAAATGGTACATCGATCCGGTTCCGGGGATGGATTACCGCCAGCACGCAAACAATCAGGTAGGTGTGAACGCAGGCGTTGCTTCGGCGATATCACGGGTCAGACAAGTATGGCAGGGTTGGTGGTTTGCGCAGGTAAGGCTTATCTGCGAGCTGACTGCCAGCGAAAACAGCCAGAATACTGTTGCGAAGATCCTTGCGCGGCCTGGGAGGTTTTCATTGTTCAGGCTGATAATGCATGCAAGCGAGTGCCGAAGGCGCAGTCGTGATCAACTCGTGTTCGCTGCATTTTGCGGCTTATCGGCTTTTCGTCGTTGAAGATCTCAGAACAACAAAGGAGTGAGCGGCCAGCACCAGGGTCGGGTTGAAAAAGGACCAGGCTTGGCCGCTTACCGAGCCGCGGTACCGTCCGATAACCTCGCACTTGGTCATTTATGATATCAATGACCCTTTTATCGAAAGGCTTACCATAAGGCTGGCGGAGCAGCAGGGCTTAGCTGAGAGTGTTCTACTCAAATACCTCGGCATCATGCAGCATTACCGCGACGGCGTCCTTGGCCGAGAGGGTAGGTGTTTCGGGATATGGCCACTCAATTCCGACCATCGGGTCGTTCCATGCCAAGCTTCGCTCGTATTCTGGTGCCCAGTAATCGGTGGTCTTATAAAGGAACTCAGCGCTTTCGGACAGCACGACAAAGCCGTGGGCGAAGCCTTCGGGGATCCACAACTGATGGCGATTGGCTGCGCTCAGGTGTGCACCAACCCATTTACCGAACGTCGGCGAACTCTTGCGTAGGTCAACAGCAACATCAAACACTTCGCCTTGCACTACCCGCACTAACTTCGCCTGTGTGTGCTTGATCTGATAATGCAAGCCGCGGAGAACGCCTTTCACTGACCGGGAATGGTTGTCTTGCACGAATGTGATCGGTTTTCCGATTGCTTCTTCGAAAGCCTTCAGGTTGAAGCTTTCATAGAAGAAGCCGCGTTCGTCTCCGAAAACCTTCGGTTCAAAGATAACAACATCCGGAATCGCAAGGGAGGTGGCTTTCATTAGTGCGGTATCTCCAAGTACATCCAGGGCCGGTTGAGCAAGGCATCTGGTAAAAATAGAATGGGATCGGTGCAGCTTAGGCCCGATATAGACGCCAGGGGTAATGAAAGGGGGGTAGCACGACGTCTCGGCCTTGTGAACGTACACAGTGCATTTCCATAAGTGGAAATGCTTGAGCCCAAGGCATAAATTTTTAGCGCTCACTTGCACGCTAGTGACGAAATGAAATTGAATCCACTTTCAAGGTATTTATGGCGAAAGGTTGCAGGGATGATGGCTTAATGGTCATAAATGCGTGAATCTTTCTTCTGTCTGCCGTCGGTAAAATCAAGGTCAGAATGGTTAGGCCACAGTTTTAAAATGTTAATTCTTGAGTCGGCTGCAACCCGCACCAGGCATACTCTAGGTGCATTACAGACTATCATGGGGTGCCCCCTCTGACAACGGACGCCCGTTCGTCCTTTCTGACCTAGCTGCCGCTTCAAAGCTTGTTGAGAATGGCTGTTACCAGCGTGCTCAGTTTGCTTGGCAAGGTTTGGCGGTGGACTCCGGTTTCGGCTAGCAACCTTTTGCGTTTGAGCAGAGTGTCTAAGTGAGTGTGGGCTGGGTGTCCAGATGGCGTGAAATTTGCTGTAACGATGACCTTCTTCATTCGCCCGCAGGGCGCCATCCGCAGATTACGGCACCACCTCACTCCCGGTTGCGGCAGGTTCCAAGCCCTAGTGAAACCGTTCACAAAGGTGACTTATGCGTAAAGACCTCATATCATGTGGGCTATAACTGCGAAATACCGGCGCTTTATTTTCATAAAGGCTCATCTATTTGAAGTGAGCATGCCACCTATCAACATCGTAGGATCTAAAGACTCAACGCAAGAGGATTAACGTTGCAAGGTTTATCTTACAATGAAGCATCACAGGGCATCCAAGGAAATTCCCCCCTGGTTGCCATCCTCCTCGCGACCTACAATGGCGAAGCGTTTCTTGCAACCCAAATATCCTCACTGATCAATCAGTCATATACAAACTGGGTTATATATGCGTCAGATGATGGGTCCCAAGACGGCACGCTAAAAATTCTCACTGATGCGCAGCAAGCCCTAGGCGAGCGCAAATTGTTTATTTTGCGCGGTCCAAGGCGAGGATTTGTCAACAATTTCTTATCGCTATTACAGAACAGGATGATCGATGCCGACTACTTCGCTTTCTGTGACCAAGACGACGTATGGCATCCCGATCGTTTAGAGCGAGGCATCCATTGTTTGCAGGAAAATGCTGATGGGCGGCCTGCCTTGTTCTGCTCCCGAACCCGCCTTGTCGATGCCACTGGCGACGTGGTGGGTTACTCCGCCAACTTTACATCCCCTCCCTCCTTTGCGAACGCGTTGGTTCAAAATATAGCAGGTGGGAACACTATGCTGCTCAACACCAAGGCGCGACAACTACTCAGCGACCTTGCTTACCCACACCCACTTATTGCCCATGACTGGTGGTGTTACTTGCTGATCGCAGGCTGTGGCGGACAAATTCACTATAGTTGTGAGCCGTTAATCGACTATCGACAGCACGAAAAAAACCTGATCGGCGCCAATGCTAGCTTGAACAACATGCTCACCCGTTTGAAAAAGATGCTGAGCGGGGACTTTAGCCGATGGAGTGAGTCGAACATCGCAACGCTCCATGGCGCACGCGCGCTGCTGAGTAGTGAAAACAGTACAGCCCTCGACTGGTTTGATAAAGCTCGAACCGGATCGGTTGTCCATCGTGCTTATTGTCTTATTCGCTCAGGCGCACATCGGCAAGGTTTCCTTGGAAATATAGCGTTAGCGCTTGCTGTCCTGTTCAAAAAGCTTTAGGCCCCAACATGGAAAAATCAGCTCCCCCGACCCAGCGCTTTCCTGAAACTTTATGCGTGGTAGTCACCTACAACCCCAACCTAGATGAGTTGGCTGAAGCCCTCTTGTCTCTCGAAGGACAGGTAAGTAAAACGCTCATCGTTGATAATCATTCGGATCAAAACCTATCGGAGTGGCTAAACGTTTTTTGCACCAAATTTTCAGTGGATCTTATTGAGATGCAGGATAATTTCGGTTTGGCAAATGCTCAGAACGTTGGGATTTCTTACGCGCTGGAACATAAATACGAGCGTATTCTGCTGCTGGATCAAGACAGCAAGCCCGAGACCGGTTTTGTTGCCAACCTGCATGTCGCGTTGAATCAACTACAGATGAACAACGCTGCAGCAGTTGGACCAACATTTTGTGATCGGCGTGTTGAGAATCACGCAGAAACTCCTTTGGAGCAAGCTGAGCCTGTCCAGCGCGAGTTCTTGATTTCCTCTGGCATGCTGATTGAAACACGTCACCTTCAGCAAATCGGCTTAATGTTTGGTGAATTATTTATTGATCATGTTGATCACGAATGGTGCTTCAGAGCAATTGAAAAAGGCTATACGCTATATCAAACACCGACAGCTCGCCTCTATCATTCCTTGGGCGACAGAGTTATACGCCTCCGGCTGCTGCGCTACAGAGAAATATCGATCCACTCCGCCGTTAGAAACTACTACAAAGTGCGCAACTCAATTCACTTATTCAGGCTTGATCATGTACCGTTGCGCTGGAAAGTGAAGTTCATGAATCAGGCGTTAGCGGTAGCGCTATTCAGCGTGCTTGTATCAAAGAATAGGGCAGAGCGCCTAAAGCTGATTGCCATTTCGGTAGCCGATGGCCTGGCGGCCCGTTTAGGTGCATTCAAAAAATAATGCGGCCAGCGGAAGGGAGGTATCTTCATTCCCTTCCGCCCTCCAGCTTTTTTAAACGACCTTGACCAAATTTTTCGAGTTCTGCCATTCCAGTGTTCGACGTATGCCTTCATCGAAAGACACAATTGGCTCAAAGCCGACACAAGTTCGCACCTTGGAAATATCCAGAACGTTTGCTTTCAGATCAAACTCTCGCGCTGGAAGGAATTTCACATCCGGCATCGGATCAATCCATTTGGATATTTCCGCTACAACGTCCAGCAGTGACCGCCCTTGGCCAGATCCTAGGTTGAATATGCGCTGTTTCCCTTCGTAGCCCATCAGTGCGATGATGCCTCGAATGGCGTCATCAATATAGATATAGTCACGAACGTTAGAACCATCTCCCCATATTTCTATAGGGAGAGAATTCCGTGAGCGCTCGATGAATACTGAAACCGCACCCTGGGCTTTGTTTACATCCTGCCCGGGACCATAGGGGTTCGCCAGTCTAATGATCTTGTATGGCAACCGGTGAAGCCGCTCGAACAAAGCCAGATATTTTTCGATTGCCAGCTTGCTCACCCCATAGGAGCACGTAGGTTCCAATTGATGTTCTTCAGGAATTGGGAGAACCTGAGCGTCCCCATAGATCGTTCCGCCAGAAGACACAAAGTAGAGGCTCTTCAGTCCAAGCGAAACAGCCAGCTCCATAACTTGTAAAGAGTTACAGACGTTCGTACTTATATCCCACGATGGGTCCTTGTTGGAGTTCCCTGGGAGCGATGAAGAAATCAGGTGGAAACAGATATCCGCTCCCTCAAGCGTTTCCTTAACGTCCTCGCGATTTTCGTAGTCACCCATGTTCCAACGAACCTGAGCCATGGCCTCATCAGACAAAATCGTATTCTGGGGCGGAACGTGTCGGGTGAGTGAGCTAACCTCATGACCCTGCGCAATCAGCGCATTGATCAAGTGGCTGCCAATGAAACCCGTACCGCCCAAGACTGCACATTTCATACCGAATGATCCTGTCACAGAGACAATTGGTGCAGGAGCTTATTCGAGAACTCCTGTTCAGAGAAATACTGATCGAATACTTCCTTGCCTGCGCTACCAATGCTATCCCATTGCGCCGAGGAATTGATGGCTTCTATCAACACTTTGGTGATAGCCGCTGGCTCGTTGCTAGGGGCGACAAAGCCTGAAGCACAATGGCGGACATAAGCTGAGGTTCCAGTATTGACCGTGCACATCATCGGGACGCCAACGCTCAGCGCATGCAATGAGACCAGCGGTAACGTGTCATCGCGCGAAGGCACCACGACCATGTCCGTAGTGAACATGAGCTCCACATAAGCTTGATAATCGAGATCAGCATGCAGTTCCACATTGGATAAACTGTTGACGATAGACTGCAGTCCTTCATAGAACGCCTTGTCCAACACGCGTCCGTAGAATTCGAACTTGCACTTGCGCGCGAGATCAGAGGGCAGTCCCTTGATGGCCAGCGCTAGCAAATCCTGCCCTTTCCTTGGCTCGAAGGACCCAAACGTCCTTATGACCAGTGGATCACCTTCTCCAGGTTTTTGCTGGCGCCCCCCGGCCGACTCAAGCTCGGGGAACCCGTACTCAACCACCTCGGTATTGCGGTGGTATGTCATGATAGGCGCCGCTGCTCGCTTGCTTCCTGCCCAGATTTTTTCAGGCTTGCGAAGCGCTGAAACGAATTCGGGATTGGATGTCGCCATTTGGGTAAACAGAGTGGTTTCGTGAATATACCAATACACTTCAACCACGTCCGCTAATTGATTCACGATAGGGTAGGTCACTACCGTATTGCAGATCAGCTTGTCGAAGTTGCGTGCAAAGTCATACACCGAGGCATGCTGGGTCAGCATGAGTTCATCAACGATCACTACTACGCCCAACGCTTGGAGTGCCGCGCGAATCGGTCCATCAGTAGGCGACATGACCACGACGAAATGACCTGCTTGGGTCAGCACTTTTGCCAATTCGTAGACAACGCGCGGAGCGCCACTTTCTGTAAGGTCGTGGGAAAACAGCAAAATATCCTTGCCGCCTTCCGTTCGCTTCGCACCTTGAGCGAACACCTCGTAGTACTCCGGAGAATCATGGAACAGCTGCTCTCGCATTGCCTTAGTGTAATAGGGGTCACGGGCTAACAAGCTGGCGAATCGACGCAGGATATAGATATCAGCCTTGTCTTTCTTCTTGGGTGCCTTGACCTTGTCTGCAGCGTCTACCGAGGCCAGCGACATATGCCCGATATGCGTCAGGGTGGAGTGCGGAGTGTATACGCAGGAGAACCCGAGTTCGCGAACTTTGAAGCACAGGTCGACATCGGAGTGGTTGATTGGGGCATTGACGGCATCAAAGCCATTTACCTGCTCGAAAATGTCTTTCCTGATGGCTAGGCATGCACCACAAATCAGAGAAACCTCACGAACAGATTGCGCGAAGTTATAGTGTGCCAGGGTGTTTTCAGGTAGGCAGTGGAAGGCTGTACCCAGCAGCCGGCGAACACCAGTCACCATACCCGCGTGCTGAATCGTGTTGCTCTCGTAAACCAGCTTAGGTCCAACGATGCCCACATCAGGCAGCTGCAAATACTCAATTAATGACTCTACCCAGTCAGCAGACTGAACGCGTACGTCATCGTTGAAGAAAACCAGGTACTCACCGTTTGCAGCTTTTGCACCTTGGTTGCACTTGTCAGAAAAGCTGTAAGGCAGGTCATACCGGACAAAGACAATATTGGCGTCCGAGTAAAGCGGGGCCAGCAAGTCGACGATTCTAGAATTTGTCACGACAAGAATTTCATAACGCTTCCAGGTCGTCGAGTTCTTTATAGACTCGAGACTATCGCTGATATTTTTTTCGTTGTCGGATGGGATAACGATGGAGACCAACGCTTCGTTGTCTTCAAAGTCAAACTTAAAACGGTTGGCGGTCGGTAGAGCAATCGCCGTCCCTTTCCAGCCCCGGCGATCTCCAGCCGCCTGCAAAGCACGGATGTTGGAATCCCTTGCATACGGTTTGCCGCCAGCAGCGCCTGACGTAGCAATCGCACGCCAGCCGTAAAGCACTTCCTCGATGTGACGGATATTCGAGGTTTTTTCGGTTACCCGTAGAGCCAGATCATAGTCTTGGGAAAAATCGAACTCGGAGCGGAACCCACCCACTTCCTCAACGAGTGTTTTGCGGTAAGCGGTTAAGTGCCCGGTGTACATGCAATTCAAGAGCAGACTGGGACTCCAATCCGGCTTGTTGAACACCTCAAGAACTGCGCCGCTCTCGTCAATCTTGCATTCATCCGAGTAGAGCATATCCACTAAGGCATCATCTCGGATGCCTGTCGCGATCCAATAGAGAGCGTCATTGGTAAGCAGGTCGTCGTTGTCCAGCAATGCGACGTAGCTCCCCGTTGCCAGTTCCAATGCGGCATTGGAGGCGCCTGCAATCCCTGCATTGACGTCAAGTGTCACGAACTTTATACGCGCATCGCGTTTGGCGAATCCATCGAGCAGTGCCGTGATCTCCGGAGATTGCGAACAGTCATCGGCGATACACAATTCCCAGTTGGTATAGGACTGGTTGAGCACGGACTCAATCGCCTGTTTGAGCATGTCGACTGGCACTTTGTAAACCGGCATGATCAGGCTTACCTTGGTACCAAAATCAAACGCCTGAGCAGGGGGCTCCGAAAATCGGCGGCGGATTTGCTCAACATTGAAGGCCAAACGTGCCTTCAGCACATCAACAGGCGCCGCACGTTCTACATCAGGGGTCAGGAGTTGAGCACGCGCAGCTGCCTCGAGGGAGCGCAGGCCGCCGGACTCCAAGGTGCTCTGTATGCGTTCGAACAGGTTACGCCAGCCCCCTACTCGATCCTTGGCAATCAATACTTTACGAGCCAGGGCGCGTAACTTCCTAGCTTGTCGAACCTTGTTGTTGACTTTGGACGAAAAGCGCCAGGCCTTGGTATTCAAGACGGCATGAATCTCGGCGTTGCGGACATGCAGTTCATGCTCGAGTTGGGCAACTCGCTGCGCTAATTGCTGTACTTCCAGCTCTTTGGCATAAAGGTTGGCGCGCAGCTCATCGCTTTCGTTCTTCTGCTGAAAGAGGCGATGCATCAATGTCGATTTTTCTGTAGCCGCTTGCGCTACTGCGGTGTTCTGAGTATGCAGCGCATCCGAAAGTTTGCGCTCGTTAACTGCACTGAAACCCAGTTCCTTGTAGAATTCCTTGATATGGACGGTTTCGGCCGGGGACAGCTCGAAAAGAAACTTGATGTCTTCGGGAATCTGTTTGCCTACGGCAACAACGCCTAGACCATGCGCGTGATCAAAACAAAACGTTGGGTATTGTTTTTCGATCTCTTCGAAAAGCTTCCATACACCGAATCCGTTTTCACGAACGTTCACATCGTGAAAAATTATGACGCCTCGATCGCTCATCAACGGAAGCCAGGTATCGAAATCGTTCTTCACCGCCTCGTAGGTGTGGAGGCCGTCAATATGCAACAGGTCAACGCTTTTGGGAGAAAAGTACGAAGCTGCCTGGTCAAATGTCTCACGCAGCAAGCGTGAAAACGAAGCGTAAGGCACATCGTGGCGCGCACGCAGTTGATCCAGTACATCCTGGCCGTAGAGACCAGCATGCTCGTCACCTTGCCAGGTATCTACTGCATACGCCTTGCAATCCAGTTCACTTTTCTGGATGGCCTGGCAAAACGCGCAGTAGGAGTCGCCATAGTGAGTGCCGAGTTCCACGAAAATACCGGGCTTGAGCTTTTCAATAAGCGAGAAGGCGAACGGAATATGCTCCGCCCAGGCACTTTTGCCCGACAGATAAATAGGGCGCTCAAAGCACATCTTGCCAATGTCATTTATAAGCATATTGTTCTCAACTATGATCGAATTCAGGAGCGGCTGTGAGCTTCAGCGAAATATCCTGCATGGGGATGCCAATAAGCCCGGTGCTTGCGCTGGTCGCTTCTGACTTGAAGAACAATGCATCATGAATCCAATGCATTTGTACATGTTCTTCCTGGGTGCCCTCCGCCAAGGCCACGCAGATGGAATAGTCCCCTTTGGGCAGAATAGGCATATGGAAAGTAAAGTCACAGCGCAGCGCTTCTTCTTCCATGGCCTGTACCGGATGGTCAATGTAAGTAAGGTACGTATTGTCGCCAAACAGCGTTTGACCCAATCTGTCTTTGATATAAAAGCCGACAATCGGAGATTGTAACTGCTGATGCGTTACAGCAAGAATCGTGATAGTGACTAACTCACCACCTACCAACCACAGCAACCTTTCCCCTTCCGCGGTGGTGAAGGAAACATCGACGATTTGAGCGGTCCCCAGCCCAAAGGAACTGGACTCGTGGTTAAATTCAAAAATCTGCAGGTCATTGCGGTGCTGGGTAGTATTGATGAACTCTAATCGCTGGTCCTTGACGGCCACCTGCCGCTCGATACGCAACTTTGGCTTGAGCTTTGTCGTTGTCCCTTTACCTTGTTGTGCTTCATAAAAGGCCTCAAGGTAAAAATCGCTGACAACTTTTGGCAATCCTTCTTGAATAACCTTGCCTTTTTCCAGCCATACCGCGTAGGAGCAAAGGTTTTTCACCGAAGCCGTATCATGGCTCACGAAAAGAACCGTACCGGTTTTCATGAACTCTCGAAGAAAACGCATGCATTTCTGGGTGAAGAAGGCATCGCCGACAGCAAGCGCCTCATCGATAACCAGCACATCAGCATCAACGTGAGCAATCACCGCAAAGGCCAGGCGAACCAGCATGCCGCTGGAGTAGGTCTTAGTGGGCTGCTCTACAAAATCGCCGATATCTGCAAACGCGACGATACGCTCGAATCGTTCATCGATTTGCTTGACGGTCAGCCCATAAAGCTGCCCGTTCAGATATACGTTTTCACGGCCCGTAAAATCAGGGTTGAAGCCTGAACCCAGCTCCAATAGCGCTGCGACCCTGCCATTGATTTCAGCGGAGCCGTGGGTGGGATTCAGCGTGCCGCAAATGATCTGCAGTAGCGTGCTCTTCCCTGAACCATTGCGACCAATAATCCCGACTGTCTGACCTTTTTGCACTTCGAAGCTGATATCGTGCAACGCCTCAAACTTATTGGAGCATGCAGCGGCCCGGGAATCAAAAAAATGCCGCAGGCGAGGTACCAACGCGACCCTGGACAGCACGCGGTACATAAACTGCTGTAGACGGCGCTGCGGTTTATCATAGGTTTCAAACGTTTTAGAGACGTTCGATACTTTAATTGCGATATCAGAGCACATCAGAAAAACCTATCCTGAGTTTTTGGAACCACGCGTAGCCGAGCCAGCAGAAGACGAGTGAGAAACCAAGGTACTTGAGCCAGTCGTAAACCTCAATTCCTACACCGAAAACCAGCAGATCCCTGGCCAGTTCAATCGGATAGGTCAAAGGGTTGTAGTGCGCGAGAAATTGCCAGTGTTCTGGAAAGGAAGTGGCCGGGAAAAATATTGGCGATATAAACATCATTCCAGTGGTAATAAGCCCGACAGTCTGGCTAATGTCGCGTACAAATACGCCTGTGGCAGACAGCCAAAACATCATTCCTAGAATGAATATCAGGAAGGGGAGCATGCCGATTGGCAAGAGAAGTGCCGTCCAGGGAATGCTGCCGGTTTCTACCAGAATAAAAACGAGCAGAATGCAAAAGCTGATAGCGGACTGAAAGAGTGCAGACAATATGGAGACAAGCGGTAATATCTCCAGCGGAAATATTATCTTCTTAACGAAGTTTTGATTCCCCATGACAATTGAGGGCGATTTCCCTAGGCACTCGCTGAAAAAATTGAATACAATCAAGCCCGCAAACAGTATGACGGGGTAGGAGACGGCATTGTTTTCAACCGCCACGCCCCAGCGGGACTTGAAGATATTCGTGAACACAAAGGAAAAAATGGTGAGCATCAGCAATGGGCTGAGGATCGACCATAATAAGCCGAACAATGACTCTTTGTAGCGACTTGTCGTCTCCCTTTTGGCCAGGTTCAACAACAAATGTCGATGAAGTTTGGCTGATCTAAGAAGCTTTAGCGGTGATATACTTTGCCTTTCCATTTATTTCAATACACCTTTCTACAGTCCGGCTACGATGAATTCAACGAAACGACTTCCGGCCAACCGGTGAAAACGCACTTTAATTGTCCACCCTGCATGCTCCCATCCTTGGCCAGCACGCAGGAGCGCCGGAACCCCGCCAGAAAAGCTTACCATGCGTGCTTGTCGGGCGTAAGCCTAGGTATTCCACGACCATCCGGGCGCGCACTCCACGTCTATTCGGACACTTTCAGGCAGGCATCAACGCATGACTATTCACTACAGTTCTTTTATCGAACAGAAGGTTTCCTTGAGGAGCGTTTGTCCATGCGTAAAATCCGAAAGGTACTACGTAAAATTCGATGCTGACCTGCCTGTGCGCCGGGTCGCTGTCGGCTTATCCAGCGCTCATTCGAGCGCGGTCGACTACCGGTGTGTCCAGAATGGATTAATCCGCTATCCTTCGTGAACGTGGTTAATACTACGTATGAGTTCATGGCTTTCATCACTGCAGGTAGCGCTTGGAGGGCGCCCAAAGTGCTCGCGATCAAATGCGAGGTGGTCAGGTTCAGCGGTAATGGCGATCATGTCAGACCGCTTAAGGCGGGCCTTCATGAGGCATTTTTTACTGAGGGAATCTGGATGAGCGAAGGCAGTAGGGATTAGGTCCGCCAATTTCTGGTTAACCCTCTGCCGGCAGCTGAAACGACTCATTCAGTTGCCGTCTGACGTAGTGTTGATCTTGTCGGTGCTGTGGCTGCCGTACATCGTGCGGCTGGGCATCGATGAGCTATACAGCCCGGTCGAACAGCATGGCTGGCTGTTCGTGGTCATCCCACTGTTCATCTGCTTTGGCAGGTACCTGCCGCTGATGCGCCTTTTCGGCAACGATGCGCTGATCACGATCATCAAGGCTGCGACCCTGTCGTCGCTCATTTTGGCGGGTTGCGGTTTGTCATGCGGCACTTCTGCCTAGGGATTCTCCGATCAAGTCAGCACAGGCCATCTGACCTGTGCTGAAATAGTCCTCCGTCCAACTGCCCTCTACAAGCCTGCCATCCCATGAGTCAGATGAGCTTTTCCGATTTCGAGTACGTCGGTAAGCGCAAGCAAACCCGTCGCGAGCGTTTCCTGGCCGAGATGGAACAGGTGGTTCCGTGGAGCGGGTTAGCGGCATTGATCGAGCCTCACTACCCAAAGGCTGGTGGTGGCCGCAAGCCGTATCCACTGGAAATCATGCTGCGCATTCACCTGCTGCAGAACTGGTTCTCGTTGAGCGATCCAGCCATGGAAGAGGCGCTGTACGAGATCACCTCGATGCGCCAGTTCGCTCGGCTGACGCTCAGCGCTCCGATCCCCGAAGACACGACAATCATGAATTTCCGGCACCTGCTGGAGAAGCATCAGTTGGCGGCGGGCATTCTGGAAACCATCAACAATTACCTGCGAGACAAGGGCCTGTCGTTGCGCCAGGGCACCATTGTCGACGCTACTATCATCCACGCACCCAGTTCGACCAAGAACAAGGAAGGCAAACGCGATCCTGAGATGCATCAGACGAAGAAAGGTAACCAATATTTCTTTGGCATGAAGGCGCATATCGGTGCAGATGCCGAGTCGGGGCTGGTGCACCGCGTCCACGGCACAGCGGCGAATGTGGCCGATGTAACGGAGGTCGCTCAGCTGTTGCATGGCGATGAAAATGTTATCTGTGCCGACGCGGGTTATACAGGCGTGGAGAAGCGGCCTGAGCATGAAGGAAGGCCGGTGATCTGGCAGATTGCGGCTCGTCGTAGCAGCTACAAGCACTTGAGCAAACGCAGCGTGCACTACAAAGCCAGACGCAAGATCGAGAAGGTCAAAGCGCAGGCACGAGCGCTTGTTCGGAGTTTCCCTAGGCTGCTTGATCGCTGCACCAAGTAACAAGTGGTGCTGATGACCGGAGCGGGTGGTTCGATTGGCTCCGAGCAGTGCCTGATACTGCGGGAGTTGCTGAGCGGCCCTGAAGGTGAAATCGTCGACTGGGTCTACCAGCAGCGCCGTCGGGACAACTGGGGGCCGTAGGAGAACCAAGTACTCCATCAGGCTGTGCTCGCCGCGACATCGCCAGGGTTTTCCCACCCCCCCAACCCGCGTATCATCCGCACACACAAATCTGAACAATCCCACGCCAGCCCCAGACCAAAAGTCTTGCGCCCCCCGCGTGCATGCTGCTTCAGGTACCCAGACAATCATCAGTGACATATAACGACTGGCCAGTTTCGTGGCCAGGCCAGGCATGCCGGCTGTCCGACGGATGGGACGGTGCCCGATGAGATT
>RCUU01000440.1_pt1 | contig 23110 bp, 16 predicted proteins | sample 2166211 | NCBI WGS metagenome assembly RCUU01 (sample SAMN09932620, study PRJNA488358) | compost metagenome | feature: garden; material: soil; isolation source: compost soil in phenylacetic acid-enriched culture | place: Germany: Experimental Botanical Garden Goettingen | collected 2016-01-27
AGTGAGGTGCTTTAGCACCGGTATCCGATGATTGGTTAGTATTCCCGAATGATTGTTTTGGTACGATCTCAATAGTAGCTGTAATTTTGTTGTCTTTTAGATAGCTTCCTCCTTTTTCCTGCAAGGTCAGCTCCTCCTGGCTTGGTTGTCCTGTGTCCAACGCGATCGCCGCATACAGGCTCAGATCTTCAATCTCCTTGCTGCTCCAGCAGCCGGATTGTGTGAGCAGGAGAGCTGAAGCCAAGAGCGTAAGGAGTATTCGTCTATACATTCTGCTTCAGCCCCTTTCTCCGTATGATGAGAACCAAAGACAACAGAACAGGCAATAAAATAAACAAGACGATGCCCATCTTCCCGATCGCGTCGCCAACAGCAAATGCATCGTTAATGCGTACAGGAATCATGGTTGACAGGTAAATAAACGGCATCAGTCCGAAAATAATCGGAGCCATCTTCAGTTTAAACAGCTGGGAAATTCCCAGTGAAGCGTTGAAAAAGAAGCTGCAGAAATTGCAAAACATTTGCATCATCCAAATCACAAGCAGCGGGAATTCGAGACGTTCAAAAAAGAAGCCTGAAACTTCAAAGCTGCGGATCAGATCGATGGTAGGCCATGTGCTTGTAATCACTGAATCTATGGACAGGCCGCCAATGGACATGACCACAGTCATCAAATACAATACCAGGGGAATCCCTATACCTGTTAACATGGCTTTGACGGCTTGCTGCGGATGCTGCATATATGCTGTCAACGTCATCACTACCTCACAGCCGGTGAACACCAGGACTGTAGATTTGAGACCCTTAATGACCGGCATAATTCCTTCACCGAGAAACGGGCGCAAATGATTGATATCAAACAGTCTCGCACTTAGGAGATAACACAGCACAAGAACAAACATGCTGACTGGAAATATAATTTGATAAACCCTGGATATGGAATTAATCCCTCCGAAGACCAGATACCCCCCCACCCAGATAAACGGGATAACAATTGCCCAGATAGGTGTACCTTCAAGTAAAAAAAACAAGGTAATCTCGGCAAATATACGAATCTCAAATCCAGCGATAATGATAAAGTAAATAACCAGCAGCATGGAGAGGAAGCTGCCAGGCACCCTGCCTGCAATTTGTCTGGAGTATTGAAATACCGTTTTACCGGGAAATTGCTGGCTGAGCTTAACCATCAACACGATGACCAGCATCACAATTCCTCCTCCCAGCAGAACCGAAATCCAGGCATCCGGTGTTTTTGCGGACTCGGTAACGGATCTGGGCAGGGTCAATATACCTGCACCCAGAACAGTGTTTGTCAAGAATAAGGCTGCTTGTGTGGATGTGATTTTCTGATCAGCACGTACAAACACATCTATTCCTCCATCTCTGTTCCGGCTAGGCGCGGCGTCTTTTCTTCTGTGTCTTCATCATTTCAGGTCTTCGCTTCATTAAAGGCAGCGGCGCACGAACGTAGAGATCTTTCCAGTCGCTCAAGCGCAGAGGTGAGAATGGGGTAACATAAGGCACTCCAAAACTCTTTAGCTTACTCAAATGGATAATGATCAGTAAAAAAAACAAAATCGTGCCTAGCATGCCTAGCACCGCTGCGAACATCATCCCCACGAACCGCAAAATACGCAGCGTGATGCCTGCACTGTATATGGGAATGGAAAAGGATGAAATCGCCGTGACCGCCACCACAATGACCAGAAACGGGCTGACGATTCCCGCATTCACTGCGGCATCGCCTATAATCAGACCGCCTACAATGCCCATCGCGGGTCCGATTGGTTTCGGCAGCCGGATTCCCGCTTCACGCAGGATTTCAATGGATACCTCCAAAATCAGAACTTCGATGATAGAAGGAAATGGAACACCCTGGCGTGTTTCAATGATGCTTATAACCAGCTCTGTCGGGATCAATCCAGGATGAAACGAGATGAAGGAAATATACAAAGCCGGTGCCATCAGCGCCATAAATGCAGCGAAAAATCTCAGTATCCGCAAAAGTGTTCCAGGCAGCCACCGCTCAAAATAATCCTCCGGTGATTGCAGCAGCATGCTGAATGTCACTGGCACAATCAGAGCAAAGGGAGTCCCGTCCAGTAGAATGGATACCCGTCCTTCGAGCAAAGCATTGATTACACGGTCAGGTCGCTCGGTATTTTGCGCTTGCTGAAAGGGGCTTAGAATATTATCCTCTATTAATTGTTCCACATAACCTGATTCAGCAATAAAATCCATATCGATTTTGGATATTCTCTTCTTGACTTCGTCCAGTAAATCGGGATTCACAATATCCTTGATATACGCAATCACCAGCTTGCGTTTTATAAGGCTGCCCACCTCAAAAACCTTCATTTCCAGGTTCTTGTTCAAGCCTTGTCTGCGCAGCATAGAGGTATTTTCACTTAACACTTCCGAAAAGGCGATCCTTGGTCCCCGAAGCAGCACTTCCGAAGTCGATTCCGTAATAGCCCGTCGAGAGCCTCTTGGCAGCCCGACCAGAAGTCCTGCAGGTATCCCTTCGATCAGAAGGACTGTATATCCGAATAGAACCAGCTCCTGGAGCTTGTTCAGTTCCTTGACTTCCCCAAGCTCCGTGAGAGGCAGCAGTTTTTCTTTTAGATCGGACAGGGTTAATATTTTCCGGGAGTCCTCCTTATCCGCTTCCTTCAACCAGCTGTCCCCGAACATAAGCGGCTGTATGACATGCTTATTGATCAGTTCTTCATCCTGCATACCATCCACAAAAACTAATACTGCCTGGCGCTCATGCCCTTTCACCACAAACTCGCGAAAATGAACATCACTATTCCCGCCTATGGCTTGTTTGATAAACGACAAATCTGCTTCGTACTTCCCGCTGATCAGGCTTTCCGCAGCCGGTTTCACATTAGGGCCTGACGGTGAGCTCTCATTCAATTTGGGTCCCCGCGCACTGCCTACGAATGCATACAGTTTTGTATATATATAATAAATTCCCAGCGGAAAGATCATGGTAACCGCAGCCTGCACAAATATGATCCAGCTAGGAATGTAAGATACAATCGTTGACCACATTCTGCTCATTCCTTAACTTATATTTTGCCGAGATGACCAGGGCAGCATGGTGTGCTTTAAGTGTGCCAAAAAACAGCAATTTTTAGTCATTCCGATATTTAAAAAAGGCTGTCAAAGCCAACGATAACAAAAAAGGACCAAACTCCACATACAGTGGGTTATGGTCCTTAAGTTTTGACTTGCGCCTGAGAGGAATTAGTCCGGTTCATCGGGCAGATTCAGTCCCCTGTACCAGGCTGTTAGCGTCGAACTGAAGTCTTTGTGCTTCTTGATGTATTGTCCAAGATATTCTTCCTTCACCGAGTTTAATCCCATTCCAAAATGATCATAGAGCTCCAGAATGATGAATTCATAAATTTCGGCTTCATTCTTCCCTTGGTCAAGCAGCTCCAGCAGTTGAACGGTGATGCAGTCATATTCATCAGGAGGTGCCCCTCCTCCAATTAATCCAATCGGGTCCCAGGCATTCACCAGCGCTTCCGCTTGCGGGTAGAGTCCGGTGTGTTTTTGTTTCAATATTACGATTTGCGAGGTTGAAGGATGCTCCCCCATGAGTCTCACCTTCCTTAGGTTCAATTATCTTTATGATATACCCGGACAGCAAATCACACAATGAAAAAGGAAGAAGCTGTTAAAGCTCCTCCCTTCATCAACGTTATTGAATTGTTAATCCAAAGCCGCTCTGAATGTAATACAGATCAGGATAGGCAATGTTGCTGGTGGTCAGGTTATTGAAGGTAGCAGACCCATTGCCGGTATAGGTGTAGATCGCAGCCCCCTTGTGTGCTCCCGAGAAGCGTGAGGTGGTTACTCCGTCCAGCCCCGTACCGTTAATAGTAATATTATTGAACACAATGTTGCTGAATCCGCCGCCATAACCGAACTGGATGGCATCCCGCTGGGTATTGATGATATCAATGTTGGTAAAGGTTACATTCTTAATGGGATCGCTGGAAGCTTCCAGATCGATGGCTCCCCGTTCCCCGTTATACAGGTCCTGGCTGGTTCCGCTATTGATAATTGTAGTGTCCGAGAACAGGATACCGGTATTGTTGTTGAAGTGTGCCCCCGGGAATGTAGTGTTCAACCGGATGCCTGAACCGCCTACTGTATCGATAATGTAATTATGATCAGCCTTGTGCCCGCTTCCTCCGAAGAAGGCAATTCCTCCGGCCCGCCAGTTATTCTCAATCGTGTTGTACGAGAAGGTATTGTTCACACCATCCGGCGCACCAAAAGTATTGCTCGGCCACACAGCAAGCCCATCGTCGCCATTATTGCGCACGTTGCTGTTGCGTACGGTCGAATTGCTGGTACCTTGTGAAAAGTTGATGCCGTCCGCCAGGTTATTGCGGATCCGGCTGTTCTCAATAATCAGCCCGCTGGCATAAATGGCCGGAGTATGACCATAATCCCCCACCCACATACCGCACTCAAAATGTTCGACCCAGACATCATGAATGATCGAGTTGGTCCCAAAGTTATCCATGAAGCCTTTATAGATTGCATTCTGGTTGTACCGTGACCGCAGATTTGAATTCATATATACATTGCTGAAATCAAGCTTGCCGGTTATGCGGAGCGAAATTCCGCCTCCTGCCGCATTAGGGTTCGTAAACTGCAGATTCGTATGCCAGTAGCCCGCACCCGTGACCGTAAAATTATTGATCATGCTGCCGATGGAACCGATTTGCCACATGCTGCTCAGGTTGAAGGTTCCTGCGGGAATATACAGCGTTTTGCCGGAAGAGACAGCCGCAGTGACTGCCGCGTTAAACGCCGCAAGGTCATCCTGGCCATCGTCCGCTACCGCACCATGATCTGTAACGGAAACGGAATTAGCCGGGCGGACTATGGCTGCCGGTACGGGTTCGATCTCAAGGAAGTCGACACCATATTCCAGACTGTCCCCGTTATTCTTCTGGATCCGGATCGTGTCACCCGGCTGAAGCGGAGTGTCCAGTTTCCAGTGCACTTCGTCGAACCGGAACAGCGGGCGTCCTGCACCCGGAGCATCGCCGGGCTGGTCTCCTGAGAAATACTGCCAGCTGTAATAAGAGGTCAGGGCTATGGTCTTGACCTTGACTCCGTTAACATAAGCATCAAGTGAACCATTCAGGCCCATGCCATCCGCAGCGTCGGGCATTGTGAATCTCATGGTTACCCCTGCCCCGCCTTGACCTTGCCTTACGGTCCACTGGGCATAGGAGCCGTTCGAAGGAAGTGCGATATAGCTCTGGCCGGAAGCCTCCGAGGCAATTTGTGACTGATCGAAATTCGGTGCGGATTTCAATACGGCTGCTCCCCCGCGCACCGCGTCGTCGGTATCGTACCGGCTGTAAGGAACGCTTGCTCCACGCTGCGCATAGACAACCAGATTTGCCGTATTCACGTTGTTGGCCTGTTTGGCAGTTAGCTCGTTAGCATCTGCCGCTACGGTGGTGGTTACAGTATAATTTCCGTTAGCTGCCGTCCATGTCCCCGGAAGGGACACATTGACCGATGCTCCTGCAGCAATAACTCCACTGTAGGATCCGCTGAAGGTTTGGATTGCAGAGCCTGCAGAATTCTTAAGCACGACTGTGATCGCATGCGCTCCACTGGCGGAGGCAATGCTTCCCTGATTTTTGAGATTCACTGTAAATCCAAGAGCATTGCCTGCCACCGGGGTCCCCGGTGACCAGGATGCCATCCCAATCAGGTCAGAGCTTGCAACGGGCGCAACTACAAGGTTCGACGGATGAGAGTAGCTGTTGTTGCTGTCATTCTGCTCGATTACAAGGTTGCTCTCATCCACCTTGGCACTTAGCGGATAGGCAGCAGCGCTTTTTGTTCCTATATTCAATGAGACTGTAGCGGACTCGCCTGCCGCAAGTGCGCCAAGGGGAGCCGAACCGGCTAGTTCACCGCCCAGATAGAAGTTGACGGTGGTTGCCCCGGAAGCAGCGGTTCCGCTGTTCTTGACGCCAGCATTCAGCGTAATTGCGTTGGTCTCGACCGGAGAGGCCGGAGACCAGGTCATCCCTGTAACCGTCAAATCCGGGTTAGGAGCGGGAGAACCGAAAACCTGGAACTCGGCGATTTGCCCGGATGGAGCGCCGGAGTTCGATGTAATGTTCAGCTGCAGCCGTTTAACGGTTGCCGTTACCGGTATGGTAACCGAGTTGCCCGAGGCTGGATTAAAGGTATAGCTCTGAGCCGCCACGAGATTGCTGAAGGTGGAAGTGCTCTGGTTATGGCCAAGCACTTGAATGGTTTGTGTACGTGTGCTCCATTCTGATGCCGGATTCAGCTTCAGCACGATGGAGGTGATATTGTGATTGGCGGCTAGATCCAGTGTCAGTGCATTGGGATTGCCGTTTCCTTCCCAGTATGTGCTTGTGCTGTTGTCATTTGCACTCTCAGCCACAAAGGATTGGATGCTGGAAGAGGCGGTTATGGATTTGCCGGTCGCGATATTGCTGCCCGGAGCAGGTGTAGCCGTGGCTGTCGCTGTAGGTGCAACGGTCGCTGTAGGAGCTGGTGTAGGGGTTGCTGTTGGAACTGTTGTCGGGGTTGCGGTCGCAGTTGGCACCGGTGTTGGCGTCATACTTGGAGTTGACGAAGGCGAAACTGTCGCCGCAACTGCAATTTGATCCAGATTGATATTGGCGGAATCGCCCGGATCATATTTGTAGGTAATGGTATTATTGCCCGCATTGAGGGTAAGCGCTTCCACTTTATCCCCCCATGTATCCCAATTGGCTAAGGCGGGAAGCGAGGACTGGCGGATTTTAATGCCGTTAACATAGATGCTGATTGTGCTTGCAGTGCCGTTGGCATTGCCATATTTCAGCGTGACATCACGGGTTCCGCCAGACGGGACACTGAAAGTGAAAGTTGTGGAGGCACCCTGCATCCAATAACCATCTACAAAGCCTGTTCCGGCGAATCCGGGATGATCCGTATTTACCTTCGCCCCACCGGATAGAATAGCGGACTCCGCCTGATAGGTGCCTGCCGGGTCCGGGGTTGTTGTGGCGGAAGGTGTCGGGGTAGGAGCAGTGCCGCTGGTGCCGTAAATTTCAAATTCGGACAGCTGCGCCGCCGGCCAGACTGTGTTGCCAGTGAAGTTCAGACGGACGTAACGGGTGTCTGCTGCATTGAAGCTGACCGTTACACTGTTATTCTGAACAGAAGGGCTGAAGCTATAATCGGCATTGCCTACAATAGTTGTGAATGCCGTGCCGTTCATGCTGCCCTGAACCGATAACGTCTGAGTCCGTGCTTCCCATCCTGCCGGAAGCTTAAGTACAATTTGATCAATACTTGTGGCAGTGCCAAGATCAACCTGCAGCCACTGCGGAAATGCATTGTTCGTGCTTTCCCAATACGTAGCCTGATTGCCGTCTTTGACATTGCCCTCACTGTAGGTCTGGGAATGACCGCTTGCAGTGATGCTTTTGCCGGGCGTCAGGTTGGGGCCTCCGGCTGCTGAAGCGGGTGTGAATGAACCCATGCCCATGAACAAGCTCGTGATCATCAGAGTCCCGATGACCATCCAAAGAAAATACTTGCTGCGCATTATTTACCTCCTCTATAATTTGTAGGATTGCTGCTGCAATACATACTCATTATAGATATAATGCAGAAGAATCAAGATAGGCATTTCTACGCAAAAGATAGGCGATTCCATGCTTGAATTCAAGCAGCCGTACCCAAACCGAAAATCAGTACATAACAAAAAGGAGCATCGGGGGAAATGCTCCTTCTTGTCTTGCATCTACAGTCGGTTGAGGTGATCATTGGGCTCAAATTGAATCCCAAACTTATATCTATATTTTACCATCAAACTTACATAAATACAAGTAATTCCTATCTATTCCATGAAAATGATCTATCAAGGGATTTCAACACGTTCCCTTCGTTACATCATATCCAGCCCTATGTAAAATCGAATGCACAATATTTGTTTTCCCTTCGCAATAAGCATCGATATCATGCCGGAATTGCCCGGCCAGTTTCAGCTTCACTTCCTCATATTCCCGGGCGGCTGCCGGGTTGGCCCTTATGTAGTCACGGAATGCGATATGCTCCAGATACCCTTTGCCATCCCTGGGACACACGTACAGATGATATTTCATGAAACCGTCTTCCTGCTCCCGCTGGAAAGCCTCCCTCCCCTCGATTCCAAGATTGCCCTGATGAATATATCCATATTGACTTAACCTTTCAACAATCTCCGGGAAAACCGCATAGCTATCCATTACCAGATCAATATCAATAACGGGTTTCGCCGACAATCCCTCTACAGAGGTGCTGCCAACATGCTCAGCCGCGATGATTAAATCCCCGGTGATTTCCAGCAAAAATTCGCGCAACCTGCCGAATTCCGTCTTCCATGCGGGATCATAAGGAACCACTTCGACAACTTTAGTTTTTTCAGCGATATTCTTCACCCTCTTAACGTTTATTTATCAAATTACCTATGGCTTCAATAGTAAATATATCATAGCAGCACCTGTCAAATGGCCTAGGATAAAATACAAAACACCGCCTCATACTAAGTTTCAGAGATGGAGGTGAACGTCATGCCCAAAAACAGTGCAGATCCCAAGTACGACCGCGCCAACAACCGTGCGGATAAGAAAAACAATCAGCAGAATCACGGTCATCTCACCGAGGAGCCGCAAATGCTGAGCAACAATAAAGCTGCTGACTATGTGCCAAGCTTAAACGGAGTTACCAAAAATGAAACGTAGTTGATATGAAGCTGCACTTTCGTCTGATGGCGACGGAGGTGCAGCTCTTTATTTTGTGCACATTAGAGCATATTCGACAATATTATTGAGGTCATAAGCAGGATTTTATAGTAAAATTGAAGAAATATCCGGTTCTGGATCTTGTGCCAGGAGGTGAACACGAATGATCCAGCACGATATCATTATGGAGATGCTGCGCAGAAATCCGCTGAAAAATATTACCCTGCTCAAAATGCTGACCGCATATCACCAAGTAATGGACAATTATCTTATCGAGCAGGAAGACAATTGGGGTATTCTGCTGCTGCTGCCAGCCGATGCTTTTGCTTATGATCTAAGAGCTTATCCTGATGCGGATACCATTGTGCTCATGGACTATAGCAGTCTGGAGGTACTCCCTGCTCTGATTAAGCGGATGCCCAAGAATGCCCGGCTGGTCTTCAAGCTTCAGGAGGAACCTAGCGTGCTTGGCCTATCGGAGCATTATCCGCTTCGTAAGGTCCGCCGTTTTTACTCCTATAGTACTGAACCCGGTCAGAGCTTTACCAGTGATGGGGATACAGTACTAAGTGAACAGTTGGATGAAAGACTGCTTCCGCTGTGGGCAGCGAATGGCTATTCCCGGGAGGAGATCGTGCATTATTTTGAGGCGGGTGCTTTTTCCGTCTCTCTGTTTAAAGGCGAAATTCCGCTGAGTACCTGCTTTGTTTTCCGCAATGAAGAACAAATTTGGGAAATTGGAGGTGTGCACACGGCGGAGGAAGTAAGAAAAGAAGGATTGGCACTGCGTGTGGTCCGCACAGCTGTATTTCATACCCTGCAAAGGGGCTATATTCCCAGATACCAGGTGCAGGACAACAATGTCCCCTCCATTCGTCTGGCAGAGTCCTTGGGGCTGCAGCTTGCGGTAAAGCTTACCCACTGGATTAACTACATAGATCAGCCGATATAAAGAAAAGATAAAATAACGCATCTCTGGTTGGAAAATATTATATAATACACTGGAGCATGGGTCACAAATTTTTTAAAAGGAGCTATTACATGAGTTATCAACCGCCACCATTTGGAAACCAGGAGTATTACACACCACCACCCCCGCCCGCCAAGACGAACGGCAAGTCGATCGCCGCCCTGGTGCTTGGGATTTTATCCGTAGTTACCCCTTATATTGGCCTACTCTTCGGAATTATTGCCATTATCCTCTCTGCGATTTCGCTCAAAGAGATCCGCACCCGTTATGAACAAGGCAAAGGCATGGCGATTGCCGGGCTGGTCTGCGGGATTGTAGGCACAATTATTTATGCGGTAATTATTGCACTTATCATTGTCGCTGTTATTTTCTTGAACGACTATGACGGAGGCTTTAATACCTTCAACAGCTTCAACAACATCTAGACTGCCTTATGCAGCTGCGTTATATTACACCAAAAAAGAAGCAGACACCGGTTTCGATACCGGAATCCGCTTCTTTTTTGGTTATGCCACCGGCTGAGATTATTGCGGCGGCGTTCCCTTGCTCAGCAGTATATTGATATTCTGCTGCTGGCGGTACTCAGTTGGAGTCAACTGGTATCGCTTGCGGAACATCTGGGTGAAATGCTTCATGTCCTGATACCCTACACGCTCGGCAATCTCAGCCAGCTTCAGCCGCGGATTAAGCAGCAGCAGCTTGGCCTGCTCCAGCCGCAGTGAAGTCACATATTCCTTGTAGCCCTGTCCGGTCTTTTGCTTGAACAGCTGGCTGAAATACGCCGGATTCAGGAACACTACAGAGGCCATTTTCTCCAGGGAGAGGTCTTCATAGAAGTGCTCCTTAATATAATGCAGGGCGACATCTATCGCTTTCTCACCGCTCCCCTTCATCGGTTCAAGATCCAGCGCCTGTGAAGCAGACGCTTCTCTCATCCGCTTGACGACCTGCGGAACTGTGCTGAAATCATAGCTAAGACCCGAGTGGATCACTTGAAAAGGAATTTTTAAATAGTGTGTAAGATGCTCCTTGACCTCATCCTGAAACTGCTGAATCGTGGCATCCTCCCGCAGCGTTATGAGGCCCAGCAGACTCTGGCGGTCGTAGCTGACAACAAATCCGTGTCCGTGCAGCTCAACCAGCTCAGACAGTACATTCTCGACAATGAAGTGCTCCAGCCGGATGCTTCTATCCTCCGCATCCAGCTGCACCATTACCATGTAGAAATGCTTATAATCTTCGATGAAAGGCTCAATGTCCAGATTCCCGATATCGAGTCCTGAGGCCAGACGCTGAAATACGCCCTCCCTCAGAAACCTCAGGCTTGCCTTCAGTCTCTCTCCCTGCCTCGAAATATCGTTGTCCTTCTCAATTTCAGCTGTCAGGTTATTGATCAGTTCCAGCAGTTTGTTTTTGCCGATTGGCTTCAGCAGGTAATCCCTTGCCCCAAGACGTACCGCTTCCTGGGCATAAGTGAATTCGCTATGCGCCGAGATCACAACCCATTTCACATAAGGATACCGGCGCTTTGAAATCTTCATGAATTCAAGGCCGCTCATCCCCGGCATCAGAATATCGGTCAGAACGATGTGGATCCGCTGTTCTTCCATAATTTTGACCGCTTCTTCGGCTTTGGCCGCCACAAAGACCTTATGGTCCGGACTAATCTGCCCGATGGTGCGTCTGATGCCTTCACGGATTACCCGTTCATCATCGGCTACGAGAATATTCACGTCATGATTTCTCCTTCCAACCTAATCGGCAGCACGATGGCAACCTGAGTCCCTTCTCCGGGAAAACTCTGAATGTGCAGGCCGTACTCCTCTCCGAACATATGCTGGAGGCGGCGGTGCAGATTTTGCAGGCCTATGCCGCCCTTGCCGCCCTCTTTGGGACTGTTCCCGCTTAGCGACTGCAGCAGACGCTCCAACTGTTCAGCGGTCATCCCTTCTCCATTGTCCTCCACAATCAATTGGAGGATGGAATCCTCTTCGCGAGTATATACCTTCAGAATACCTTGGCGGCTGAGCGATTCAAGCCCATGCTTGACGGCGTTCTCAATGACCGGCTGCACTGTCATCTTCGGCACGCGGATATTCAGCCAGCGCTCATCGATATCCATAACGATCTGCAGCCTTCCTTCCAGGCGGATGGAAATAATCTTCAGATAATGCCCGATCTGCTCCAGCTCTTCGCGCAGCGTAACCTCTGCGGCATCCTCCCACTGGCTGCTGTAGCGGAACATGGAAGACAGGGAGAGTATTAGCTCGCCGAGCTGCTCATTCCCCTCCTCATCCAGCATCCAATAGATCATATCCAGTGTGTTGTAGAGGAAATGCGGATTGACCTGAGACTGCAGCGCATGCAGCTCAGCATTTTTTTCACTGACGGAAGACAGCTTCACGCGTTCGATCAACTCCTCGATCCGCCGGACCATCCGGTTAAATGACGCAACGAGGATATTGATCTCCTGATAAGACGACACATTGACCATTCCCCGGAAATTCCCGACCTCCACCTGCCTCATCTCGCGGATCAGCTTTTTTAGGGGGGAGGAGATGGTCTGCGACACAAGCGAAGCGATTAATGTAGAAACGATGATCAGAATAGAGATAACGATCAGCAGATAGCGCTTCATCTCGTTCAATTCCACATTGAGATCCTTATCCGGTGTAATGCTCATGACCCACCATCCCGAAAAAGACAGCTTCGAGGCCACGACCAGACGGCCCGCCTCCTGCCGGACAATCTGATTCTGGAAGTTCTTCAAGGAAGGCAAGTTCTCCATCACAGGTGCCGGATCTGTTGCCGAAGTCACAAACCGCCCATCCTCCGACATAAGGTACACCTGGCTGTTCGCGCCAAGCTTGAGGTTCTCCAGAGCGTCCAGAACCGGCTGGGGATTCGTCTCATAGAGAACGATGCCGATCGGCTTATGCTCATTAAGATCATAGATCTGCCGGCCAAAAGCAAACACCGGGCTATCCTCCACCTGATCGATCAGGGAATGCTGATACACGCCGAGCCAGACCATTTTTCCGGAAGAGGCTTGAAGTTGCTTGTACCAGTCCTGACTGCGGTATTGGGGGTCGACTACATTCATATAGTTCCCGTAATTATAAATTTTGCCTTTGTCTGTAATGACATGAATACCCACCAGATCGTCCCGTGAATAAAAAATCGAGCCGATAATGTTAGTGATGGTCTGCTCGTTAATGTAGGCTACCGCCGGTTCATCCGTTGTTTCATTAATCAATCGAATCATCTCGAAGTTGTTGCTGAGTGATTTGGAGAGCGAGTCATACCCTTTATAGAGCAGGCTGAACAGCCCGGCCGTCTGGGAGACATTCTTTTGCGACAAATCACTGATCTTCTCATGCAACTGCACGGTAGTCCGGTTATAGTACAGCAAGCTGACAATAAGCAGAATACTGGACATGCAAAAAAGAAACAGCAAGAACAACCGATGATGGATGGAATGAAAGCCGCTCTTCATAGGACTCTCTCCTTTCAACACCCTGTCCTGCCGTTCCTTATTATAAATCCTTGATAATTTCATTTGCAATGGCGATTAACCTTTGACCGCACCTGCTACCATGCCTTTGGTAATTTTGTTCGACAGGAAGAAGTAGATCAGGATAACCGGCAGTGCACCCATGACCAGGAAGGCCCCGATGTTGCCGTAATTGACTGAATATTGGCTGACAAAGGTGTACACCCCGAATGGCAGTGTCTTCAGCTTCTCGGAAGAAATAAAGGTTGCCGCCAGGATATATTCATTCCAGATGTTGATGAAGGTCAGGATACATACCGTCATCACCGGAGGGATCGACACTGGTAAAATAATGCTGCGGAAGATCCGGTATACACTCGCTCCATCGATAAACGCCGATTCCTCAATTTCATGCGGGATATCTCTCATGAACCCGGAAAGGATAAATACGGCAATCGGTGTGGAGAATGCAATGTAAGGCAGAATCAGCGATAAATGCGTGTTCAGCACGTGAATGTTTTTGAAAATAATCATCAGCGGCAGCAGTGTCGCCTGCATCGGAATCATCATGCCCATCAGGAAGATCGTCATGACGATATTGCCATATTTCCAGCGGAAACGCGAGATGGCATATGCTACCATAGAGGCCAGCACAATAACGCAGATCATTGTAACGCCGGTAACAAACACGCTGTTGGATAAGTATTTCAGATAGCTGCCTGATGTATAAGCTTCACTGTAGTTATGCCATTGGAAGGATTTGGGGAAGGAGAAAAAGCTGCCGTCCATAATTTCTTCATTGGTCTTCAGTGAATACAGCACCAGCCAGAGCAAAGGATACAACTGGGTCACTACAGGAATTGCGAAAAGAAGATACACGATTCCTTTTTTGAATTTTCGCATGATCGCGCACTCCTTTTCTAATTGTATCTGCGTTCAAGTCTATTGAATATGGTATTGATGAATCCGGTGAAGACCAGACAGACTATAACCAGGAAGCTGGCAATCGCACTGCCGTATCCGTACTTCAAAGACATAAATGAGCTGTTGTACATATGTGTGGAGATGACATCGGTTGCATGAGCCGGACCGCCGGCGGTCATAACCATTACGAGATCGAAGGCCTGCAGGGAACCGATGAATGCCAGTACAATCGATATTTTAAAGATCGGGACAATCAGCGGAAGGGTGATGTAGCGATCCGCTTTGAAGCCGTCCGCCCCGTCGATTTTTGCCGCTTCATAAAGCTCATCCGGAATATTCTGCACGCCGGTGTACTGGATCAGCAAATGGTAGCCGAAGAACTGCCACAAGGAGACGAAGTATAGTGCGAACATGGCAATCTTGGGTTCGGTGAGCCAGTTATGCGTCCAGCTGTCCAGTCCCAGTGAAATCAGAACGCCGTTGAGCATACCGCCCATGGAAGCCGGGTTGTAGACCGTTTTCCACAGCTGCCCAATAATTACGACAGACAGAATGACCGGTGTGAAGTAAATCGAAACCAGTGTGTTTCCTCTTTTAACATAACGGTTAAGCAGAATAGCCATTCCCAAGCAGAGGGGAATCTCCAGCATGGAAGCTACAGCATAGAGCAAGGTTCTTCTCACTGAAGGCCAGAACACCGGGTCATTAAAGAACATATCTTTGAAATTGCCAAATCCGATAAATTGGGCAGACGTAAGGCCATCCCACTTCAATAAACCTGTATACAGTGAAACCAGTATGGGGATAAACACAAGGCACACATACAAAAGCAGACACGGCAATACGAAGACGGCTATTGTGCGTGCTGGCACCTTAAGTACTTTCATCTTTCCCGCCTCCTAAACAAGTAGATTCTTTGTCTATAGTTGATGTAGTTTTCATGATAAATTTGGTGCGAAGAAGCCGGGATCAGCTTGCTTCGCACCGAGGGTGAACTATGAATCCTGCTTATTTATTCGCTTCAAAAGCGGTTTGATGTTCTTTGGCTACCGCTGCGGAATCCATTTTCTGTACGAACAGGTTCTGGATACTGCTGAGGTGCACCTGCGAGGTTGCCGGGTTCATTGTGTTATCGAATGAAAGGTCGCCGCCTTTCACTTGGTTGAACAGACCTGCAATAGTGATCGCCAGATCGGAGTATCCGGCTGCTTTCAAATCGCCGTCAACTTTTTGACCCAAACCTACAGCATTTTTCAGTTCAAATTGTTTCTTAGGCAGATTGCTGGCGAAGAAGTTGAGGAAGTCTTTGGTTTCCTGCAGATGCTCGCTGTTAGCGGAAACTGCGAATGCGCTGCCTGGTGCCAGCATGAATTCGTTAGGGTCGCCTTTGCCGTTCACTGTAGGGAATTGGAAGGCTCCTACCTTGCCGGCTACGGAAGAAGCATCAACTGCGCCTGTTTCCCATGAACCGATGACCCACATTGCTGCTTTACCGGACTTGAAGATGTTACCGCCGGCATTGGCGTCGATGGAAGTTGCCCCATCAGGGAACGCGCCTGCTTGAACCAGCTGTTGGAAAGCGTCTACAGCTTCTACAAAAGCAGGATCTTCAAAGGTTTTCTTGCCATCCATTACGTCCTGCAGGAAGCCGGGGCCGCCGTTGGTGCGAAGCAGAATGTTCATGAACAGGAACGAGCCTGTCCAGGAATCCTTTTCACCGATTGCCAGTGGCGTAATGCCTTTGTCTTTGAGGATCTTCACATCTTGAAGCAGCTCTTCAAAGGTGGTTGGAGTATTGGCGATTCCAGCCTGGGCGAACAAATCTTTGTTGTAATACACCACTTCAATATTGTTGCCGTCCGGCAGCGCGTATACATTGCCGTCAAAGCTGTAGTAATCGAGCAACCCTGATTGGTAGGTGTCTTTCAGTCCGTTCTGGTCCAGCATGTCGTTCAGCGGAGCGAACAGTCCGGCATCTACAAACGGTTTCATTTGTGCGGCCGGGTTCACGATGGTGATGTCCGGCACCTCTTTGGAAGCGGCTTGGGTTTTGAGCTTCACTTTTTGCTGGTCGGTGTTCAGCGTATCCAGTTCGATTTTGACATTTGGATGCTCTTTCTCGTACTGGTCAACCAGCTCATGCACCATTTTGTAGGACGGTGTGGTAGGATCGGGATAAATGTTCTGGAAGGTAATGGTTACCTTCTTGTCACTCTTCGTTGTGTTCGTTGCTGTACCACTGTTGGTGCTGTCGGGTGCCGCGCTTGATGCTGCGTTGTTCTTGCTGTTGTCGTTCGAGTTGCCGCATGCCGCTACGCTCAATGCCATTGCTGCGGTTAATGCGACGGTGAATGTTGTCTTCATTTTTCTGTTGACCATGAATCAATGCCCCCTGTGTTCGTGATAGGTTTATTATCTTCTGATTAAGCGCTTCCAACAAGGTGCGAACTACAGAAATAAGGTTTGTTTTTTCTAGGTATACCAAGTGGCAACAACAGTACCGCCCTTAAACGGAAGCTATTCGTGTCAGCGGGAAATATAAGGTTCATTGACAGCGTGAAGCATATAAAAGGAGCTGCGGGCAAACAGAGATTGCACTGGATCAAGGCAAACTTATTTCAAATAAAAAAGACTCCTGCGTTTGACGGCAGGAGTCGAGTGATTCGCCCGGTCCCCCTGTGAGCACATTACGGGGGCGCTTACAGTCCATTCGCTAGGGATGCGGACAGGATGATCCGTTATTGAGGCCGATCAGGCTATTCTCCAGGCGAAAAGGACAGAGATTCCGCTAATCGTCTTATTCCCTCTCATTTTAGGCTCGAATGAACAAAATAACGGATTCTGAGTCCGAATCCGCAGGAAAACTAGAGTTTTTCGCCAAATAACGTCTTCTCTGTCCGATTCATGCAGCATATGGACCCGGTTGCTACAGGGGCAGATCTTTGTGCTGCCTCAGCCTTTATTCTGTCCTGCCCCACTGCTTCAGCACCTCTACCAGACCTGGAACGTCCAGGCCGTCGAGGGAAAAGGCTTTGCGCAGCAGGTCGTGGGGAATGAATTCGTCGTATTTGCCAAGGTAAGGCGCTTCATCCGGACCCAGGAGAGCGATCGGATCGGATGCGGCGGTGGCTTCGGCGATAATCTCCTGCTCCAGCGTTTCTGCGTCTGTCCTCCCGGCAACGACCATATAATAAGGCTCCATAGGGATCACAGAACGCAGTCCCAGCGGGCCTTTGAGATTATTCTTCAGCAGCCGTTCCAGTGTCCGGAACTGCCGGCTTCCGGCCCAAGGCAAAACGAACATAGAATCCCCTCCTGCAGGAAGGACGGAATGCTTGAGCAGTCCGCTCTCCTTGGCCAGACGGCGGGCCCGTTCAAGTCTTGCTGCCGCGCTTGGTGCAAGATAAGGATATAGTGCAGTAGATCCCAGCACTTCACGAATTTTGGTCATAATGCGGGTATGCACATCCCCTCCTGCACCCAGCCATAAGGTATCGACTTTGCCGCGCGAGCCCTTGACATATACGGCCTTATGGCGGTTGTCCACCTCTTCGACCTTCCACAGTTTGCCCGCAAGTGTGAAGCAGTACCCTGGTGGGGGGACAGTGGTAATGGAACCAATCTCTTCGGTGCCGTTATATACCACATGCTCTTCGTCGTCTTTAAAAACCGCATAGAACCGGAAGTTATTGACGATCTTCTCCCCTGCCAGCCCAATCAGCAGACTGCCCTCATCCATAGACTCAATATGGCCCATGCCGATCATATATTCCATGAACGCATCGTAATCCGCAGTATCGATGCTCCTGAAGGATGGCAGACTCAGCACCGCCGCCTTCAGATCCTCCGGCTCTGCTTCGCCCATACTCTTCAGGATACTCATCGTCTGATGGTAGAGCAGTCCCACGGGAAGCTGGCGCACGACCAGCGGCTCGACCCATTTCTCGCGTACATAGAGCTCAATGACCGCGATGGCCCGCAGCAGCGTCCACGGCATCCGCGCGGGAAGCTGGGCTTCCTCGTCTTCTTCCTCCGGCGTGACGAAGATCATCTCCGAGGCGGCGTCGCCCCGCCGCCCGGACCGTCCCAACCGCTGCACGAAGCTCGCGCAGCTGTAAGGCGCACCGAGCTGCAGCACGCGCTCCAGCTCGCCCAGGTCAATGCCCAGCTCCAGCGTCAGCGTGGCCGCCGCCACCGCCGGGCCGGGTCCCTGACGGAGCGCAGCCTCCGTCTCTTCACGCAGCATCGCGGAAATGCTTCCGTGATGTACATGGAACACGTCGCGCTCCCCGCGCTTCGCAGCAAGCCGCCGCATCTCCAGGATCGCCTCCTCGGCATCCGTGCGGCTGTTGGTGAAGATGAGCGCCTTCTTCAGATGCGTATGGTCATAGATGAAGCCATAATACGCCTGGCGCGCCCGCTCCAGATGCTCGGCCTGCACTTCGTCCCGCGCATCCGGGAAAGAGAAATGCTCCACGCTAAGGCGCAGCTTGCGCCCGCCCTGCGGTGCAGAGACCTCTACGCTTTCGCGGGTGCCTGCGGACAGCCATTCCGTAACAGATGCGTAGTCGCTCAGTGTAGCAGACAGCCCGATCCGCCGCGGGCGGCAGCCGGCCATGCGCGAGATCCGCGCCAGCTGGCTGAGCACCTGGATGCCGCGGTCCGCTCCCATGAAGGCATGCACTTCATCAACTATAATGAAGCGAAGGTCATGGAATAGCGCCGGAATGGCGTTGGGGCGGTTCATCAGCAGCCCTTCCAGGGATTCCGGGGTAATCTGCAGCACACCCGAGGGATTCTGCATCAGCTTCGTCTTATCTGCCTGCGGCACATCTCCATGCCAATGCCATACTGGAATATTCCCTTCTCGCAGCAAGTCGTTCAACCGGGTGAACTGGTCATTAATCAGCGCCTTTAACGGCGCAATGTAGAGGATGCCCACTGAGGCTGAAGGATCTTCGTATAGCTGGGTAAGCGCAGGGAAAAAAGCAGCTTCCGTCTTGCCGGAAGCCGTTCCGGAAGCAATGAGCAGATGATGCGGTGTATCGAACAGCACCCGGCAGGCATCCACCTGGGCTTCACGCAGCGTCTCCCAGCGGTGCTTATAGATGAACTCCTTGATGAACGGCGCCAGTCTGTAAAACGGATTGCTGCTCATAGATCGAACTCCGCCAGGAATCCGTCCAGCTCATTCGTCTCTGTATCGGCAGGCTTGGCCGTCCGCTCGCCTACAAGCTTCTCGAATGACATTTCCGGATGCTGGTGCAAGGTGTGGAGCAGGTCCATGAAATCCCGTACGACCTCACGCGCGGTAAGCAGCTCGTCCGCACCCAGACGGCCTACGGCTTCCTCCATGAAATGCACGAGCTGCTCCTGCGTCAGCTTGGCTTCATATCCGTAATGAAGGGCATGTATGTCCCGCAGCTTCTGCAGCAGCACCAGAATTTCCTCATGGGAGAGCATCTCCAGCGCAATTATCGGCCCGGTAAAATTATTCAGCCCCGTCCCGCCATATCGTCCGGCTACGAGCCGTGAACGCAATGCTTCGTAGCTGAATAATCCGCGCCGGCTGTCTTCGACGAACTGCGGGGTCCCTCCGATAAAGATCCCGAGCCGCTCCGCCTTGCCCTGCATCGTATCATTGAACATGGTCAGCAGCTTCTCATAGTTGCTCTGGCGTGAGATGCTGTTGGTGATCTTATACAGGTTCACACCTTCATCAATGAACAGCAGCAGCCCCTTATAGCCAATGCTGCCTGTGAACTCAGCCCATAGCTTCATATAATCATACCAGTTGTCATCGTCAATGATGACCCCTACACCCAGCGCCTTGCGCGCTTCGGTGCGGGTGGCGAACTCGCCGCGCAGCCAGCGCAGGGAATCCTGCTTCAGCTCATCATCGGCAAGCTTATGGCCGTTCCAGTAGGCAGCCAGCACCTTGGCAAAATCAAATCCGTGCACAAGACCGCGCATTTCTGTAGCCACCGAATAGATCCGCTGTTCCACTTCTTCTCCAAGCTCCGGCGCGTCAGGACCATATCCCTTCTCCTGCATTACGGCTTGCTGTAGAGTAACGATCCACTTCTGGAGGATCATCTCCAGTGCTCCCCCGTCCGGGCGTGTGCGCGTGGAGAGATGGCTCATCAGCTCCCGGTAAGTGGCAAGGCCCTGCCCTTTGGTTCCTACCAGCCGCCGTTCGGGGGACAGATCGGCATCCGCGACCACAAAGTCCCGGTCCATGGCATAGTTGCGGATAATCTGCAGCAGGAAGCTTTTGCCGCTGCCGAATTTGCCGGTAATCAGCTTGAAGGCGGCTCCGCCCTCTGCGATATTTTCCATATCCCGCAGTATAGACTCGACCTCGGGTCGGCGGCCAACCGCGATATACTCCAGACCAATACGCGGCACTACCCCTGCAGTCAGGGAATTCACAAGTGCAGTGGTCATCCGTTTTGGTATCTTTAGTTCACTCATCGATCATTCACCCCATTAAGTATTGCAGCATCGGCATAAATTCCTCGTTCAGCTCTTCTTCATCGATTAGCAGATCGCCAAGCAGATCCATGGCAGACCCATTAATCCCGTCGATCAACAGCTCTGCCATCGTCCCCCCGGCTGCTGCCAGATTCTGCACCACAGCCATTCCTTTGCCTTCCACAAGTGCCCGAACAGCATCCCGCTCAAGCGGCGACAGCGCTGCGGCGAATTGCTGCCACAGCGAAGGAGCGCTATCGCTGGTATCTTGCGGAGCCTTAGCCGCATAGCTGTTTTCTTCCATAATTGAAAAAACTGCAGAACCAGTGGATAGATTTTCATCATCGTGCCCATCTTCATGCCTATCCTCTGGAAACAGTTCCCTAACGTCGTCAGATCCGGCTGGATCAGGAGGCTGAACTTGAGCACCAGGCTCTTCATCCGCCCGAAATTCCGTTTGCCCTGTCAGGTCCTCGTCAGCCCCTGTACCCCGTTCCTCCAGTTCATCAGTCTCCTCAACCGTAAGCAGAGTCCTCACGATATCCGAATCGTTCTGCAGCTGTTCCAGCTTCTTAGAGTCGATGACAACCGCCGGCCCCTTCTCCTTCTGCTCCGCCTTACGGAATTCTCGCTGAAGGAAGCGCGTAACCAGATCCGCCATTTCTGCTTCAACCTTTACATCCTTCAACCTTCCCCGGAAGCCCAGCAGTTCCCGCAGCTTGTTCTCCGTCAGCCGGAACAGACGGGTGATCAGACTGCGCAGCGGTGGGGATTTACTGATCCGCACCACGGGCACCAGCACAGAGTAGCCATACAATGAAATATCGTACACCGCACTGCGGAACAGATACCGCTCCCGCACCACTGGCGGACCCGGAGGGAACATGCCGATCAGATTCGAGCCATGCTTGCGGGCCACATATGCGTCAATCAGCGCAACCACCTGCGGAATATAGCGTTCCGCTGCAGTTTTGCCTTCGCCGGTATAGAATTTAGATTTGCTGATATCGTAATCCGACATCACAGTCAACGCTTCAAAAGTCAGCTGCTCCGGCGCAGCAGTCAGGCAGCGCATCAGCTCAAGCTCGGCCAGATCACCGGCAAGTCCGCGCGAACGGGCGACAATCCCCGACAGCGGCACATCCAGGTGATGCACAAAAGAGAAATCTGCAATCCAGCCGCCCAGATATTGATCCAGTCTTTTATATTGGTCCCGGTAGGCTTCCCATAACAGATTCAGCTGCCGGTATCCGTCCTGAGGCTCGTCCCAACCCACGCCGTTGATCAGCTCATAGACATGCAAAAAGATATAAGACAGATCGGTCTTTGGATACCTCCCCTGTCTGACCTCATCCCGCCAAAAGAAATACCATCTGCTCTGTGCCCCGGTCATATGCCCATACGTGGGCCAGTAGCTTTTGAAAGGAACAAACAGCGATGCCGTTTCCTTGTGATCCACCAGCTCCCTGGCGCGGACCACGAACTGGCTCTCCGTCGTCGTTACCGGCTCCTGTGATTCTTCCATATCCCAAAGCTGAAGCTGTACTGTAGCTTCCTCCGGTGCTTTTTTCTTGGGGATCGCCGCCGGAGGCTTGGGAACCCCGGGACCAGCCGAAGCACGCGGAGGAATCGGCAGATTCTGCTCCGTGCTCTCCCACACCAGCTCTGTAAAATGCGGCTCTTTTCCGTCTCTGCTCAAGTCTCTCCCCCCCGATTCCGGTCTTACGAAAAAACGGTCCTGTTCACAGAAGTGAAGGAACCGTTTGTGTTCTTCTGGTATGAAGCGCTCGTCTACATCTTACTACTAATATTAGCATTCTTGCTGGACTAACATCAAGCCTCAGGTGGAGATTGAAACTTAACTCAGCTCAAGCCCTTTCGTCTCCTTGCCCAGGAACAGAACGGCTAATGCGCCGATGATAATCGTTACAAAAAACAGCATGAATATCGTTCCGATCCCAACCGCGTTGCCAACCATAACCCCTACCAGCGTAGGTGCGATAATCCCGCCAATCCGGCCAAATGAAGTCGCAAGGCCTGCTCCCGTGGAGCGGATCGCTGTGGGATACAGCTCCGGTGTATAAGCATACATCCCGCCCCATGCCCCAAGATTGAAGAACGACAGGCAGATACCGGCAGCCATCAGCATGCCTTCAGTTGTGGAATTTCCGAACCAGGCAGCGCTGACCGCAGTGAGCAGCAGATAGATTACAAGCACAAACTTGCGGCCGAATTTCTCAATGAAATACGCGGCTGTGAAATAGCCCGGAAGCTGTGCCAGCGTCATAATCAGCACATATTCAAAGCTTTTGACAAGACTGAAGCCTTTGATCACCATAACTGTAGGCAGCCACAGAAACATACCGTAATAAGAAAAAACCACCGTAAACCACAAAATCCAGAGCATGATTGTCGATCGGCGGTATTCGCCGGACCAAACTGCAGCAA
>RCUU01000441.1_pt1 | contig 23071 bp, 16 predicted proteins | sample 2166211 | NCBI WGS metagenome assembly RCUU01 (sample SAMN09932620, study PRJNA488358) | compost metagenome | feature: garden; material: soil; isolation source: compost soil in phenylacetic acid-enriched culture | place: Germany: Experimental Botanical Garden Goettingen | collected 2016-01-27
GTCCCGGTCTTGAAGCCGTTTTGTTCACCGGGGAAGCCGGAAGCTCCTACACGTTCACACGGTAAGTGTAATAGGAAGAAGCCTGTGTTGTCTTCGTTTAGGAAGTTATGTAATATAACTTGGATGCCTGAGATGATATAGGCTGGGGGAGCAGGATTGGGCTCTATTTGCGGAGTGAAGCGGACAAGAAGTGGACAGAGAAGCGGACAGGGAAGCGGACAGAGAAGCCCTAATTTTGCGAAAAAGTCCGATTTTCGGGCGGATTCGGACTCAGGCGCCGTTATATTGTTCGATTGAGCCTGGAATAAGGGAGAAAAGGACCAATAGCGAATCAGTCCAGATGCCCGGATGAATGGACAAATCCTTGCCAAATAAAGGATTTCCTGTCCGCATCAGCTGCGGATCGATCGTGAGGGGAGCTGATCGTGCCCGCAGAGGCACTCACACGCACATGAAATCGCACCCGCACGGTCAACAATCGATGTTCTACCTACGCGATGTGGTCGAGAGTGGCAAAGGCCGATTGGCGCTCCAACAACGGCAGAAATGCCGTTGTTGGAGCGCCGCCGGCCCATTGGCTTGTGTTTTGGAAGCTGTAAAGCTGGAGGATCAGTCGGATTAAAGCTCCTTATTCCAACAAGCGCCTGCAAACCGGTCTCTTCGCAAGCGTTAGTTGGAAAAAGGGAGTTTATTTCTCTCCATAATCAACATTTTTGAGATTTAAGTGGAAAAAGGGAACTTAATTGGGCCATATTCCCTCGGTAGGAGCGAAATGAGCTAAATTAGTGTACCTTTTTCCACTTAATCTATGGAGAATAGGGTGCACGAGTAAATTAGTTATACTTTTTCCACTTGGAGTTGCCGTAGGGTTTATGGGGAGTCTCGTTCTCCAGGTGACGACAGACTTGAAATCCAAACCGGCCGCACTGTCCAATATAGGACGGCGCAACCGTCTTGTCCATATCCAAACCGGCCGTACTGTCCAATAAAGGACGGCGTAACCGTCTTGTCCGTAACCAAACCGGCTACCCTGTCCAGCGAAGGACGGAGCAGCCGGTTTGTCTGTATAATAGAAGTGTGCTGGCCGGGGTTGGCGTATTATAACGCCAGCCCTATTTTTTTGTCAGGGGTTTCGCTAATACGAAGCCTCTATCGCTAAGCAATCAATGTTTCATGAAATCGTCCTGCACAACTTTTGCTTACCCGCAGTATAACTTTTTTGTGAACCTCCATCTCCATCGATTCTCTGTAAACCGGTATGGACAAGCCTTGTATAGAAATAACTCTACAGAATACATCAATAGCAAACGTTTTCATTGTATCGTATTTTTTGGGGGGAAGAACTATATTTTATGAATTGGAAGCGCATTCTTGAAAGGTATAATTATAGTTGTCACCAGGTAATTGACAGTAACAAAAGCACTAGTCAAAAGGGGAGGCATAACCATGCATAAAACGGCAAAACGTTCGGCCCGGGCACTAGCAGCCGGTGCATTCGCACTTACACTGGCACTGGCAGGCTGCAGCTCGAACAACACGAACAGCAACACAGCTAATGGGGGAACCGCTAGTCCAGCGGCGAACGGAGACGACAATGCTCCGGTAACATTCTCGGTATTTATGAGCGGTCCCGGGCAGCAGCCTACGGCCGACAACAAGATTCTCAAACTGATGAAAGACAAAACCGGCGTCAGCTTCAATATGGAGTTTCTGGTGGGCGACCTGCAGCAGAAGCTGGGGGTAATGATTGCCGGAGGCGACTACCCGGACATTATGTCGGGCGATGACAAATTAATCAATGCCAAGGCTTACATTCCGCTTGAGGATTTGATCGAGAAATATGCTCCCAACCTGAAGAAGCATTATGCCGCGGTCTGGAATCAGATCAAAGATGAGAGCGACGGCCACATCTACGTGCTGCCAAGCTATGGTGTATATCAAGGTAAAATTACTGAACCGACTTACCAGGGACCAGGCTTCTGGCTTCAAAAGGCCGTACTTGAGGAAATGGGCTATCCGTCACCGAAGACCCTGGATGAGTATTTCGATATCATTGCCAAATATAAAGAAAAGCACCCGGATATGATCGGATTTGAATCGCTCAACTTCGACTGGCGGGTATTCCCGCTTCAGAACGCTCCTGAACACTTGTCGGGACATCCGAATGACGGGGCCGTTATTGTAGACAACAACAAAGCGCAGATTTTTGCCGATAAGGACATTTCCAAGACCTATTACAAGAAGCTTAATGAAATTAACGCTCAAGGTTTGATGGATAAAGAAGCCTTCGTACAGAACTACGACCAGTACTTGGCCAAAATCGCCAGCGGCAAGGTCATCGGCATGTTTGACCAGCACTGGAACTTCCAGGATGGAGAAACCTCTTTGATCTCCCAGGGCAAAATTGAAAATACGTATATCGGCTTCCCTCTGCTCTATCCGGGCGCTGAGGAATGGTATCGTGACCGCGGAGCGGTCGGCACCAACCGCGGATTCGGGATTTCAATCAACGCCAAGGACCCTGTCCGGATTATCAAATTCTGGGATCAGATGATCACAGAAGAATGGCAGAAAACGATCCAATGGGGAATCAAAGGCGAAGATTATGAAGTGAAGGAAGACGGCACATTCTACCGGACGCCGGAACAACGGGCGAACGCAGATAAAACTAGCTGGCAGGTGGCTAACAAAATCACAACCATGCATGGTTATATGCCTAAGATTCAAGGAACCTACAGCGACGGGAATGCCGCAGATCCCGGAACTCAGCCGCAGGAATTCTTCGACAGTCTGAAGCCTTACGATCAGAAAATCCTGAAGGCGTATAACAAGAAATCATGGTCTGAGTTCTTCAAGGAACCCAAAGAAAATAACATCTACTTCCCTGCCTACTCCATCGTTCTTAAGGACGGTTCGCCAGCCCAGCTTGCGCAGTCCAAGCTGAATGACCTTCAAGTCAAATATTTGCCGAAGGCCATTATGGCCAGTCCGGCTGAGTTTGATAGTGTTTGGGAAGATTATGTCAACCAGATCCATAAGCTGGATATCAAGGCATATGAAGACCGGATGAATGAAGGAATCCAGCAGCGCATCAAAAACTGGAGCGTGAAGTAGTGTAATCAAAGCTGGAAACAGAGCGGGAAATCGTATTTCCCGCTCTTCATTAATCCGGATAGTGTGGAGAGAATGATCTTACAGGAGGGAAACACTACATGTCTGAAACCGTACTGGACAAACAGGTCAAAACAGAGAAGACCCGAAAACGCAGAGTCGATCCGGAAATCGGTGTAAGCCTTAGCTGGAAAACGCTAAAAATGCAGAAGCAGCTTATTCTCATGTCAGTGCCGATTGCCATTTATCTGCTTATCTTTAACTATGCGCCCATTTGGGGCTGGCTGATGGCCTTTCAGAACTACCGCCCGGCGCTATCCTTCGGCAAGCAGGAATGGGTAGGCTTGCAGCAGTTCAAATTTCTATTTTCGGATGAGACCTTTATGATGGTGCTGCGCAACACGGTCGCCATGAGCTTTATTAACCTTGTGCTTGGTACTGTTACGGCAATCGGCCTGGCTTTGCTGCTGAATGAGATCAAAGTCAAGTTTTTCAAGCGTATTGTTCAGTCGATATCGTATTTGCCGCATTTCTTGTCCTGGGTTATCGCAGCGGGCATCGTTGCCACTTCGCTCTCGGTTGACGACGGGATTGTCAATATTATCTTGATGAAGCTGCACTTGATTAAGGAACCGATTATGTGGCTCAGTGAAGGGAAATATTTCTGGGGCATTGTCGGGGCTTCGAACGTGTGGAAAGAGGTGGGCTGGGGCACCATTATTTATCTGGCGGCCATTACCTCGATCGATCCTTCTCTGTATGAGGCAGCGTCCATGGATGGTGCCAAGCGTTTTCAGAAGATGCGCTATGTCACTCTTCCGGGGATTAAAGCCACATTCGTTATTTTGCTGATTATGAACATCGGACATATTCTGGATGCCGGCTTCGAGCTTCAATATTTGCTTGGCAACGGGCTTACTGTGGACTGGTCGCAAACCATTGATATCTTTGTACTGAAATATGGTATCTCTATGGGGAATTATTCTCTGGCTACGGCGGCAGGGATTTTCAAAACCATCGTCAGTGTCATTCTTGTATTCATCGCAAATTATATCGCAAAACGCCTCGGCGAAGAGCGATTAGTATAGAGGAGGAAGCCCATATGAAAGCTGTGACGAAAAGTTCAAGCCGCATTGAGCCGGTTGTGTTTCATACGATCAACACGATATTTATGCTCTTTGTGGTGGCCATCACGCTATATCCATTCCTCCACACGCTGGCGGTTTCTTTAAATGACGGCAGTGACACTCTTGCCGGCGGAATTTATTTCTGGCCCCGTGCCTGGACCTTGGAGAACTATAAAGCCGTCTTTATTTCAGGGACGATCTACCATGCCGCTTTTATCTCCGTGTCCCGTACGGTGCTCTCGACGGTATTCGGTGTTTTTCTGACCACCATGCTGGCGTATACACTAGCGCAGCCGCAATACATTTTCCGTAAAAAAATCAGCATGCTGTTCATCCTGACCATGTATTTCAATGCCGGCCTGATTCCGAACTACTTCCTTATTAAAGAGTTGGGCCTGCTCCATAGCTTTTGGGTCTATATCCTGCCAAGCTTGGTCAGCGCGTTCAACCTGATTATCATGCGGACGTATATCCGCGGCCTTCCAGGCAGTCTCACGGAGTCGGCGAAGATCGACGGGGCGGGGGATTTCAAGATCTTCTGGAAAATCATTTTCCCGCTGTGTACTCCCGTGCTGGCAACCATAGCCTTGTTCATCGCTGTAGGCTCATGGAACGCCTGGTTTGACACGTTCCTGTACGCATCCTCGGATATCAAGCTGAGCACACTGCAATATGAAATGATGAAGCTGCTCGGTTCCACCATGAGCACGAACAACGATCCTTCGCTGCTGGCAGGCAATCAGCACAATCAGACGCAGGCATTGGTTACACCGGCTTCCATCCGTGCAGCCATCACCATCGTTACCGCAGTGCCGATTTTGTTCGTCTATCCTTTCTTGCAGAAATATTTCGTGGTAGGATTGAACCTGGGAAGTGTTAAAGAATAACTGGACTTTATCGATTTAGAATAGATCAATCATAGGTGAATAACAACCGTTTCGGCAGCGGCCCGAAGCGGTTTCTCCTGTTCCATAATTGTGAGCTTGCCGGAATCAAAATTTAGAAATAAAGTTGGTGATGCAATGCTTAAGGTAGTGTTTGCCGATGATGAGCCGCTGATGCTGGAAGGGCTGCGGTTTCTGGTGGACTGGGAGGAGCTGGACTTTGAAGTGTGCGGCGAGGCCCTGGATGGCGAAGATGCGCTGCAGCTTATTCATAGCACACGGCCTGATTTGGTCATAACCGATGTACGCATGCCTGTGATCGACGGCCTTGAACTCATTGAGAAATTTTCTGAAAGCGATTTCCAGCCTAAGTTCATCATCTTTAGCGGTTATGCTGACTTTGAGTATGCCAAGAAGGCCCTTAAGTATGGTGTGTCCAACTACTTGACTAAACCCCTGGATGAAAAAGAACTGACCGAGGCGCTGCAGGCCGCAGCCCGGCAAATACACGCTGAGCGCAAGCTTGCTTCACGGCGCGAAGCGGTTTCCGCCTTCATGCAGGTGGAAACCGTATCCCGTCTTCTGATGCGGGAGAACCCCCCAGAAGAAGAATTGGAAGCGGGGTTGAAGGCGCTTAATATCCGCCCCGATTCCCGGATATGCTGTGTATTGGTCCGGGGGGCTTCGCTTGACAGCATGCAGCTGCGAAGCCAAGGCTGTGCCATGAACGCCAAGGAGCCGTTCCGCAATATCACCGCTTATCCTTTTACGGCCGGAAGTCATAAGCATGGCTATTTGCTGGTTTCCCCGCATGAAGGCCCGGTGCTTGACCCGGAAATGCTGGCAAGCTGGATCCATGAGGTGCGGACTCAATATAGCGGTCCGGTTCTTTTCTCGGCAAGCCTTGAGCATCACGGGGCGGAGTTTCTGAATACTGCCTATCATGAAGCGCTGGCGGCTGGATTATGCAGACCGGATTCGGGCAGCCGCGATATTGGTTTCTTTCGGAAGCAGGACAAGGATCAAATGGCGCTGCTTCCGGCAGGGCTGAGGAAATCGCTGCTGCAATCCGTTACCGGAGGGGAGTGTGACCGGTTAAGCTCCCAATTGAGCGCTGTATTTAGAATTTTCTCGGCGGATGTTGCTTCAAATGCATGGGTCGACGCCTTTCTGGCCAATATCAAAGCTGAGCTTCTCCGTGAAATCGACGCCAGAGGTGGGGACCCGGCAATATGGGCGAAGAAGTGGTTTCCGCCACGGGTCACCGCTTGCTGCTTGCCGCTGCTTCAGCAGCAGACGGAGGAAGAGCTGCATGAAGCTGCGGAATGGTTTGCCGCAGCTGACAACAATCGGGAGGACGAGATCGTATCGGCGGCAATGGACTATGTCCGGGCGCATTATCAGGAGAAGCTGAAGCTGCAGGACATTGCGAAGGTTTTACATGTGAATTCCGCCTATCTGGGACAACGAATTAAGAAACACTGTGGCAGTTCCTTTAACGAATTTCTCCATGAATACCGCATTGAAGAAGCCAAGAAGCTGCTGCGCCGGACGGATATGAGCATTTCGGATATCTCGGGGCGCGTCGGTTATTCCGACGCGGATTTGTTTGCTGCCAAGTTCAAAGCGCTGAATGGCGTCTCGCCTTCGGTATACAAAAAGGGTTAATTTCAAAGGGGAGGAGGGAAGCGGCATGAAGGGTAAACGGAAACCATCTGCCATCGTCAATGATATTCCGCTCAAATACAAATTTCTGTTTATCTATTTGCTGTGCGTTCTTGTCCCCATACTCAGCATTAACGCCCTCTTCTATGTTCAGATCAGCCGTAATGTGGATGCCCGTGAAAGAGGGAATCTTGAGATCTCTGTAGACCGGGTGGTCTATGATTTCATGCAAATCGTGAATGAATGTGTGGCGATAAGCAATACGGTTGCCGCAGACCGTGCTTTTAATGAAATTATGGATTATGCTTATCCGGATAACGAGGCTTATTATGAAGTCTATGACAATGTTCTGAGGGATAAGCTGCGGCAATACAGCAATCTGCATTCCTATATTTATTGGATGGGGGTGTATACTACGAATCCGACCATCCAGAATGGCAACAGTTACTTTGTGTTGTCCGATAGCGACAAGGAAAGTGAATGGTACCGTAAAATTTCCAGTAGCGAGGACAAGGTGCTGTTAACCTCTTATCAGGGGACTAACCCGCTGAATCCGCCTCAGCAGGAAGTGTTTGTCAGCCTTATCCGCAAATTGGACAGCTTTACGGGACAGCCCTACAGCAAGTATCTGCGCATCGATCTGCGGTTGAACAATGTGCAGGAGCTGTTCCAGAAAGAGCGCGACTATTTGCGGTTCAAGCTCCTGGATGAGCAGAACCGCGTCGTGCTGGAATCGGATCATTCCTTTTACTCACTGGATAAAAATGTCCTGTTAAACGTTGACACGGACAGCCAGTCGTCCAAGCAGATTGTCCGTACTTTGGGCAGTGCAGGATATACGAAAGGCTGGAAGCTGACCGGAACTCCGGAAGGCCGGGAGATCAATCATGAGATGAGCCGCGCGCTCCGGGTTTCGCTGATTTTTGCTGTGCTGACCATCATTATCCCTACCCTATTAATGATCTTTATTTTACAATCCTATAATTTGAGGGTAAGGCTGCTCTACAAACATATGAAGCTTGTCAAATACGAGCATTTTGAGAACATTGATATGTATGAAGGGAAGGACGAGATCGGCGGCCTGATCCGCAGCTTCAATCTGATGACGGAGAAAATCCGCAATTTGATCAATGATGTATATAAGCTGGAAATTCAGAAAAAGGACCTTGAGCTTGAGCGGGTAAGAGCCGAATTGAACTATCTGGAGAGTCAGGTGGACCCGCATTTCCTCTTTAATACGCTGAATGCCATATTGGTCATTTGCAAGAAATACAAGTATGAAGAGGTCACCGATGTGATCCGGAATCTGGCCCTTATTCTGCGCAGGCTGCTAAGCTGGAAGGACGATCTGATTACCGTCGAGGAAGAAATATCTTTTATTGAAATGTATCTGCAGATTGAAAAATTCCGCTTTCAGAGCCGGTTCACCTACGACATTGATATTGACCCCGCCGTGCTGAATTGCCGCATTCCCAAAATGAGCGTCCAGGCACTGGTGGAGAATTCCTGCAAGCATGGCCTGCAATCAGTCAAAGGTGCAAGGAAGATTCACGTGTCTGCTTCTATGAACGATGCAGGTCTGATGATTGTTGTGACCGACAACGGAAAGGGAATCGAGAAAGAGAAGCTGGATTGGATCGAGTCCCACCTGCAGGCGGAGCAAGACTCCGGTAAAAATATCGGGCTCCGGAATGTCTATAAGCGCCTGATGATGTATTACGACGGCAGAGCCGGATTTACCATTGAAAGCACCGAGTATGAACGGACGTCTATTACCATTCAAATCCCCATAGACCTGGCAAAGGCTCCAAAAGTGGAGGTATCCCATGTATAAAGTGGTTTTGGCTGATGATGAAACGATTGCATTAGAGGGATTAAGAACGTTGACCGATTGGGAGGAGCTGGGCTTCGAAATCTGCGGAGCCTGCGAGAACGGGGAAGAAGCGCTGACCGCGGTTGCGGAGTGCTCGCCGGACCTTGTGATTACAGATATCCGCATGCCCGGCATCGATGGATTGGAGCTGATCCAGCGTGTACGCCAGTTGGAGATGGAGCAGCCCGTCTTCATCGTCCTCAGCGGTTACGGCGAGTTTGAATACGCACGGACAGCACTCCGTTATGGTGTGAGACATTATTTGCTGAAGCCTGTCGTTGAAGCGGAATGGGAGAAGGCGCTTGCGGCCATTTCGAACGAGCTGGACATGCGCGTTAAGCAGAAGATGCAGCAGAACATGCTGGCGAACCGGCTTCTTCCCGTTGCGATCGTCCGTATGCTTGAAGGACAGTGGGCGGAGCCTGAAGAGGAGATTGCCGAACAAATGGACCGTCTGGACGAGGCAGTTTCGGGATGGACTTATATACATGTGGATGGTCCCAAAAGCAATATCACAGAAATCTGCCGGGAGTTGGCTGGCCCGGAGGGTGCCTTGTTCATTGATTTGCCCGGCGATCAGGCGGGGCTTGTCGTGGAGAGCTCAGCACGGGCGGCGGAGCTGGCTAGGCGGATATATGCCGGGTTGTCATTGTCAAGGAACGGTGTGAAGGGGACTGTGAGCATCGGGCCGAGTGTGCAGTCTCTTCGGGAGCTGCCTGTCTCCTATATGGTGGCGGCAGGGGCTGCCGCCCGCCACTATTTCTATTCGGAGGCGGGCGGGTCCATTGACACCTCCACGGATGCCCGGAGCGAGCTTAACTATTATCTTCCTTCCGCAGAGCTGACCGAGGAACTGATGAGCGCAGTGGAGAGATTGCAAGAGCAGAAAGCTTCGGATAAATTGAGTGAAATGTTCAGGTTGTTCGAACGGAATAGGACTGCGCCCGAAGTTGTACAGATGACCAGCATCGATATCATGCTGAAAAGCACAGAGCTGGTGCAGGAATTCGGAGGGACGGCTGAGCAGTGGAGCGACTCTTTTGAATTTTTTAAAACAAAGCCGAAGTCGCTTGCAGCGCTGGAAGACACTCTTCAGGTTTTGTTGAATTCATGTATGGAATATATCAGGCAATATAAGGAACGCGGCTCCGAGCATCCGCTTATACGGGTAGAGTGCTTTTTGAAGGACAATTATTTCAGGCCATTGACCGTAAAAGAGATTGCGGAGCACTTTTATCTCAATCCGGTATATCTTGGGCAGGCTTTTATCAAGAAGAATGGAATCAGCATTCTCGAATATATTCATAATTTGCGCATCGAACAAGCCAAAAAGCGGCTGATCGGAACAGGCGAGACTGTCCGGAATATTGCGGAGAATGTGGGTTATGTACATTATCATCATTTTCTAAGAGAGTTTGAGAAGCGGACTGCGCTGAAACCGGTTGCTTTCCGCAACCAGGCCCATTCTGAAGAATGAGGGGGAGGTTTCTTGAATCTGGTAATGGTAAACGCATACAAAAGCGATATCATAGACTTAACTGTCTGAAACCCATTGTAAATAGGAGGTTATAGATGATGACACAGGCAAGCAGAAGCTTACCCGCATTGCATGAATTGTTCCGGGATGCCTTCAAAATTGGCGCTGCGGTCAGCACTGATATTTTATCGGCCCAAGCTCCTTTCGTTGCCAGGCATTTCAACAGTATTACAGCTGAAAATGTAATGAAGCCGGAGGAGGTCCAGCCGCAGGAAGGAGTCTATACCTTTGCTGCCGCCGACCGTATCTTTGAGTTCGCGGAGGCGAATCAAATTGGAGTCCGGGGCCATACGCTTCTCTGGCATAATCAGACAGGAGATTGGATGTTCCGCAATTCGGCGGGCGGGCCGTGCACCAGAGAAGAACTGCTCAGCCGTCTGCAAACCCATATCCATACAGTTGTGGGACGATACCGGGGACGGGCTTATGCCTGGGATGTAGTCAATGAAGCCATTGAGGATAAATCCGGTCAATACCTGCGGGATACGAAATGGCTGGAAATTCTCGGAGAGGATTATCTCCGGGAGGCTTTTGAAATCGCCCATCAGGCCGACCCGGAAGCCTTGCTGTTCTATAACGACTATAATGAGACCGATCCTGTCAAACGCGACAAAATCTACAGGCTGGTCCGCAGTCTGCTCGATCAAAATACACCGGTTCACGGGATAGGCATGCAGGCGCACTGGAATATCTATGGTCCTTCAATCGACGACATCCGCAGTGCGCTTGAGCTGTATGTTTCGCTTGGCGTCAGAATCCACATTACCGAGCTGGACCTCTCGATGTTCCGGTTCGAAGACAAGCGGACGGATTTGAAAGCGCCAACAGATGAGATGCTCAGGCTGCAGGAGGATCGTTATGCGGAGATTTTTGCCCTGCTCCTGGAATATAGAAAGGCCATTGATTCGGTTACATTCTGGGGTGTGGCTGACGACTATACCTGGCTGGACGGTTTCCCGGTCCGCGGACGTAAAAATTGGCCATTCCTGTTCGACGAACACCGGCAGCCCAAAGCATCGTTTGGACGCCTTGCCGATCTGGTAACTTCGAAATGATAACACGTCATGAAGTTCGGCAAACTTAATAAAAGTGGAGGAAATACAATGACAAGTCCGTTGAAGCAAGCAATTGGAAAGGTTCCGCCTAACGGCAATCCGCTGGTCGCGCATAGATATGGGGCCGATCCGTATGCCCTGGTGTTCGGGGACAGGGTCTATCTGTACATGACCAATGACGCGCTGGAGTATGACGGAAACGGTGTGGTCAAAGAGAATACTTACAGCAGTATCAATAAGATTGCGGTGATATCCTCCAGCGATTTGGTCAACTGGACCGACCATGGCGAGATTGCGGTGGCAGGGCAGGAAGGGGCGGCCAAGTGGGCTACCCAGTCATGGGCGCCTGCAGCGGTCCATAAGGTGATCGGCGGCAAGGATAAGTTCTTCCTGTACTTCGCCAATAATGCCAGCGGTATTGGCGTTCTGTCGGGTGACAGTCCGGTGGGACCGTGGATTGACCCTATCGGTGAGGCCCTGATTCTGCGTTCCACTCCGGGAGTCGAGGACGTAACCTGGCTGTTCGATCCGGCGGTTCTGGTGGATGATGACGGCAAGGGCTACATCTATTTCGGTGGCGGTGTACCGGAAGGACAGTTCGCGGAGCCTGGCACAGCACGGGTCATGAAGCTTGGGGATGACATGATCAGCGTAGAGGGTATTGCTGAGGTTATTCCAGCACCATTTATGTTTGAAGATGCCGGTATACATAAGCGGGAAGGTGTCTACTATTATACGTACTGTTCTAATTTCTATGAAGGGGAACGTCCGGAGGGCAGTCCTCCTGCGGGAGAGATTGCGTATATGACGAGCAGCAATCCGATGGGGCCCTGGATTTATCACGAGACGTTTTTGAAGAATCCGGGACATTTCTTCGGAGTATCCGGCAATAACCATCATGCGATTTTTCAATATCATGACGAATGGTATATCGCCTATCATGCACAAACCTTGTCCAAAGCAGAGGGGATTGCGAACGGCTACCGTTCGACGCATCTGGGCCGCCTCTCCCATAATGAGGATGGCTCCATTCAGAATATTGAAGCCGATTACAAGGGTGTGCAGCAGATCGGGTGCTTCAACCCGTATCACCGCGTACAGGCCACAACAATGGGCTGGAGTGCGGGCGTCAAGACGGAATTTGAGGCATCCGTGAGAGAACAGCTTGTAACGGATATTGACAATGGCGACTGGATCGGGTTATCCGGGGTCGACTTCGGAAGCACAGGGGCAGGAGCATTCAGTGCTTCGGTCATAAGCCTTGAAGGTGGCGGTACGATCGAACTGCATCTGGATGACCCGGCAGGCGTATTGATTGGCAAGCTGTCCGTTCCCGCCGCAAACGGGCCGGAGGAATGGGTGGAGCTGAAGACGGAGGTTAGAGGAGCGGAGGGAGTTCATAACCTGTATCTGGTGTTTACGGGTACAACCGGAACCGGATTGTTCAAGCTGGAATCATGGCAGTTTATGGAGTAGTGGAATCCATCCTAAGGAGGGGAATGCAGTGAAGACCGCTACTATAACCAATCCTATTATATGGGCAGATGTTCCGGATGTTGACGTAATCCGGGTTGGTCCTGTGTTCTATATGGTCAGCACCAGTATGCATTCCATGCCGGGCTGTCCGATTATGAAATCGGTTAACTTGAAAGATTGGGAAATTGTAAATTATGTATATGATATCTTTGAGGATAACGATGCCCACCGGCTGCTGGACGGAGCAGGCATTTATGGCAAAGGCTCCTGGGCGGCCTCCCTGCGTTATAAGGAAGGGGGGTATTATGTTTGTTTCTCCTCCAATGATATGGACCAGTTCTATATATACCGGACAGAGGATATTGAGCATGGAACATGGGAGCGTTCAGTGATCCCGGGGCTTCACCATGACCCGGGTCTGCTGCTGGATGACAACAGCCGCAACTATGTGATCTACGGGAACGGCGATATTTGGATTAAGGAGCTGACGGAAGATCTTACGGCTGTGAAGCCCGGCGGAACCGGACAATTGCTGCTCCAAGGCGAACGGGATGGCATCGGGCTGCGGATTGAAGGCTGTCATGCGTATAAGCTGAACGGCTATTACTATTTATTCTTTATTGAATGGCCGAGAACCGGCAATCAGCGCAGACGCCAATTATGCTACCGTTCGCGTGGGCTTCTGGGTCCCTATGAACGGAAGATTATTCTGGATGATGATCTGGGCTATCATAACAACGGTGTGGCGCAGGGCGGCATTGTCGATACCCCCGATGGGGATTGGTATGCGGTGCTGTTCCAGGATCATGACGCTGTCGGACGGATTCCCTGCGTGCTTCCCGTAAGCTGGGAGAACGGTTGGCCGGTCATCGGGGAGAACGGTACGGTGCCTCAAGTCTTCGGGACGAAGCTTCCTGCTGCGGAGCCGAAGCCGCTTGTCATCAGCGATGAGTTCGACTATGAGAGCAACCGGCTGGCCCTGAACTGGCAGTGGAACCATAATCCCGACAACGGGTTATGGTCGGTCACTGAGCGGCCGGGCCATCTGCGGCTGCGCACCGGTCAAGCGGCGGACAGCATCCTGCGGGCGCGCAATACGCTGACGCAACGGACGGAAGGCCCGGCCTGCAGCGCGGAGACGGTGCTTGATCTCTCCGGCCTGCAGCCCGGCGACCGGGCAGGCATGGTAGCCCTGCAAAACGGGTTTGGCACTGTCGGGGTTGCTGCCGGGGAGCAAGGCCGGTTCAGCGTGGACATGTGTGTTAACGGCGGCGGCGGCCGCGAGGAGCTGGTGGAGAGTGTAGAGTTCACCGGCGACCAGGTGTATCTTCGAATAGATTTCAATTATGAGGATAGCCTGGATCAGGCCAATTTCTTCTATTCGGAGGACGGAACCGGCTGGAAGCCGATTGGAGGGACGCTGCACATGAGATATACGCTGGATCATTTTATGGGGTACCGAATTGGCCTGTTCAGTTATGCTGCCAAACCGTCCGGCGGTTATGCCGATTTCGATTATTTCCATTATATTAGGCAGAATTAGGGCTGTCAGATGTGGAAACAACGGGTTGAGAGCCGGAGGCGCATGCTTCCGGTTTTTCTTGGTAGGGGCGATCATAACCGCTCTTTCTGGGGGACGAAGCAATTCTGTTGTACTTGATACAGCAGAATGCCGCGATCTGTCCGTCCAGTCTCTTTATGATCTGGAGGCATGCTTATCCCGGTAGGCCCGGGGGGAGTAGCCGGTAAGCTGCCGAAACTGCCTGCAGAAATGCTCCACATTAGCATAACCGCAGAGCGCTGCAATCTCGGCAATTTTGTGGGGGCCAAAGACAAGCTTTTCTTTGGCCAGGCGAATCCGGCAATGTATGACATCCTCCATGCAGGAAATACCGAAGGTTGATTTATATATCGTCTGCAGATAGCCTGCACTTATGTGCAGATATTCTGCCATCGATGAAACGGTCCAAGGATGGCCCGGGTTATTGTACAGAGCCTTGCGCAATTCCAGAAGTTTATAATATTGCGGACTCAGCTTGTCTTGGGACGCTTCGTGAAGCTTATTAAACAAAATTCTAAACAAGTAGTCGATGGAAAGCTCCCGGTAGTCATTGTGAAAGGTATTCTCTAATGTCAATAGTTGAAACAAATGATGGCAGTAACCGGGGTCCGGCAGGGAGAATGGAACACCAACAGGCAAGGCCGACTCCGTAATATAGGACTCGTCCGCATCAAAGCGGACCCAGTCGTTAACGTACTTTGTGGAGCAGGCACGGTAATGGATGGTATGGTTAGGCGGATATAGAGCAGCAGAGTGGGCCGGAAACTCCTTCAATTCCCCGGCAACTTCAAACAGCGCTGCGGTCTGTGTGAGCACCAGAAGCCAGGCATCCAGGCCATCGGGTATACAGTATACAAAATCGTCAGGATGAGCAGCGTCAAATTCTACGTAGCGGATCTTGGGCATTAGCTTCACCTTTCTTCGTATACATCAATTAATGAACAGGATATATCATTGTTTGGAATTCAGTATTTTTCTATAATTTATATGTCAAATAAGGGTGTTTGGGGAGAATTTTGAATCCGATTTCTGAAATGCGGGATTCTGGTTATTAGAAATTATCAATAATGAAGGAAGGTCATTTGTTAATGATACCACAACAAAACGAAGACCGGAATTATATCCTTTGCTATACCCGGTTACCTCAGGAGGACATGGTATACGCTCCGAAGCTGGCGCACAGTATGCATTTGGCTTACAGCAATGACGGGCTTCTATTTCAGGAATTGAACCATAATTCAGGGGTTTTATTCGCCAAGGCGGCAGAGAATGAGGATGGTACACTCCGGGCCAAGAGCTTGAAGAATCCGTATCTGTTCCGCACCTCCGAGGGGAATTTCGGAGTGATCGCCGTACGTACGGAGGCAGAAGGCGAAGCCGATGCAGTGAGCAAGGGAAAGGTGCTGCTGTTCTCTTCCGGTGATTTGCTGCAGTATAGCGAAGTTGGACTGCTGGAGCTTATGGCAGATACCTTTGTAAGCGATGTCACTTGCGAGTACGATACCGGACGGAAGGGCTACCTGATCCGCTGGATCGATGAGCTTGGGAACGGTTATCAGAATTTTATTGCCGATATTATGAGCTTGAAGGATATTTCGGCACCGGAAGCGGCCCAGCTTTTTACCCTGGAGCCTGTGCTTGCCGATATCGAGGGGATTCTGCCGCGCAACTATATCCCGGCACCTAAGGAAATAGCCCGCAGGCTCTACTGCAAGCTAACAGTTCCGGCCAACATTGCGATTGAAGTCCCCGACCGCGTAACAGCAGCTTCAGAAGAGGATGTGAAGGCCATCCGGGCCACGGCCCTGTACAGTGATGGCACCAAAGCGCTGAAAAGGGTCCATTGGAATACGGACGAAATCGATTGGGAGAAGGCGGGCACCTACAGCATTTCCGGTGAAGTCCATCAGGAACATTACCCGTTTCCGATTGCGTTCGACCGTGCCGACCCTTGCATTGCGAAATGGAGAGGGAAGTACTATTTCATTGCCACCAACGATGCGGACCAAAATCACACATTATATATGCGGGAAGCGGACACCATCCCCGGTCTGGTAGATGCCAAGGAAGCATTGATTCTGGATTCAAATACCTATGAGCAGATCGGCGGGCTGCTGTGGGCGCCGGAATTTCATATCATTGAGGATGAGCTGTATATCTTTCATGCGGCAACACCGGGAGAATTTCTGCATGAAGAGTCCCATGTCATGAAGCTGCAGGCAGGCGGCAATCCGATGTGCGCTGCCGATTGGTCGATGCCCCGGCGTGTAGTGAAGAAAGACGGAACGTATTTGTGCGAAGCAGGGAAGACCATTTCCCTCGATATGACCGTAATTCAATGGAATGGAAAGCATTACGCCGCATGGTCAGAGCGCCAGTTCGTGCCTGTCGATCTTGGAGCCTGGATCTATATCGCCACAATCGACCCGCAGGAGCCGTGGAAGCTGACCAGTGATCCGGTCCTTCTGACCAAACCCGATTATGGCTGGGCTAATAATCATACCTTTGTGGATGAAGGGCCGTTCGCCCTTTATACTGCTGATAAATTATTTTTGACCTTTGCCAGCGCAGCGGTGGATGCAACCTATGTTGTGGGTCTCTTGACAGCCGGCAAGGGTGCGGATTTGCTGGATATCCGCAGTTGGACCAAAGGGAATTATCCGCTGCTGACCTCCAGAAGCGTGCCGGGGGAATATGGCCCGGGCCACAATTCTTATGTGACAGACGAGGATGGAGTCATTTGGAATGCCTACCACGCAAGACCGGGAATTGACGGACCGAGAAGCACAGGCCTGCGCCGCGTGCATTTTGACATTGACGGTGTTCCGGTCCTGGATCTGACAGAGGATAAAGATCTGAACCGGGAGCTGAAGAAGGTATCCATCGAAGTAACCGTAGGCAATCCGAATTATAAGATGCAGACGGCACCGGCCGGATATGACGAGGAGAGGGAAGGCATTGCCCGGGGGACGATCCATACCATAGAATATCCCTCCACAACGGTAGGCAGCACCCGGAAGGCAATGGTGTATACGCCGCCCGGTTATTCCGCCGGGCAGGAATACAGCGTTCTGTATCTGCTGCACGGGATTGGCGGAGATGAGGCAGAATGGTACAATCACGGCAAGCCCCAATTCATTCTGGACAATTTGTATGCGGATCAAATGCTGAAGCCCATGATCGTCGTTCTTCCCAACGGCCGGGCGATGCTGAATGACCGGGCGGAAGGAGAACTTTTTGCTCCGGACAAGATACAGGCGTTCGAAACGTTCGAATCGGATTTACTCAATGACCTTATCCCTTATATTGAAGCGAATTATCCGGTCCTGACGGATCGGACGCACCGCGCACTTGCCGGGTTATCCATGGGCGGCGGACAATCCCTCAACATCGGTCTGAACAATCTGGACCGGTTCGCCTGGATCGGGGCGTTCTCTCCGGCTCCCAATACGAAGCTGCCAGAGCTGCTGGTGCCGGAACCGCAGAAGACCGCAGAAATGCTTAATCTGCTCTGGCTATCGTGCGGGGATCTGGACAGTCTCAAGAATGTCAGCGACCGGACACATGCCTATTTGTCTCAGCATTCCGTGCCGCATATCTGGGTGGAGGAAAACGGCGACCATGATTGGCCGGTCTGGAAGAACGGCCTGTATCAGTTCTCCAGGCTCATTTTTTAGCGATCCAAACAAAGGTTCGTTCGCGGAGCGTCCACAGTAAGCGTCCAACGTATATCTTGCTCGAAAAATAATGGGGCTGACCCAAGCCATTTTATGGCTTTGGGCCAGCCCCTTATCTTTGATTAGAGCAGGATATTTGCGTACGCCTGTTACAGCGGTGGTTTATTTATTGACGACCGCATCAGCATGCAGCGGTTGAAATTAATCTGAATGCCGAGATAGATTTGATACTAATCGTGCTGAAGGAGCATATACGAACTAGATGGATTTCCGGAATTCTACCGGAGTCATGCCAGAGAAGTTACGGAAGAGTTTTATGAAATAGCTGACATTATCATAGCCTAACTGCTCTGCTATTTCCACTATAGTAATATTAGTTTGATTCAACAGATCCTGGGCACGTTCCATTTTTAGTTTGGTAACATACTCGATAAAGGTGAGACCTGTCTCGATTTTAAATAACCGGCTAAAATGGGTCGGGTTCAGGCCCAGACGTCTGGCCATTTCAGCCATTCCATTAATTGATCCAGGGTTTCAAACTCCCGTATAGAGCGCTGATGCCTTTCACTATTGAAATTGTTAACAAAGTTTTGCATCACTATATATTTTGTGTAGTGATGTGGAATGTGGCCAATGAACCGGCCTCCTATGAAGATGGAGCTTATGAATACTTCAAGCCGCTGATTGAGCAAATGCGGGAAGAAGACCGCAGCATCGTCCGGTTACCCTGGTGACGCATATTGAGGCCTCGCCTGCGAATGATAAAATCTCTGAACTAATCGATGTGCTGGCCTTCAACCGTTATTACGGCTGGTATGTGGACGGGAGACCTTGAATCGGCCAAAGGCAAGTTGCGGCTGGAACTTGAGAACTGGAGCAAGCGTTGTCCAGGCAAACCGATGATGATGACCAAATATGGAACAGATACTGTAGCCGGACTTCATGAAGTGGAGCCTATTATGTTCACGGAAGAATATCAGGTAGCCTTTTACAGGGCAAATCATGAGATCTTCGACGAGTTTACCGGTTTTGTGGGCGAGCAGGTATGGAATTTTGCAGACTTTGCTACAAGCCAAGGGATTATCCGTGTACAGGGTAACAAAAAAGGAATCTTCACCTGGGACCGCAAGCCCAAAGCGGCGGCTCATGAGCTGCGCAAAAGATGGACGGCTATACCGTATTTTGGGTATAAGAAGAAACAATAAGCCTAATAAACACAACATAATGCCCGCTACGATGTTCAACTGGTGCTTTACGCAGCCATGCTCATCGTTGGCGGGCTTTTTAGAATTATAGTTGAGTTATCCCTGTTTATTTCCGGAGTGCGCATTTCCGTGAGATTTTAAAACAAATCGTGCATCGCTCTCATATAAACTTCTATATATAATTGTTACTATAACGGTGTAGCAAGACAATACAGAATAAATTGGAGGGTTAAAGATGTTGAAATGGAAGCGTTCTCTCACAGTCTTGGCCATGACAGCCTTGCTGGGGACGATGGCAGCATGTGGTGGCGGCGGGACCAAAAACAATGCAGAATCTACTGCAGAGCCTGCCAGCACTAATACTGCCGCAACGGCTGCACCAAGCAATGAACCTGTCAAGCTGCGTATTATGTGGTGGGGTTCCCAGCCGCGTCACGAGGCAACCCTGGCTGCGCTGGACTTGTACACAAAGAACAACCCTAATGTTACGTTTGAGCCGGAGTATTCCGGTATGGATGGATACTTGGATAAATTATCGACTCAAGCTGCGGCTAATAACGCACCGGATATCGTTCAGCTTGATCCGGGCTGGGTGCCGGACTGGATGTCCCGTAATCAATTAACGGAGCTGGCACCTGAGGTTGATGTAAGCAAATTCGACTCCAAATTACTGGCCGGAGGTCAACTTGACGGCAAGCAATATGCTGTTCCTCTGGGTTCGGTAGCGTTCGGTATGGTTTATGACAAAGCCGCTATGGATAAGCTCGGGATTGCGAATCCGGCCAATGGCTGGACTTGGGATGACTTCTTCGCTTTAGCCAAGGAATCCAAAGCCAAACTGCCAAGCGGACAATATTTCACCTTGGACTATGCAGGCAACTACTTTATGTATTCGGCCTACCAGTACGCCAAAGGTAAAGGTCAGGTTATCACTGATGATGGCCACTTCAACGTAGATCAAGCTGCCTTCTTGGAGTGGACCAAGAAATTTGAAGAGCTGCGCAAGGAAGGACTGGTTCCTCCGGCGGACGTAAACGCATCCGACAAGGAAAATGATCCCCAAATGGACTTGATGGCAGCGGGCAAAGTATTGTTCCGGTATAGCTTCTCAAATAACTTGGGTACCTGGGACAGTATTAAACCAGGCGCTTACGCACTTGTAACCATGCCGCGAGCAGAAGAAGCAGGCGGATGGTTGAAACCATCGATGTACTTGTCTGTCTCCAAAAACTCCAAGCATGCCGAAGAAGCTAAAAAATTCATCAACTGGTTTGTGAATGATCAGGAGGCGGGTAAGATCCTGCAGACATTCCGCGGCCTGCCGGCTAACAAGGAAATTTCCACTTCCCTGGAAGCAAGCATGAGTGATCTGGATAAGGTTGGCTTAGAACTCCTCCGTGCTACTGAAAAGGATGGACAGACCTGGTCGGCTGGAGCAGGGGGCTGGACGAACTTTATTGACAAAGACTGGGTGCTTGTCCGGGATCAGCTTAGTTTTGGAAAAGTCACACCGGAGAAAGCCTTTGAGCAGTTGAAAGAAGCAGCACAATCTTACGAAAAATAATTCAAGAACAAAAGCCCGGAACAAGCCTTGTTCCGGGCCTTGAATTTGATTTGGCATAGGGAGGATTTAATCATGAGCAATTCTGTGTTGTATCACCCCGGAGACGGATATCTGGCCTGGCAGCAGTACCGCCGGAACAGGGCGGGGGCGAATGTTGATCCATATGCGGTGTACAAACATATTGTAGTTGATGCGCAGGAGGATGCTGTTATTCGTTCTGCAGTGGACGAGTTGTCTCAAGGTATGGAGGGGATCACAGGCACCAAGGTGTCCATATCAGGTAATACTGAGAGTGCTCCCGGTATAATAATAGGAACCTTTGGAACCGGCACTGGTATAGATGAACTGTTCAGTGCCGATGTAAGCAGTGCTGTCAAAGCGGAAGGCTATGCGATTCAAACCGACAGCCTTACCGGTAATATTGCCATCGGAGCAGTCACATCCGCAGGTATATTATATGGAGTATTTCACCTGCTCCGAATCATGGGAACAGGCGGCTCTGTACGGCAATTAAATATTGTAGAGAATCCCGTCAATCAGCTGCGCATGATCAACCAGTGGGACAATATGGACGGGAGTGTGGAGCGGGGATACGCCGGGGAATCTATTTTTTATGAAGATAACCGGATAACAGGCAATCTTCAGCGTATCCAGGATTATGCCCGCCTGCTGGCCTCCAGCGGGATCAATGCCATCGCGATCAATAACGTGAATGTCCACCGGGTAGAAAGCCGGCTGTTAACGGAATTCCTGCCGGATGTGGCGAAGCTGGCAGCGATCTTCCGCGCCTATGCAATCAAGCTGTTCCTGAGCGTCAATTATGCCAGCACGATTGAGATCGGCGGCCTCTCATCGGCAGATCCACTTGATACTGCCGTCCGTGAATGGTGGAGGGCCGCAGCATCGGAACTATATGCAGCAATTCCTGATTTCGGAGGATTTCTGGTCAAGGCCGATTCGGAGAACCGGCCGGGACCGTTCACCTACGGAAGAGATCACGCCGACGGCGCCAATATGCTGGCCGAAGCGCTGAAGCCGCATGGCGGCATCGTCATCTGGCGCTGCTTCGTGTATAACTGCAAGCAGGACTGGCGCGACCGCACTACGGACCGGGCGCGGGCGGCCTATGACCATTTCCAGCCGCTGGATGGGCGCTTCATGGACAATGTCATCCTGCAGGTGAAGAATGGACCGATTGACTTTCAGGTGAGGGAGCCCGTCTCGCCGCTGCTTGGAGCCATGCCGCAGACGAATCAAGTCATTGAATTTCAGATTGCCCAGGAGTATACCGGACAGCAACGCCATGTATGCTATCTGGTCCCCCAGTGGAAGGAAATTCTAAACTATGATACACATCTCCAAGGTGAAGGAACTACAGTCAAACGTATAGTGGATGGAAGTGTTCACGGCAATGCCTACAGCGGTTTTGCCGCCGTCTCCAATATTGGAAATGACACCAATTGGACGGGCCATCTGCTGGCCCAGGCGAATCTGTTCGGTTACGGCCGTCTGGCCTGGAATCCGGAGATGTCTGCCGAGAAAATTGCTCTGGAATGGATTATGCTCACCTTTGGCACCCATGAGCTGCTGGTTCAGACCATACTGGACATCCTGATGAACTCCTGGGAGATTTATGAATCGTATACAGCCCCGCTGGGCGTCGGGTTTATGGTCAATCCTGACCATCACTACGGCCCTAATGTGGATGGATATGAATATTCAATGTGGGGGACTTATCACTTCGCAGACTGTTATGGGATTGGTGTGGACCGTACCACAGCAACCGGAACCGGGTATACCTCCCAATATGCCCGTATGAACATGGAACTGTACGAGTCGCTTGAGAGCTGTCCGGATGAGCTGCTGCTCTTTTTCCACCATGTCCCGTATACCCATCTGCTCCATTCCGGCAAAACTGTGATTCAGCATATTTATGACACGCATTTTGAAGGCGCGGAGCGTGCACGCGGGCTGGAAGCCGCCTGGAAGCTTGTGAAGGAATATGTGGATGAACAGGCATACCGGCATGTAGCAGACCGTCTTGCAGAGCAGGCTGAGCATGCTGAAGAATGGCGGGACAGAATCAATACGTACTTCCTCCGGAAGAGCGGCATTGCTGACCAATGGGGAAGAACCATCTATTAATGTTCAATGTAAATGAGGAAGCGGTGGCTGCCGCTTCTTTTTTTAATTTATATGGAAGGAAACTATGATTTCCGCTTGTGGATAAATTAGGCATAAAGTTATGAAATAAATACCTTTAGACGAATTTGTAACGAACAACGGCAGAAATGCCGTTGTTGAAGCGCGGGCGGAGGGATTGGCCGGTCTAGATA
>RCUU01000442.1_pt1 | contig 23068 bp, 9 predicted proteins | sample 2166211 | NCBI WGS metagenome assembly RCUU01 (sample SAMN09932620, study PRJNA488358) | compost metagenome | feature: garden; material: soil; isolation source: compost soil in phenylacetic acid-enriched culture | place: Germany: Experimental Botanical Garden Goettingen | collected 2016-01-27
CGTCGTCAAAGGTGATCGGCACATATCCTGCCGCCAACAGCTTCGCGGACGCCTCATCTAACTCTTTCCAGGTCGTAGGTTTGGAGGTAATGCCAGCTTCCTCAAATGCTTTGACATTGTACATGAACAGGTTCAACCAAGGCTTGTAACCTACGGCAACTTGGCCGCTCCAGATGTCAGTCTGCTTCTTGGGTGTCTCCAGCATGGAAGGCAGGAGGACATCAGTTAGGCTCTTGCCGCCCAGCACATCAAAGGGTTGCACGATAATTTCGCTAAGGTCCAGCGCATAGAAGCCAAGCTGACCACCGTATTGTGTGGGATAGTCAAAGATGTCAATGCGCTGGCCGCTCTCCAGTGCAGGCTTAAGCGTTTTGCTGATGTCGCGTCCAGACCAGTTAATGGTAATTTTCGTTCCAGGATATTTCTCCTCAAATGCTTTGGCGACATCTGCCCAAGCTTCGCCCTGAGGTTCTGTATCATTCCACATAGTCCAGAACACCAGCTCGCCCTGTAGCGGTTGCTCTGGATCGCCAGTCGGTGCGGATGCCGATTCTGTGTTCGCGGGCGTAGGTGTGGAAGTATTTGATTTGGAATTGGAATTAGAATTGGAAGCACAGGCTGCGAGTGTCAGAATCAATACGGTGCTTAAGATCATCGCTAGAATTCTTTTCTTGCTCATAGTTTTTCCCCCTAGATTCTTTTAATAGTGTCGGCATATGACATGCGATATTCACATTTCCTTCAGGACACTCCGGCTCCTGTGTCCTATCTCCCCCTCACCCCGTTAATTGTTAAATCCGAGAGGCTGCTTTTTTGGATGTTTCTGGATATTTTCATATCATATAAACACGTCTTTCAATAATTATTGTACGAAATACTATATTCTGATTAAAATGCAAAATAGTGTCTTGTGTGATGGATAATCGTACACACTTGAATTACGGGTACCGCCGATATCCTCGGCGGCCCCGTTTTTTCGTTTGCTTCTTTAGTGTTGTACTGACCTCAGCGTTCCAGAATATAATCCTGGAACCTAACCGCAAGACTTGCCAAATGAGCCCGCTTCAGAACGGAGTGCGGTGTTATCGTTCCATCGCCATTGCCTTTAAAGATCCCCAGCTTGATACTGATAGCCAGATCGATACGTTCTGACACGGTCAGCCCTCGCAGATCGGTGAAGTCTTTCAATAACTCATCCGCTTCCTGAGCTAACATCTGCGGATTCATGTTCAAAGCCTTCAGAGCGTTGACAATCAATGTCGCGGTCTGAATGCGAGTCATAGGGTTGTCAGGGATAATTTTATTGCCAGCTACGTCAATCAACTTATTATCAGCTGCGGTATTAATATAAACGGCATACCATTTGTTCTGATTCACCCCGTTCACGGCAGAAGCGAATTTATTGGCCGGAATGCCAAGCGCCCTGAGGAATATCGTGCTGGCTTCCGCAACAGTGAATGACCCTAAAGGAGCGAATCTGTTCTTACCCATGCCGTTAACCAGCATCAACTCCGCCGCTCTGTCTATTTCATCATCTGCGTAATGCCCAGTCGTATCGATGAAGTTAGACTTGACGTTCACCGGTACTAACGTAACCTCCCCGCGTACGATGACAGTTACTGTACCATCGCTATTTATCTTCGTAGGTACCGGGGTCAACGTACCGTCGGTATTAACGATTGCCATGGTGGTGAATTCCGCCTTCTCCTCGCCCAGTAAAATATTTAAGGTTACAGCGTACGGTTTGCTGCTATCCCCTGATGTTTTCACTACTACCGGCGGTGCAACGGCCACAATGGTCACACTCGTGTTTGCATTCTTCGCCGCAGTTCCCGCTACGGCGTCTTCAGCAGCCTTCCTTTGCATCGATGTGCCTTCGATGACGGTTGCATCAGGATCTTCCTCAACCTGGTAGATCCATTTACTTTCGGCTGGTTTCGAAGTAGGCGTCGGTTCAGGCTGAGTAGAAGTGCCGGAGCCTGCCGACGACTCGCTGTCACGGGTCACTGCTACGGTATAGGTTTTTTGCGTACCATCCTCGGCAGTAACAACTACATCAAATGAATTTACCCCTACGCTCAGAGTTTTTACGCCAGCTCCGCTGACCGTCGCGGCGCTGTCGTTATTTGTGGCGGTAATGGTAATACTGCTGACACTGTTAGACACATTAACAGCGTAACTTGTAGTGCCTGAGCTGAACGCCGGAGACAATACGCCAGCACTAACGGTTAAGTTAGAAAGCGTTGCATCATTGGAGGCATCCTTCCCGGTAACGGACACAGAAATCTTGTAGTACAGCTTGGAGGTTCCATGTTCCGCCGTCGCGAGCACCCAGATAACGTCGCCGTTTTTCACAGTCACGGTGTTGCCTTCGAAATAGACATTGGTATAATCGGCGTCGGTACCAGGCGCCTTATTGCTCTTGAGCCATTTCATCATCAAGTCCGGAGCGTTCCCGGTGAGCGACAGCTCAGCGTCTTTTTTACTCGCATCCGGAATGGTTACGGTCAGTTCGGAGCTGTTGGTTATGTCGGCTCCTCCTGTGAATTCGCCGGTTATTTTCGCTCCCGCCAAGCTGCCCGCTGTGATCTTCGCGTCGCCCGAGATGACAGCGCCCACTTCCACGATCTGCAGATTGTCGATGATAAACGGGTTAGGGTTATCGCTCGGCATCGGTGCATCGTTGTTTCGTAAAATACCGAACCAAGTCTGGTCGGATGTGCTTTCGAACTCATACTCGTAATATCCTCTCCAGTTCGGGACCGCTGTCTTAATGTCCGTGTTACGGTAGGTGCTGTTGGCAGCCCATCCTTCGGGCATCGCGGTGATGGACACGCCGCTGTCCGACCGGTTCGACATTACGTTGTTGAAGTATGGCCCCATCGTGCCTTGCAGATAGTCATAATGCTGGAGCCCTGTAAAGTCCACGGAAGTCGAAGAAACTTTCTGGCTGATAGTCCCGTTCATACCACTCCCGAGCACAAAGGCAAAGATACCATTTATGCCGGTCTGGTAGTCAAAGCTAATGCGATATGTCTTGCCCTTTTCAAACCGGACGCTCTGAGGTGTGGTCTGGTACATGATGCCCGCGCTTCCGGTGATGTTAGAGAATGAGGTATTGCCGTCCACAACCAGATCAATCGGGATGGTTGTGGTATCCCACCACTGGCCAGTAACGGTATTACCTGCTTGGTCTTTCGTGGGCTGCACATAGTTTTTTACACTTGCAGGTGCCTTTTCGCCCCAATCGGGTACCGTATTGTTTTGCGTATAGGGTTCATTACGACGCTGCATGATCGTTCTGGCTTCGCGGAATCCACCACTGCTGCCAAGGTTAAAGGGGAAAAAGCCCTCAAAGGTCGGTTTGTTGATGGATGTCCCCGCTTCGGTCGTTCCGTCCGGTGAGGATTCGAAATCCTGATACAGAATGATTTTCCCGTCGGTCACCGGATTCTTCGGCGCAGGAGTGGTAGTTCTGTACACGCGCACGTTGTCAAATCTTACTTCGCCCTCGCCTGCTACCGCGTGCAGCCGGATTGTCGCCGTAGGTGCGTTCGCCGTAAATACGACGCGCATACGGTACATACCGGTTTTTTCTTTGGAATCATAGCGGTCATAATTGAGCAAGATGGAAGAATCCGTGTAATTGGAGATCGAAGCTTCTCCGTCTGTATCCACTATGAGAGATGCCTTGCGCGTTTTGTCCCGCTGAACCTCCACCATAACCGAAACGGCGTATTCGTCGCCGGGGGTCAGGCCGGTGATTGTCTGGCTGACCTCCGTTTCGTCGCTGTCCATGACAGCAAGCTCCCAGTTGCGACTTCTGCCGTGGTTATCAGCATTCGAGTTAGGCTGCGCTACAGCTCCACTAGTAGTGAAAAGAGGCATATTTGTATTGTCATTACGCACGACTTCGGGACTGCCATCTATAGTGTTCCAACCCTTGAGATTGCCGGTGCTGAAGCCGGGATTATACACGTATTGTCCCTCGCCAAATTCGACGTCCACATCCAAATCCTGCTTTTCTTTGTACACCACGTATGGAGTTCCTGCATCCGCTTTTATACTAATTTTTCCATTCTCTACTGTCAGAGCCTTTTCAGAAATCTGGCCCAGATCAGATAACTCATACAGGTAGACGGTTCCGAGGCCATCCCAGCTGTTAGGCAATTCCCAGGTCGTAGTGCCACCGTCATCGTTCCAATGGTATAGTTTGATCTCCTTCTCTTCTTGTTCATCAAGCCTTTGCATGTCGCCCTCGTTCCAAGGTATCAAGTACTTGGTGGAGCCTTGATCGGTGCCGATTGTGCTGTCCTGCTCGTAAATCTTCTTTCCGTCTTTTTCTATGATGCGTTTACTGTTTCTTGTTTCGTTATTGGGGTTTGTATAACCCTCTGCGTAAACCTTCGCTTCGCCGTTATTAAACTCGATGTAGTCCGCCCAGCCATTCTTATCCTTATCCATCCGAGTAACAGGGAAGTGCTGCATGTACTTGGTAGGGATGTTGTTTCGATAGATTTTCTCGATGATCGAGTCATATTCGTTAATACCATTGTGCACCCAGCCCTCATAGGAGGTCGTATCGGCGCCCATCAGCAGGAAGGCACTGTTCGGAACTCGGCTTTCCTCAATGTCAGGCTTCCAGTTGTCGGTCGTATAGTTGTCCCAGCGGTCTTTGGTGTCGTTGAAAATAAACCGGGCAATATCGCTGGAATATCCCTTAAGCGACGCAGGGCTGTAGCTCTTTTCCACGGACCAGTGCGCCCATGCGGCAGAGTCCTCTGCAACGTACGGCCACTCCACAAAGTACGCAAGGCCGTTATCCTCGTAATCCCGCGCCAGAGCGTTTCCGCGCCAGCCGTTGTGAGAGTATACGTCACTATAAATGAAGCCCAGATCCGGTATATCCGTTTTAAAACGATTCATACGCTCATTACGGCTTTTTTCCTGGCTTGCCTCATTATCGTTATACCGGGTCAGCGAATCCAACTGGTCGTCGATTACATAGGCTTGATGCAGGTAGTAACCAAACGCCACATAACCTTTACTTCGCGGGGTGATTCCATCAGCTTGCATTTCCACGTTTTCATAGCTGAACTGGTCAACCTTCGCAAAATATTCCGTAAAGTTGGTGTGGACACCAACAAAGCTGTTGTACTGGTTGGTAGTAATGTCGGCAAACTTCCTGAACTCATCCAAACCGCCTAGTTGGTCATCGTAGACACTGAAGTCGCCCCAGTTACCTGCATTGTGGTATTTTTGCAGGATGATTTGCCCCAAGCCGTCCGTATGCAGCCAGATACGCTTGGTCTCATCCACCGATGCCAGGTACGGGTAGTTGGTTTCGTTGCCCTGTGACATAATTAGCCGTTGTACGACCGCGTCGGCGATTTTGTCCGAGCCGACCGCCACTTTAGCGACCCTGCGGAACTCATTGGCCGCATCCTGCCAGTTAACGATACCGTCGTTGTTATTTTCTTCCGCCAGTACGACCCAGACATGTGGCATATCTCTTTCGTAAGGTTCATCTTTATACGTTCTTGTTATTAACTCTTGCGCCTCTCCGTATATTCCTTCATAGTCAATGAATTTCTTGGTCGCGTCGGGGAATCGCCATACCCAGGAGCCGCTGAGGAGACTCGTGGTGACGAGCGAATCGTTTCTCTTGGTGTCAGCGAAAACGCGTCTTGCCACGTTTCCGTCAGTCAGCCCGAAGGCATTGCTCTTGATGCCGGCGGCCACACTGTCGTTGGATACAAAGGCGTAGTTATAATAATCAGAACCTGTCATCATATCTCCGATATTGAAAAAGCTGTCGCCGCTTCTTCCGATGTTGCTTTCCATTTTGGAACCGGCAAATGAGGAGCCGGCATTAAAATTACTGACAGTTACCGGATTATGATCAGGTATTTCGATGATGAAAATGCGGTGGGCAGGATCTTCATTAATCTCAATAAAATCAAACTTGAGCACCATACCCTCCACCGTCGCCTTGATCTTTATTTCCGCGTTCAACTCGATCACGTTTAAGGTATAGATAACATGCTGGCTGCCGTCTTCGTTCAGGATTGGCTCACCGCATGTAACGACCGGCTTGTAATCCTTAACCGTTGAACCTGTCAACCCCTGGGATGTATTTAAGCTGTAGGTCATGTCGGTAGTCAGTCTGAGGGTGTCCAGCTTGGTACGATTGCCGTCGATCTTCGCGCCGCTGTCCTTCATCTCATACTGAATGGCGCGGGGGAAGTCCCTATCCAGATAAACCTTCATTTTATTGCTCTCGATACTAAAAACACTGTCATTTTCTACAACTGTCACTGTCGCGGTTGATCTGACTTCCGGATTGTATATGGAAGTCGCCGTAACCGTTGTCTCACCGACATTTTCTCCGACCACCAGGTTACCGTACATGGAGATAATGCTGGTGTCAGCGGCTGTCCAGTCAAAGGCCGGCGTGGCGTTCGCGGGAACCGTTGTATATTTTAGCGTAGTCTGATCCTGATGACTCACGCTCGCAGGAGAAGATAGTGTAACGGAGGATGGCGGAATCACCACGTTTTCGGTGACCGTCAAGCTGTTGAAGCGCCCGACGGCGTCCTTCGGATTAACGATCGTCCGAATCCCGATTCTATCGCCAGGTTCCAGAAACACCGTAACGATATTCGACTGTTCGGTACTGCCGAGACTGGCCGTTGTTCGCGTTTTTAATGTCCCGGCAAGTTGACCATTCACAAGCAGCCCCAATTGGCCGCTCGCCTGCGAACTGCCTTTCGCATAGTTTAGCGTGATGTCATACAAGCCGGGCTTATCCACGACGGTATCGGGCGCGTCGCTTTCAATAGACGAGCCGACGGGGACGTAATCCATTGTATCCACAAACCCGTTGCCTACCCGGGTCCCGCCGCTAAGGCCGGATAATGCGATTGGAATGTTCTTAGGGACTTCATTGGCGTTGCTATTCCGTACCGCCGCCGGAGGGTCGAACACATTGTTGTCCATATCCCACAGCGAGACATGGGCGGTTTTCAGCTTAATTTCGTCTTCGTTATTCTTTACGGACAGATTGTACTTAAACGTACCACCGGTACCCGTGGACGTAATGATGACATCGCCGGCTTTGATCGTCTGAATCTTTCCGGTCACAGGATCCACTGCCGCAATCTCCGAGTCACTGCTGGACCAGGTGAGCGGGAAGTTCACAGGCTCTGGAATAATGATCTCATTGCCCGTGAGGAGGTAGAAGTTGCGGTTGAAGGTGTCGTAGGTGTGGGATTGCTCCACCTCCCAGACGGAGATATAATCGATATTTACAAGTCCTTTGTCAGGATAATCCACTACGTCAAGGCTGGAGGTATCGAGCACCAGAGAAATGGTGTCGCCCTCTTTTAGTTCCATCGTCCAAATGTCGGACTCACCAAACACAAGCTCACTGTCCTTACCAGCAAGGGGAATACGGTAATTGCCAGGCGTTTTCGGAGATCCATCTTCATTTTTTTCAACCTGGTCGTAGTTTACATACACGCTGATATAGTCCTCAATTTCATAATTGACGCGGGAGAACTTCAGCATGAATCCGTATTCACCGTCTTTGTGAATCTCAAAGGGGAACGTAACGCCTGCACCGGGCTTCGCCCTATAAGTTTGCGGGTCGCTGCCGGTATGAAAACCACCCAGGACAGATCTGTCGTTAGGCTCTCCGGGCGAAGGCGTTGAGTAACTGCCGTTCGGGTAAGTAGCGCCATTGGTAGTGTTGCCAAGGTTGGTGCGAACTACGTTGCCGCCGAATTTATCGGCGTATGCAGCCTTGTATATGCCATTCGCGCGCTGGATAAGCTCAAGAGCTTCATATGTGTTGCTCAGATTGCTCCGTGCTGTATTGAGCGTTTCCACCAGCGCTGTCTCGTCGAGAAGCAGTTTTTGCGCCTCGGTCAGGGCTGTGGCAAACGGCTTCCATGTAGCCGGGGTGTAGCGGTCCTCTCTAAGACCCCTCCCCTCAATGGTCGTGACAAGTTCTTGAAGCGCTTTCCTCGCTATGCTTTCGTCAGTGCCCAGATCAATTGTCGCTCTGCCCCCGCCGTTCTTGATCGTGAACTTTATGTTAGTGTTGGCGCCATCGACATAAATGTCATACACGCCGTCGTCCAACTTCTCGTTAAAGAGTACCTTGTTGCCATTCTTGACACCGGTGGCTTTTACTGCGGCGTCTTGCATCAGTTCGAACTCCATTTCGCTGATGTCAGGATGTGGCGATCCATTCAGCAGAACCGTCAGCTCCGGCTTCGTGGAAACTTCTATATTCTCAATCCACATTTGCTTTGTAACGTCATTATTGCCTGCGTTCCTTGTATCAAGCACCCGGAGTTCAGCAATATTTGCGGGGTCTTTTGCCCTGAACTCAAAATCTGTGGCAACCGCTATTTCCGAGCCACCCTCTGGCGTTACCCAGGCGCTGTATGTTTTCGTAGTCATATCAATCGTGATTTTCACATGATAAACTGTATTTTTCACTAAAGAGGAGACGGCATCCGCACTCCACCCCGATCCGTTATAAGCGCCAATCCCCGTATTGAACCGCACAAGGGCGTTCATACTGACGACATCCGCGTTCACCGCGGCGTCACTGTGAACCAAGGAGATCGCCGTGTTCGGATTAGTTACCGTTGTGACGTAATCGAATTCCACCGTCATTTGTCCACTGGTCAAAACTTCCGGCAGCGTATAGTAAGCTTTGGTGGCATCTGTACTGTTTCTGCCCACAGCGTACAACCGCATTTCTCCCGTCACGATACAGAGCACATCAATCTTTCTGTCCAAATTGTTAATCGTAAGGGCTTCAGTGGTTTGATTGTTTGCGCCGTCACCACTCCATTTATAAGAATAGCCGGGGTCCGGCGGCGATGATATTCCCCTTCCTTCAGCGGTAATCACCAGCGTTTTACCGCCGAGAACCACCGCGCCGCTGGCAATGAAGTTGTTGTTGTATTTAGCGATGATAACTGAACCCTTGGACGCACCAGCGTCCTTTACCTCGAATTCAACTGTGTAGTAGTTGAGCGTTTGGGCAGCAGTTCCAGAGACGGCAACCGTTTCGCCGGTGTCATCGCTGCCATCAAAAATGTTATATATGCCGTCGTCAACGTCAAATGTAACCATGGCGCCAGTGCCGGAACCGGTAGCTTTTATTTCCCCATTCTGCCGCAGCGTGAACGTTTTGCCGTGCTCTTCAAACGGATCACCGTCTTTATAGACGTCCAACGTCACACTGTAAGCGCTTTCGACTTTCGGCTGCGTGACTGTTAGATTCACGGTTACCTGGTAGTACTTGATGTTCGTTTCGTCCTGCGAGGTGACTTTGATGTACACATCGTTTTCTCCCACATTAAGAGAAATTGAATTCTGGTTTGCACTGAAATCAGAGTTATCGTATAACTCAACCGACGCGGCGGAAGGTGCAACGATATCAGCCTTCGTAATCCGGGTTTTCAAGATGCTTACGCGGGCGTTGATCGGATTGTTTGGTTGTCCGTCTCCTCCGCCAAGCGCGAGCGTCTTCCCCGCTACGCTGACTAGCTCAGCCTGGGATCCATCTAGGTCGGTTGCAAATGCTGTCAATGGCGCAAAGTTGGCGCCGATTGCCGACAGGATCATGGTAAAAACCAATACCATGTTCAGAATCCTGCGTTTCATTTTCCTCACAGTTATCCCCTCCTAAAAATGCAGATTGTAGTAGAACAAAGCCGCGTTGACCTTTTTGCCCCTTCTACTACCACCGATTATATAAACGGCAACGTCTGGATGGAATGCAATATAGTACCTTGTCGGATGTACAATCGTACACTTCTCAGAGGAGTAACCCGAAAAAGTTTCACCTTCAGGCTCTCACTGAACCGTATCATATGTTGATTGGTGTTCAGTCTTTTATTAACTAGTCCGTTTTTCGGATCATGCCAAAAAGCGTTTGCTAAAATTAGCAAACGCTTTTTCTGCCCTCCCCCAGCGAAGTGATAAGGGTACGGAGGAGAATTTTGAAATTGTAGAAACGAAGAGATCGCCTTTGTTATCAGATGTAAAGCCGTGAACGTAGCAACATTCAAGGATTCTAAGAACAACAGCGATGTTGTCAGAGATGTAAGTCTAATACAAGCCAAGCTATTTCTTCGAAGAGTACTTCCGCATATCAAATGCTACCGCAGCTATAATAATCAATCCTTTGATAATCAATTGATAGTACGGGCTGATGCCGATAAAGGTCAGACCGTAGTTAATGAGAGTAAAGATGATAACCCCCACCAGAACCCCCGGTACAGTACCAATACCTCCGGTTGTAGATACACCACCCACTACGCAAGCTGCAATGGCATCAAGCTCATACATATTACCGTAGTTATTTGTTGCTCCACCTGTTCTAGCAGCTTCCAGAACACCTGCCAGACCATAAAGAGCACCTCCGATAGCATAGATGTAAATCAGGTTCTTGGAAACATCGATACCAGATACTTTAGCTGCCTGCATATTTCCGCCAATAGCGTACATGTTCTTACCCAGCTTGGTTTTATTGAATATCACCCACACTATGGCGGCGACACCCAATGCAATCAGCACGATATACGGGATTGAATATTTGCCACTGCCGATAAAGCCGGAACCAATTTTGGTGAAGTCAGGACGCAGGCCACCAATGGGCTGAGATTGGTTAGGATCCATATCGAAGTACAAAGAGTTTAAGCCATAGACGATAACCATCGTGCCTAGTGTTGCGATAAATGGCGGAACGTGAAGCTTGGAAACGACAATACCGTTTATAAGTCCACAAAGGAGACCCGCAATGATCGCAATAAGGATTGGAAGCCATACATTCACTTGCGGTAGATCAGGAAAAAAGCGACGGGAATATTCCGGAATTTGCAGCATGGAAGCGGAGATAACCGCCGTAAAACCTACCACCCGTCCAGCGGACAAGTCAGTACCTGCCGTAATAAGGATAAAGGCAACGCCAAGCGCGATAATAATCCGTGTAGACGATTGGATTAGAATGTCTCGCAAAGTATTTACAGAGATAAAAGCCGGTTCGTATAAAGCAATCCCCATAATCAGAAGTACCAATACAATATAAATGGCATTTTGAGTAATAAAGGTTTGAGTTCTTTTAGCGTTCATTAGTAGTGTTCCCCCTTAAAGTTACGCGAAGAGTAACGCTCTTCGTAAACCAAATCTAGTTTCGCCTAGCAAAACTATCATTGTTATCCTATCCTAATGTTGTGCAGCGAGACGCATAACTTCGGTTTCCGTAGCCTGCTCGCCTTCTAGTATACCGGTGAGTTTACCTTCCGACATGACCATTACACGGTCAGACATTCCGAGCAGCTCCGGCATTTCAGAGGAGATCATAATGATGCTCTTCCCTTGCTGGGCCAAGTCGGCAATTATGGAGTAAATCTCAAATTTAGCGCCTACGTCTATCCCGCGAGTCGGCTCGTCCAGAAGCAGGATTTCGGGCTCAGTAAGCAGCCATCTGGCCAGCAGCACCTTTTGCTGGTTCCCACCAGAAAGATTCATGATTAGCGTTTTGGTTGTAGGTGTTTTAGTTCTTAATTTTTCAATCATTTTATCAACTTCCACTTTTTTCTTCTTCCCATCCAGCAGGAGGTACGGTTTCTGGTAGCGATGCAGATTAGCAATCGCACCATTCTCATGGACAGACAAAACTGGGAAGATACCGGTTACACGACGCTCTTCGGTAAGCAACGCCATCCCGTGTTTCTTGGCATCTTTCGGAGAATTGATCTTAACCTCCTTGCCTTTAATAGAAATCGTTCCGGATTTCAAGGCGCGCAGACCGAACAACGCCTCAATGACCTCCGTTCTCTGGGCACCTACTAGCCCCCCAATACCAAGGACCTCTCCACGTCTTAATTCAAAAGATACATCTTTAAAAGATCTTTCCTCAGGGGAGGTTAGCCCTTCCACCTTCATGTATACTTCACCCGGTACGTTAAAGCGTTCTGGGAATCGGTTGGTTAAATCACGGCCCACCATTTTGGAAATAATAAGATCCGTAGTGAGTTCCCCCGCTGGCCAGGTACCGATTTTTTTACCGTCACGCATAATGGTAACTTCGTCAGAGATTTCAAGTATCTCTTCCATTTTGTGAGATATATAGATAATAGCTACGCCTCTACTTCTGAGATCCCTTATGATCCGGAATAAATGTTCCACCTCCACACTGGTTAAGGAAGAAGTGGGTTCATCCATTACAATAACTCGGGAGTGAAAAGAGACAGCCTTCGCAATTTCAATGGATTGGATTTTGGATACGGACAGCTTACCCACTAAAGTCTCAGGATTCAGATCAATATCCAGATCTTTAAACAAATTTTCCGTGTCAGTGTACATTTTCTTATGGTCGATAAACTGAATCGGACCGATTCCCTTGGTTGGAAAACGTCCTAGCCAGATGTTCTCCATTACACTTCGGAACGGCACGGGATGCAGCTCCTGGTGAATCATGGAGATACCGCTTTTTAACGCATCATTTGAACTGCTGATAGAAGCCTTCTCACCATCCAAAAAAATCTCACCGGCATCCGGTGAATAAATACCAAAAAGACATTTCATGAGTGTGGACTTCCCAGCACCATTCTCGCCCATAAGCGCATGCACTGAACCAGGTCTGACCTTTAAACTAACATCATCCAGCGCTTTGACGCCGGGAAATTCTTTAGTAATGTTGTTCATTTCCAGCAAAAACTCAGCTTTTTCCATGTTGTTACGCCCCCTACGCTTTTTTTCTTTTTTATGAGAGGCACAGCGGTTCCATCCTGTTCCCTACCTAAAAGAAATACCGAGGAGCGGTTATCCGCTCCCCGTTTTGTCATATGATCATGATTAACTCTATAGCCGAAGGTAATTACTTAGCGTCAGCTATGTTGTCTTTCGTAATCTTTTTGTAGGAAATCCAAACGTATTGGTTATCAGTAATATCAAAACCTACATTATCTTTCGTAGGTGCTTCACCTTTAGCTAGCAGAGCAGCCACTGTGATAGCCGCTTTACCTTGGTTATTCGCATCATTGAGCACGGTACCAAGCATGGTTCCATCTTCCAGCGCTTGGATCGCAGGAGCAGTAGCATCCACCCCTACTACCGGCATAAATTTGTCACCCGTGAAGTAGCCTGAAGCTTTCAGCGCTTCGATAGCACCGAGGGCCATATCATCGTTGTTAGCAAGGACAGCTTCGATTTTGTCGCCGTGGGAGCCAAGGAATGCAGCCATTTTTTCTTGTCCTTTTACGCGATCCCACATAGCTGTATCCTCAGCCAGTTTTTCCACCTTGATTCCTGCATCTTCAATAGCTTGGATAGAGTAAGTAGTACGAAGTTCAGCATCTTGGTGTCCTGGTTCACCTTTCAGCATTACATATTGGAGAACGCCGTCGCCGTTCTTATCCGCTTCAGGATGTGCTTTCCAGTAGTCAACAATCAGTTGGCCGGACATCGTACCGGATTCTTCTGCTTTAGCACCTACATAATATACTTTATCCCATTTCTTCATATCTTCAGGAAGCGGTTCACGGTTAAGGAATACTACTGGAATGTTTGCTGTTTTGGCTTTTTCGATAATGACGCCAGCAGCTGTACGGTCAACCGGGTTAATCAGCATCCCGTTATATTTTTTAGTGATGAATAAGTCAACCTTGTCATTTTGTGTGGGTTGTGAATTTTGGCTATCTACGATATCTACTGTAGCAATGCCTTTAGCGGCACTATCAATAGCGTTACGAACACCTGTCATAAATGTATCGTCAAATTTGTAAATGGCGACCCCAACTTTAGGTGTTTCTGTTGTAGTGCCCGAGTTCTCAGTCTTTGGAGCGTTAGTTGCTTTACCATTGTCTGCAGCACTATTTGTAGTATTGTTGTTGCCACCACAGCCTGTCAGAGCAGCACCCAGCAATGCACTAGCTAATAGAACGGAAGTGATTTTTTTCATTATTCATTGACCTCCTATTTATACTTCTTTTTTTGTTTGCCCCTGATCGTCTCGGGTACATCCATATTATGCCTCACTTGAAAACGGTTGCGAATATAAAATCCTACTCATTAATATAAAAATTCTAATGAACCCATAAAGAAATATAAGGATGATTTTCATTAAAAATTTATACTTTCTTATTTTCCACAAAAAAACGAACACCGTCCCATTTTCAAGGATGGTATCCGTTTCACGAAATGTATAAGCTCAAAATAACGCCTATCTAACGAACGGAAATAACAGCTTTTGATTCTCAGGCCACAACATATTGTCCAAATCAATTAGTTTTGTGCCTGTATCGACGCGTTCTGGAACATCGATCCCTTCGATCACTTCAACGGCATGTTTTACAGCCAAATACCCGTTGCTAAAAGGATTCTGGATAACTGTTGCTTGAACCGTACCATCCTGCAGCGATTCCATCATGGAAGGGGAGCTATCAAAAGCAACCATTTTAATATTGTGCAGTCCCCGACTTTGGATAGCCATTGCCGCCCCCTGTGAAGCAGTCTCATTCAGGCTCGCGATTCCTCGAAGGTTCGGGTGCTTCAGCAGCATTAGTTCTGTAAGAGCTTCTGCATCCTGAATACTGGACGTCGTGTATGAAATCTCAACCACCTGTATATTCGGATAACGGGCAGTATAATTTAGGAATCCCTTCTCCCGCTCCTCCGCATCTCTTGCACCATACTCAATGCCGTTAGATGACTCCTGCTTCTCACTCTGAGTGGAATTAGTGAAGTTAATAATGCCCACCTCGCCGTATCCTTTCAACAGCTTGATCAATCTTTCTGCAGATTTTTGCCCCGCCTCATAGCCGTTCGAGCCAATATAGGTCCTTACTCTTGCTGAACCTACTTCCGCATCTACGGATATCACAGGGATTTTGGAATATGCCGCCTGATCTACCACCTGCGCAAGCCCCATGTAGCTACTTGCAGCTAAAATAATCACATCCGCTTTCTCATTAATGGAGTCCTGCACCATTTGTACCTGTTCTGTAATGTCACTCTCGGAGTCCGGAGCTTTGAAGGTTAGTTTCACGTTAAATTCCTGCGCTGCTGCCTCTGCTCCCAATTTAACCGTATTCCAGTAATCGCCTCTGTTCATTTTCACAATGAGATGAATGTTACGTGTCTTATTTGTATTGATGTAATTGGGCGCTGAATTAAAACAAGAGGTAAACATAGTCCATAACACCGCACACATTAACAGGGTTAGCCAAAAACGAAAGGTTCTCATGACGAGGTCTCATCCTCCTTAAGCCCTTCATTGCCTTCGCTTTTTGCAAGTGCCGGGAAGATAAGGGTAACCGTAGTGCCTTCTTCAATTTCACTTTCAAAAGAAAGACCATATTCACGGCCATAGTACAATTCGATACGCTCATTCACATTTCTTACGCCTACCCCGGAGCCATTCATACTCTTACTGCCACCTGTCAAAATAACCTTTAGAGTCTCCTCGGACATCCCTAGTCCATTATCTCGAATCCGTATCATGACCAGATCATCCTTCAGTTCCGCTTGGATAGAGATAAAACCTTCATCAGGCATCATTTCTATCCCGTGATACAAGGAATTTTCTACAATCGGCTGCAAAATCAGCTTAATGGTCTGACACTGAAGGACTTCTTCCTGCGCTATAATCTCATAACGGAACTTATTTTTGAAACGAAAACTCTGTATGACGAGATAATGATGAATATGATCTAGCTCTTCCTGAACGGTAATCATATTATTCCCTTTGCTTAGACTGATCCGGAAAAACTTCGATAAGGACTGAATCATTGTGACTACCTCCTCAGTCTTACCACGTTCAGCAAGCCGGATCACAGAGTTCAAGGTATTGTATAAGAAATGGGGATTGATCTGGGATTGCAGCACTTCAAGCTCACCCTTACGTTTGGTCTCCTGTTCATAAATAATTTGATCCATCAGTTGACGGATACGCTGCAGCATGAGGTTAAACCGTTTGGACAACTGTTCTACCTCATATGCTCCGCTCACATCAATTCGAGTATTAAGATCCCCTTCACCTACCTGCTGAAGTGTCCGTTCCAGCTTACGAATAGGGCGGGCAATCCGCGCAGACAAGAAGACAGATACGATAATTACACATAAAATAACTACCGCTAAGAACCAGGACAAAAAGGTATTCAGATCACGTTTAGTGGTCACGATCTCATCATAATAAGCTACACCCACTATTTTCCATCCGGTCTGTTCTAGCGTACGCACTGTGATAAAACGTTTCTCACCTGTGGATTCATCCAAGTAGCTACGATAAGCATATTCCAATACCGGCTCCACATTCTCATACTTTAAGCCAGCATAAATAAGCTGTTGCTGCGGATGATACACAATGTTGCCTAATTGATCGAGAATGTAAGCGTATCCTCTTTTACCAAGCTTAACCTGCTTGCTTAGCTCATCTATGGTGCGAAAGTTAAAATCCATCAGCAAAATACCCGTTTTTAAGACTCCATTTTCCCGGTATTGAATGAGTTTACTGATAGACACGACCCATATGTATTGACCTTTAAACAAGTTCTGTATATGGGGTGCTGAATAGGAGATTTCAGATGTTCTTTTGGCCGTAGTAAACCAACTCTGAGTTTCTAACTGTGTGTTGCTGCGAAGCTTCTGTCCTGCTGTCCCCACGACGTATTTTCCCTGTGGTGTAAAAACCGCTGCAGAAACCAAATCCTCTCTACTGCCCATTAACATTGCCATTCTTTCCATCAGTAAAGCAGAGTCTACAGAGGGACTATTCGTAATTTGATCTTCTGCGGTTTCAAAAATACTTCGCATACCTTTAACATAAAGCTCCAGATTGTAGTTCACTTGCTCAATAATCTGCTGCATATTCATATTGGCATTCTCTTCTGCTGTCTTTGCAAATTTGTTATACAGCATAAGGCTGACCACGACGGCTACAAGAACGGCAACGGATGTAAAAGTGAGCGTAATCGTCACTTGAATACTCCGCAGCTTGGAGGACAATCGGCGTTTCCCCCCTTTTGGATGCTGCGGCCGCAGTCGAAAGGAGTAGGATTTTTCTTGCCGCATGGCTACCCTCCTCTTGAGCTATTTTTATACTCTTTAGGAGACTGACCATATTTTTTACGGAAGCAAAAGCTGAAATAGTTAGGATCCGCAAAGCCGATTTTCTCGGCGATTTCAAAAGCTTTTAATTCCGTGGACCGTAAAAGTTCCTTCGCTGCCTCTAATCGGATTTGCAACAGATAACTAACAAAGGTCATCTTCATTTCCTTCTTAAAAATACTGCTGAAATACCCCGTACTAATATGTAAATGCTGGCAGACCTTTCCGATAGAAATATCTGATTCCTCATAGTGGCTACGAATATATTCTTTGGCTTCATCAATAAGCAGTTTATAGCTGGATTGGCGTTCTAACGCAATGGAGTCCATTAGCCGGCTACAGATCGTAATAATCCAATGTTTGGCTTCGCTCATACTATTGAATTTATTAATCTCTGTTAATGAGGAAATACCAGACCCTATGAACCTGGCAGCGTCGCTCCCCGATTCTTTGGCTACTCGCAGGATGGATGTAATAATCTCCAGCAAGAAAATCTGATAATCCTGAGTGGATACCTGCTCAGCATCTAATCCGCCAAATAACTCCTCAACGACCTCCTTAAGCTCCTGTACGGTTCCCATCTTAATCGTTCGGATTAAGGACTGCTGCGTTAATTCATCATAGGCCAAGAGTGTATTCGAACGTGACTCCACATCCTCGATCCAAATGACTCTGTTATTGCCAAGAATTAGACGATAATCTAAGGCTTGCATAGCATCTCCAAAGGAGTTAAATAGCATCGCTGGCGAGTGACAGACTGTTCCAGAACCAGCGGTTACCGTTAGCTTCAAAAACCGCTGCACATTGTGGCGGATTTCTTCTAGAATCTCAAAGGTCTTCCCCGTAATTTCAGTTTCCTCACCTGCATCACAAATTGAAAGAAGCACTACCTCATCCCGATGGATAAACACTCTGCCAAAATTATGCTTAGTACATAATTCATCTGCAATATTCAGCACAGCGAATAGCTGTAAGTTTCTTTCTCCCGTGTCGCGTAAAGAAATTTGTTTACCTGCAGAAATGCCAGCCGTTTCCCGTTCTGCACGAATATAATCTACACTGATGACCGAGGCCTGGAACCATTTCCCATGCAGATCTATTCCGTATTCCGAACTTTTCTCATTTATTTCATTCATTGGTAACTTGCGTGAAACTAATGAAGATAAAAACTGTTCACGCAGTACAGGCAGACTTTTTCGATAATGCTCACTGAGTACAAAAACATTCTCTTTCTCAGCGATTTCAGCCTCTATAGTAGCTCTAACTTTAAGCAGAACATCAATCAATTCCTGTGAAGAAAACGGTTTCAAAATATACTCATCGATTTGTAGTTTAATCGCCTTCTGTGCATATTCAAATTCATCATACCCTGTCAGAATTATGATCTTGGTATTAGGATGGCGGTCGCGAATCCATTCCGCCAGCTGCAGCCCGTTCATAAAAGGCATTTGAATATCAGTCACAACCACATCCGGGAGCAACCGATCAATCGCATCCGCTGCCTCCCGCCCATTCTCTGCCTGTTCAACAATTTCAAAACCATAGTGCGCCCAATCAATCTGCCCGATGACCCCTTCTCTAACATCTTCTTCATCTTCAGCAAGAATTAACTTGTACATTTCTCATCCCTCTTTGGAAACGATTTAATTACCTGTCATAAAATTCATTCTATATGATTCAAACTATTCCATCTATGGTTAGTTATTTAAATCGATTTACTAAAAATTAAAAAGAGATGGTCTGATGGGTGTACCCATGCCCTTTGCAGGACTTGAAGAAATCCTGCAATAATACAGCTTTTTGTTCAGATATCCTCTTCATTACGTTCAAAAGCTGCAAATGTGCAAGAATAATCTTACCTTTTGGCTCAAAAGCTTCTTCTAGTGCAAGAATTACTGCAGATTTGCAGGAATCCTTACTTAAACTATTTTCGTATCATGAATTATGTGCTTTTGCAGCAATCCATACATAAACCTTTTCGTATCTTTAATTAATGGACTTTTGCAGGTTTACATCCTTGCTCGTCTCTTAAATTTACATAAAAAAAACCATCCCGCCGTAGCTGGGATGGGGATGATCGGAACCTATAAGTATTATTGCAACGCTTTGTTAAAGCGATAGCCTGCTGTCTTTTCGAAACCTAGATGACGATAAAAAGCATGTGCCGGTGCGCGCTCTACGCGGTTACCACTTCTCAAGAAGAGTTGACAGCAACCTTGCTCACGTGCCCATTCTTCTGCTGCGGCCACAAGTCTTTTACCGAGTCCGTTTCCTCTGAGTTCTTCTGATACGATAAGTGCAGTAATCTCAGTGATACAATCTGTCTGTTTGTAATACGAGATTACTTGTCTAAGACCGACCATTCCCACAACTTCATTGTTTAGTTCTGCAACAAGTGTGCATTGGAGATGGTTATCCTCCATGCTTTCAAGTCTCTCTTTCATCACGCTAAGCGTTGTTGGATAGCCGAATTCCCGCAGAAGCGCTGTCACTCTCTCCAGATCATTCAAGCCGCATTTGCGAATTACCAGTACAGGTGCCATGGTACTACTGTTCATCCTCATTTACCTCCACTTTTAGCATAGACGCTGCCTGCTTGGCTACCGTCCGCGCGATTTCCACATTTTCCGCCGCACTTAACGCTACTGCCATCCGCCGCCCTGGACGGACTTCTGGTTTACCAAACACCCGAACCTGAGTCCTAGGTAACTCCAAAGCTTCACCCATTCCGGTTACAACAAAAGCTCGTCCTTCACCTTCAGCCTTCAGCGTAGCTGAGGCACCTGGTGTCAGTAATTGTACTGACTGGACTGGAAAACCAAGAATAGCTCTGACATGCACTGCAAATTGAGATAAATCCTGCGTCGCCATCGTTACCATCCCCGTATCATGAGGTCTAGGTGACACTTCACTAAACAATACCCCTTGATCCGTCAAGAAAAGCTCCACTCCAAAAATACCAAAACCTCCGAGCTGATCCGTAACTGCTTTTGCAATAGATTGAGCTTCATCCAAAAGTTCCAGCGTCATAAAGTGAGGCTGCCATGATTCGACATAATCTCCATCTTTCTGAATATGCCCAATAGGTGGACAAAATACAGTACCAGACACAGACCGCACCGTCAAAAGTGTAATCTCACTCTCAAAGGTAACGAAAGCCTCCACGATAACACGAGTCCCTTTAGCTCTCGCTCCATCCAAAGCAGTGTTCCAACATTCCTCCGCATCCTCCGGTCTTTTGCAAACACTTTGACCCTTGCCGGAAGAACTCATAATCGGCTTGATGACACAAGGAGTACCTAGATCTGCAACGGCTTGACGCAGCTCTTCCAAACTATCTGCAAAACGATAAGCCGCAGTTGGCAATCCTAGTTCTTCAGCAGCTAGTCTGCGAATACCTTCTCTGTCCATGGTCAGACGGGCCGCTCGCGCGGTCGGAACAACGAAGAAACCTTCCTCTTCAAGCTCTTGAAGAGCGTGAGTGGCTATGGCTTCAATCTCCGGAACAATAACATCCGGTTTTTCTGAGCGAATAAGCGTTTTAAGCGCCTCTGCATCCAGCATATCAATAACATGTGAACGATGAGCTACACCCATCGCTGGTGCATCGCTATAACGGTCTACAGCTACGGTCTCTACGCCAAGACGTTGAGCTTCGATTATGACTTCCTTACCCAGTTCCCCGCTGCCCAGCAGCAGCAGCTTGCGGCTTTGAGCTGAAAAAGGAGCTCCCCACATTGTCGATTTCAACCTCTTTCGGCAAATTGACGATCTCGTTTCCATAAATTTCTGAAAACGAAATAGTTTCATTGTATATTTTCAGGCTTCTTTATTTTCATCCATCATACGCCAGATTGCAAGTGTTCTTCGACATTTTCCTACAATTTTCAAAGATTTTTGTCTATTCTATCAACGAATGATTGTTCCAGGAGAGATAATTGGTGACCTAGCTGGCCCCAATGATCTGCAGATTCACCCCCTTTAAGGAGATCTAACATGGCTTTCTCTTGCTCTGCAAGCCCTTCTTGCAGACGTTCTGCAGCGAGCTTTAATTCACTGGTTATGCATTCGACATAATGGGCTAGCAATTTTTTCTTCTGCTCTGCCGCCACAACATTAACAGCTTCCTTCACAAGAGGCTCTGCCGCACTTTTGACTTGTTCCCGGCCAGCTCCTTCAAAGAAATAACGAGGAGATTTGAAATGACCCCATAAGGTTGACCATTCCACGACCTGAAGCTGGCATGCCAGCTCACTAGGAGAAGGCCATGCTGCTTCTTCATTCTCCATCAGATGGAACTCCTGAGGAGAGAAAAGCAGCTCAGTAGCAGCAGCTTCAGCCGCTTCATGAACAAGTCTGCGCCCGGTACTCTCAAGTCGCAGCGTTGTAGCCCATAGCTCTTGCTCTAATTCACGCTGTGTTGTACGCATCATCTCTGCACCACATGCAGCAAAGATAGCTTTTAAACTCCCTGCATCCTCACGCAGTAATGAGGGGTGGAAGGATTCCTGAAAATTTCTGGTGAAAGAGAAGCTGATCCGCTGACAGACATGATAGATCAGTTCCTCACCTTCATGAACAAGATCTCTACCAGGACGATCCTCTTTCTCCAAAAGGGACAGCCGTTTCATAGCTAACTGACGACGTTCTTGCATTTCTTTTAATCCTGCTTCACGCTCGTTTGCCGCCATGGAAGCGAGATTCTGCCACTCTTCCGCCCTGCGGCGAACAGATGCGATACTCTCTGCCGCTGCGTTAAGTGAAAGCTGAGGAAGTTCATCTCCTGCAAAGCTTGATAAAGCTTGCTCAAAATGATGGAAACGGGAAGCCTCATAGCGTTCATAATCATGCTGAGCTTTCCCTTCCAGAGCAAGCAAGCTAGAGAGCGCATAAATTCTCGGGGAGCGTAAGCCACCAGCACGTAAATTTTGAGCGACATGCTCTCGTACCTCTTCCAATTCCTCTTCTCCTGAGGCAAGATCGGAAGCATTGATAATGAAGAACATTTTATCAAGTGCAAAGCTATCTTTAATTCGGCCTAACTGCGCAAGCAGACCCCGATCTGCTTTTGAAAAGGCGTGGTTATAATAGGTGACAAAACAGATTGCGTCTGCATTTTTCATATAATTAAAGGTTACGCCAGTATGACGAGCATGCAACGAATCGGCTCCTGGTGTATCCACAAGTACAATCCCGCTTGCGGTCAATGGACAGGCATAATACAAATCAATCCCCTGCACAAAGCAGGCCCGGGTCTCCTCTGCTACAAGGCTTCGGTATTCTTCTAAATCAACGGTTCGCACCGTTCCCAGCAAGGGTTCAGCTTCAGCCCAGCCAGCCGCTGCTGCCCTTAGAAATCCAGCGTGCGGCAATGCGGAAGGATGGATTCCCCTTGCAGGTAAGCTTGCTAGAACTGTTGTCCATGAGTTCTGCTGAGGTTCGCCAAGCTGCAGCACACTGAAGGAATGGCAGATGTCATCCCAGAAATCTGCCATGGTCTTCATTGTGACAACCGCGCTGGCATGGCGGAAGTCACCTTCCGGCGCCAATATGCGGTTGACCGCAGCCGTGGCGGGATGTGGAGACACGGGCAGCACTTCTTCGCCGAGCAAAGCGTTGGCGAAGGAGGACTTACCCGCGCTGAATGCACCGAACAGCGCGAGGGTAAAGCGGCCGCCGGCGAGATCCTCCGCCCGTGCGGCCAGACTCCGCGCCGCCGATGCCATCGCTGGCTCGCGGCGCAGCAGCTCTGCCGCAGCCGCCAGCGCGTCAGCGGCTGCGGATAGCCGGCGGCGCCCGCCCGCCGGCGAAACCGTGCCCGCCGCCCAGCTTGCGGCGGCGGCACTTCCAGCCGCGGCGCTTTGCGGCGGCTGGGCCTCCCGCGATGCGGCGCTCTGCGCAGCCGCACGCGGGGTGACCCTCACCTCCGGCA
>RCUU01000443.1_pt1 | contig 23050 bp, 13 predicted proteins | sample 2166211 | NCBI WGS metagenome assembly RCUU01 (sample SAMN09932620, study PRJNA488358) | compost metagenome | feature: garden; material: soil; isolation source: compost soil in phenylacetic acid-enriched culture | place: Germany: Experimental Botanical Garden Goettingen | collected 2016-01-27
AGTCTGGATCTTCGTCCAGCTCGATGATTGCTAGATATACGGGACCGATCCGCAGAGGGATGTGTAGGAACTCCGTTTTTTCCACGAACAGATCGTCGTTGAAGCAGGCGCCCTCCAGCAAGGAAGTAAGAAAACGGAAACGGATCAGCGGCAGATGGTCCTTAAGTTGACTTTTGAGCTTTTGCTCATCTTTCCATTGCTGTTGGATGGATAGGACAACATTCAGCAGCTGGTCGAGATCCGGCGGCTTTAGTAAATAATCCAGGGCGCCTAGCTTGAGCGCCTGCTGTGCGTACGTGAACTCGTCGTGTCCGCTCAAGATGACCGATTTAACCGGCAGCTCCCGCGCATGGATTTCCTGTAGCAGCTCCAAGCCAGTTTTGCCCGGCATCCGGCAATCCAGTAACAGCAGATCAGGCTTGTCTCGCTCGATAAGCTCCAGCGCTTCATCTCCATTATCGGCAGGCGGCAGCCAGGTAAAACCGTGCTCCTCCCATGGAATAAGGGCACGAAGGGCTTGAGGCACGATGGGTTCGTCGTCAATGACCATGATTTTCATAGAGCAGCCTCCATTGGTTTTCGTCTGATATGAGCGGGATAACCAGCATAACACGCGTGCCATGCCCCAGTTCGCTCTCAATACGTAGTGCGTATTCCGGCCCGAACATCATCGTCAGCCTTTCATTGACGTTACGGATGCCATAACCGGTGCCGCTGGTATCACTTTCAAGCAGAGAACTTGCCAGCTCCGGGCTCATGCCGCATCCATCATCTTCGACGACGAATTCAACCCGCTGCTCGTCCAGTTTTCTTCCTCTGATCGAGAGCGTGCCGGGCTGTGCCCGCTTTGTACTAAAGGCGTGTAGAATCGCATTTTCCACCAATGGCTGCAGTAGCAGCTTCATCATATAGAAGTGAATGATGTCAGAATCGATCTCATAACAAGGAATGAATCGGTTCGGAAAGCGGGCATATTGGATATGAATATAGGCCTTGACCTGGCTCAGCTCCTGCCGAATCGTATAATAATCCTTACCCTTATTAAGAGAAAGACGGAAGAGCTCAGTCAGGGATTGCGTTACCTGGGCTGTATTATCGTCACCGTTCATTTTGGATTTGAGGAAAATATAGTCCAGCGTATTGTACAGAAAGTGCGGTTCGATCTGAGTCTGAAGCGTCTTAAGCTCAATCATCTTTTGTTTTGTCTGGCTAATGTACACTTTCTGAATGAGACTGTTCGTTTCCATGACCATATCATTGTACTTTTGGGTAAGCAATCCAATCTCATCTCGTGAGGTGACCTCGACATTCTGGTTGAAGTCGCCCCGTTTGAAGTTGTTCATGGAACGGAGCAGCTTCTTAATCGGTTTTGTTATACTGCGTGATAGGAATACCGAGCAGAACCCGACGAGAGCGAGCAGCGATAACGATAGGGCCAGAGTCACATTTAGCATGATTCGGTGTTGGCTGCGGATAACTTCCAGCGGTGTGAGGCTCACAATGTTCCAATGATATGGTTCCACGACCGTACTGGCGACGGAATAACGCTTTCCGTTAATCTCATACATCTCCGAATGCGACTTAAGTGAAAGCTGCTGCTTGAGTTTCAGATCGTCCATCAGTGTTTTTTTTAACTCGTTGTCCTGACTTTTGCTCGATACAAGATTGTAGTTGTCATCAAAAATAAAAATGTTAGACGAGCGCACAATCTCGATGTCCTGAATGATATTGCCGATAGCGTCACGATTAACACCCATAAAAAGCAAGCCTAGCTTGTTGTCCGGGTCATATAAATCGACGATCCGCCGTCCAATCATAATTTCATTGTAGCTGTGCCCGAATGTAAAAAGGGGGGTGCTGTAATACGTCCAGAATGCCTCGCCGTCCCGGGAAGCAACAGCGGTGTATAGCGGCATCTCGGCGAAGTCGGAATAAGGGATGACCTGCCGGAAAAACTCGCTGAAATCGCGGTACAAAAAGCCGTTTTGACCGTAGATGACAAGGAAGCTAACGTATTTTTTGGCGGCTTTGATGTTGTCGAGATAAGCAAGTGCGGCAGCCTGTTCAGTGTTGACCGGACCGTTATAATCCCGACTGAGCAAGCTTTGTAAGCTAACGTTATTCATAATGTAGGAAGTAATGTCGCCGGCGTCGTCCAGCATCAGCTTGATGTTGTTGCCGATCAAGCGTACCGTCTGGGCTTGATTTTGTTCCGTTTCCTTCTCTAGAGAGGAGGTGGCAGTCCGAAACGAAAAGAAGCCGAGCGTCAGCAGCGGAATGAGGACGAGTAATACAAAGGATACGAATAATTTCGTTTGCAGATGTCTGAATACGAACATGGTAAGCCTCCCAACAGGCGGCGCTTGATCATCCGCAGAGGAAAATAATGTTATAAGCAATTTATACTGTTACATTAGCAAATCCTTCCTCTACATTCAATATGGAGATAGAAGATCGAAACCAGTTACTTGACGAAGTCCACTAAACCTTGAAATTGCCGCATTGTTGCGTATCGAATCTGCGGGTAAGATGGGATTGTGCACAAGCAAGACAAGTCCAAACGGGAGGATGATCAGATATGCGCAGGGGGAAAAAGAGATTCGGGTTCGGCGCGGCGGTTGTTGCACTGTCGCTGTTAGCGAGTGGATGCGGAACGTCTGGCGGGAATAACGCGGCAGAGAATGGAAAGAACAGCCAGCCGCCATCGACGGCGGCAAGCGGAGAGGCCATCGACTGGAACACGGTCAAGGCAGACATCCGGTTCGTCTATCCGGGAACTTCGGAGGCGGAGAAAGAACTGGCCGAACAGTTCAAGGCGAGAATGAAGGAGAAATATCCGAACGTCAATATCGAGTACATGTATCTGTCGTGGGCCGATATGGAGAAAAAACTATCTGTTATGTTAAATTCGGGGGACGTCCCGGATCTCACACAAACGCAAGACATCACCAATTTGGTTCGATTGAACGGCTTGGAAGACTTGACCCCCTATTTTGAACAAGAAGGCGAGCATTTGAAGAAGGACGATTTTCTGCCGGGTACGATGGAATATGCCCAAGAGGACGGCAAACTGTACGCTGTCCCGAATCTAGCGAACTCCTTCACGATGATCGTCAATGAGAAAATGCTGAACGAAGCAGGCATGAAGCTGGAGGACTTGCAAACGTGGGAGGATGTTGAGAAAGCAGCCAAGGCGATGACGAAAGACGGCAAGTACGGTTTCGGCTATCCGCTTGGAACAGCACGGTTCGCATTCCGTGTGCCGTTCACGGCCGCATATAGCAATAATCTGCTGCTGAGCGATACGTCAGCTGAGAGCAAAAACAAATACATGGAAACGCTTCAGCATTTCAAAAATCTGGAGCCTTATCAGCCGAAAGCGCATCTGACCTGGGGTTACCCGGAAATGTTCCGCGCCTACAGCAATGGCGAGGTTGGCATGATTACGGCGGGAACGTTCTTTACAGCCAATGTATACAGCATCAACCCAGACATCGTCAATGTCTCCCGTACGATTGCGTATCCGAAGGGGCCTTCAGGTACATCAGCCAAAGCGCCGGTATCGAACGTCGGTATCGCGATGTTCAAGGACAGCAAAAACAAGGAAGTCGCCTGGAGACTCATTCAGGAATGGTCATCCCAGGAATTCAACAGCACGGCAGCATCCGTCGTCAACGTGACGGCGATCAAGAGTACAAGCCTCGATGAAATTATCAAGAAGTCGGAAAAAATTTATCCAAAAGCGATAGAGGGGCACAAGACATTGCTGAACGACTTCAGCAAGCTGCTGGATGAATCCGGTGTTCCGATGGACAAAATTCCGGGACAAAGCGAGATGGAAGTCATCGTTCAGGAACAGATGGCCAAGCTGCTAAACGACAAAGTGACAGTTGAAGAGGCATATGCCTCCATCAAAGACGGCATTGACAAAATCAAGGCAAAACTGGAATAGGCCAGACTCCCGTGGAGCTGCATGCCGAGCCATTGCAGCTTCAGGGGATGTTATGGGACCGGTGAAGGAAAGGAAGCGTAAGAAATGTCCGACATACTGAGGCTAGATAGGCAGGATCCGCCGCTCAACCGACAGCGGGGACGCGTTTCGGCGTTTTTTCGGGAATTCGGCTTCGGGTATTTTTTGCTGGCACCCGTCGTCCTTTATATTGTGGTATTTCAATTTTATCCGCTTGTGGAAACGATCCGGCTGAGCTTGTACGACTATTCGCTCATCTCCGGACGTGGCATGTTGTTCAACGGTTTCGGCAATTACAAGGAGCTGCTCGTGAATGACGGAGCTTTCTGGCAAATTTTCTGGAACAGCTTTATCTGGGTTCTGGGCTCCACTGCCCTTCAATTCGCGATTGCAATACCCGCCGCAATTATTCTGTTCAGCAAGATAAGGTTCAGAGGGCTGTGGCGTGGATTGATGATGGTTCCATGGGTATCGCCAGTCGTCATTATCGGCATTGTCTGGAAGTGGATTTACGACGGTCATTACGGACTATTCAACCATTATTTAAAAATGTTTCACTTGATTTCGGAAAATATCGTCTGGCTTGGGGATGAACAACTGGTCTGGCCCGCACTGCTACTAACGTCGGCATGGAAGGGATTCCCCTATATTACACTGATGATGCTATCTGGACTCACGGGCATCTCCCAGGAAATGATCGAGGCGGCGCATATGGATGGGGCCTCTGCGTGGCAGCGGTTTACCCGGATTACGCTGCCAATGCTCAAGCCGATCATGTACGTGACTGGGCTTGTCAGCATTGTCTCCTCCTGGACCAAATTCGAAATGATTTGGGCACTGACAAACGGGGGACCGGGCTATTCGACCAGTATTTTGCCGACGTATTTATATACGAATTCATTCGTTTACTTCGATCTCGGCAAAGGTTCCGCCATCGCTACGCTGTCGATGGCGATGGTATTGATTCTCGTCGGTATTTACTCGCGTCTGTTCGGCCGAAACCTAGAATAGGCATCAGAGGAACGATATTATACCCGATTAAAACGATGTTCTAACGAGTCTTGGTCCTGCTTGTACTATGCAAGGTAGGACCACTAACAACGATGTATGATTCGAGGTGCGACTTATGAAAGAGTCTTTTGCTCAAAGAACGGCAAATTATGTCTGGCTGGCGCTGTTGATGGTATTCACGCTGCTGCCGTTCGCCTGGCTGATCGTCACGACGCTGAAGTCGGACACGGAAATGTTCTCAACGATACCGACCTGGATCGTGGACAATTTGACTTGGGATCATTACAGCTGGGCGCTTGGGGATGTAGGATTACAGCTGCCCCGACTGCTGCTCAATTCGATTATCGTATGCGGTATCACCGCACTGGTTACAGGAGCCATCGCCTGCATTAGCGGCTATGGTCTGGCCCGTTATAAGGTACCCGGCGTTAGCCTGGTCGTAGTGCTAATCGTGCTGGCCCAGATGATTCAGGGTCCGTTGATCATGATTCCCTGGTACAAAATAGCGGCAGCGTTTTCACTGCTGAATACGAAAGCGATTTTGGTCTTAATTTACGGGACACTAACGATACCTGTTGGTGTGTGGATTATGAGCGGGTTTTTCCGCACCATACCGCCCGAGCTGGAGGAAGCAGCGGCGATTGACGGCTCAGGCAAGTGGCGGACGCTGTTCACAGTCATTATTCCGCTTAGCTTACCGGGGTTGGTGTCAATCACTCTATATGCATTTATTCTCGGATGGAACGACTACCAGTACTCGCTCATTTTAACCAGCTCTATCGACGCGAAGACCGTTCAGGTCGGCATCGCCGAATTGATGGAAAGCATGGGTTCGACCAACTGGGGCGGATTGCTCGCAAGCGGGGTTATCGTTATTTTACCGATTATCGTCATTTTTGCATTTATTCAGAAATATTTGATCGAAGGAATGACCGCAGGGAGCGTAAAGGGTTGATAGCTTTTTTAAAAAAAGGAGCCGATAGAGATGACTAATTCGTATGATTTCAAAGGCGTGTATACCGCGCTTATTACGCCGATGCACGATGACGGCAGTATTGATCATGAGTCACTTGCCCGTCTAGTTCGACATTTGCAAAGCCAGGGAGTTAAAGGGTTCTATGTAGGCGGAAGTACTGGTGAAGGCTTCATCCTGAATACAGTGGAGAGGCAAGAGGTGCTGGAGACAGTCGTCCGCGCGGCGGAGGGGAAGTCAACGATCATTGCCCACATCGGAGCCATCGGTACGGAAGCTTCGATCGAGTTGGCGCGTCATGCCGAACGGCAGGGCGTCGATGCGATGTCGGCAGTGGTGCCGTTTTATTATAAGACGACAGTAGAACAGATCAAGGAACACTATATTGCAATTATGGCCGCTGTCCCGCTGCCAATGCTTATCTATCATTACCCGGGAGCGACAGGCGTCCAATTATCGATGGATTTCTACGAGGAGATGGCCCGGCATCCCCAATGCATCGGCGTCAAATTCACATCGCTCAACCTGTTCGAGATGCAGCAAATTCGGGCCCGCTGTGGAGACCGCTTTCTCATCTTCAACGGACATGATGAGGTGTATGCGGCTGGCGCGCTCACTGGAGCCGACGGTGCTATAGGCAGTACCTATAATATGATGGCTCTGTTATTCGTCCAGATGTATCAAGAAGCGGAGCATGGGAACTGGTCAAGTCTTCCAGAACTGCAGGCCAAAGCTAATGAGGTCATTGGGAATATGGTGTCATTCGACGTGATCCCTTACGAGAAGTATATTTGCTATGCACAGGGCATTATCCGCTCGTACAGAGCTAGGCAGCCGCTAAAGCAACTGACAGAGGTAGAGACAGAGGCAATCCGAACATTTTATGAAAAAAGTACTGTTTTGAAGGTATCGGCTTATCAAGTGTAATAAATTGATGATAACTAGTGCTCCCTTGCTATTTTGGAAAATCCCCCATAAAACCTGAACATTTACCCAAGTTTTGAGGGGGGATATCCTTTACATTTACAATAGAGCCTTTTGAAAGGGAACTACAAATCTAGCGGATCACGTCTATCATCGGAAGATCGATAAGACGGCGAATGTGAGGAGGATCTTATGCCTAATGTACAACTGACATTCCCTGAGGGAGAACATAAGGTACTTACGATGAGTTATGATGACGGAAGATCAGCCGACAGACGATTGTTACATTTATTCAATCAATATGGCATTAAAGGAACTTTCCATTTAAATTCAGGCCTGGCCGGACATCACGATCGAATTTCTTTGGAAGAAGTCAAGGATCTGTATAAAGGCCATGAAATCGCGGTGCATACGGTTACGCATCCGACACTAACACGATGTTCAAGGGAGCAAATCGTTGGTGAGATGATTGAAGACAGGAAGTCTATAGAACGAGTCACAGGCTACCCGGTCAGAGGGTTCTCCTATCCCAACGGTTCATTCAACCGCCAGATCCAAGAGATGCTCCCACACCTCGGGATCGAATATGCCAGAACCGTCCTAAGTCATGGCGATTTTCACCTGCCAGATGATTACTTCGCGTGGAACCCGACCTGTCACCACAACCAAAACCTTCTTGCTTTGACCGAGACATTCAAGCAGCTTGGTCGAAGACAGCATCTCTATTTGATGTATATCTGGGGACACAGCTACGAGTTCGATCAAGACAATAATTGGGAACTCATCGAGAGCTTTTGTGAATCGGTTAGTGGTCGTGAGGATATATGGTACGCGACGAACATCGAAATCGTAGATTACATGCGAAGTTATCAGAGCCTACGATTTTCTGCTGCGATGGATCTTGTATACAATCCCTCTTATCATTCGATATGGCTGGAAGTGAATGGTGAAGTCATTGAAGTGAAAGGCGGTAGTCAAATAATACTGGTACGGTAATCTGCTCACTTAAACAACGAATTCGTAATCATGATAGATTCCCTTTTGTCCATCAAGGCTCTTAACTAGAGAGAAACGATGGAACAGGAGGGAATTTTTCCTATCTCTAGAATTTTTAAGAGTGATAAAAGAATTCACGACGAAATGAATGACATCCAATCATCTGCTGAGGGAGGGATATGTTATGCGCTTAAGTATATCGGGGAAAGTTATGATGATTTATGGATCGATCTTTATCATCGTTATTATCCTTACCTTTAGCTTGTCTTATTTCGGAATGGTAGGACGTCTGCGGAGCGATTTGAAAGATACACATATTGCGCTACTCAAGCAGATCGACGATAAGATCGAACTCGTGTTTCGCTCAACAGAGAAAGATTTGCTGAATTTGTCTGAACAACTAGAATACGTGTATTTCATGTATGACAGTTTCGATGATGTCTCACAGAAGTATGCGAATTTCTTCGGTTTATCGAACAAATTGAAAACGATGGTTCATGCCAACGATCAATTTTCCTCCGTCTTTGTCTACTCGAATACGAGCGGTGATGTATTGACGGATAAAGCTTATATCAACAAAAACGAGTCAAAAGATCATTGGTTAGGAAGTTATCTAGATATGGATGGTTATACGAAGTGGATCGCAACACACAAAATATGGGATGGGGAGAAAATGCAGGATGTCGTCACATTGATCCGACCCTATCCGCTAATAAGTAGTCCGGCTTACCGGAAAGGTCTTGTAGCTGTCAATATTAATGAAGAGGTACTCTACCGCATGATTAGCGATGTGTTCGAGGGCAATCAAGAGGGAATACATACGTTCATCATCGATGACAAAGGGAACATCGTGACGCATGATGACAAATCACAATTATATAAGAATATGACAGACATTCCTTACATCAACCGGATATTAGGCGAGAAGGGGAGTGGGCAATTCGCAGTCGAATGGAATGGAGGCAAGCAGTCCATCTTCTATACAAAGTCCAATTATACGGGTTGGAGAATTGTAAGCGTTATCCCTGAGACTCAGTTGTACCATCCATTAGCATCGATTCGAAATCTCATGATCGGGATTGTTGTCTTGATGGTCGTACTCGCATTATCCGTGCTGTTCTACGTGAACCGTCGAACCTTTAGACCGCTGGATCGCTTGGCCAATAAAATGACTGGCGAATTCAAGCCAATGAAGCCGGAGCACGCCGCCAGACTTGATTATTTAGAGACGGTGTTTGATCAAATGTTCATGGATCGCGAGCAGTTGGAGCAGCGCGTTCGGGACTCCAAGCCGATCCTGAAATGGAGAATCGTGATGGATATGTTAGCGGGTTATCGAACTGAGTATTCGTCCGTAAGCCTCCAGTTAGAATTTACTGGGTTTCCATTGCATCCGAGCATGTTTGTCGTCTGTACGGCCGAGATTGAGAAAGAAGGCAGTATGAGCTCCAAGGATGAGACGCTATATACCTACGTACTCTGTAATGTCGCCGAAGAATTGATCAATATGGAGACTGCCGGCATTGCAATCGACTTAGGTTCAGGTAGATCTGCTATTATTTTTAGCTTCGCAGAAGGAGATGTGGAACAGAACCATTTGCAAGCCCTAACGATTCTTGAACTCATCCTGGACATTATGAAGCATCAGTTCGGACTACGCGTAACGGCCGGGGTAGGTAGATGTTATTCCGATATGAAGGATATTCCGACATCGTATGAGCAATCACAAAAAGCACTGCAATATCGCATGGTGTTCGGCAGCCATGCCGTTATCTCATTTGAAGATTTGATCGGCTCGGATAATCAATATTATTACCGGCTCATTAAAATGACAGAGCGAATTATTGAAGCGCTTAGGCACACGGAGATCGAGAAAATCAAGAAAAATGTTGCACTCTTATACCAGGAGGCGATAGGGAACGGTCTGTCCCCGGAGCTCATCCGGCATTTATCCTATGAGCTGGTGATGAAATCGCTGCAGGCCATTGCTGCGACAGGCATTGAAACAGACGAAGTACTAGATAGCATGGGCAATCTTCATGAACGAATGAACCGTTGTCATGATTGGAAGGTACTGGAGCAGATCGTACTGGACGTGCTTACGCAGATAGCAAGCAAAGTAAAAGAGAAGCGGGAGCAGCGGGGCAGTAATAAATTGATCGAGGCCATGTTGATCTATATCGAGGAGCATTTTAGAGAAAGCGAATTTTCACTTGCACAGTTGGCTGATCAGTTTGACCTCACTCCTACGTACATCAGCAAATTGTTCAAAGAGCATACCGAGAAGAACTTCATTGATTACTTGATTGAGACACGGATTAAAGCTGCTGTTGGCTTGCTCATTGATAAGAATCGCAAAATCAACGATATTGCCGAAGAGGTTGGGTATAACAATACTCGAAGCTTTTTACGGGCATTTAAGAAATATACAGGCATGACGCCTTCGGAACATCGGGATTGGGTGCTAGATACGAATACCGAAATCGCCGTGGAATAAGCTTTTACGAATTTCATCACAAAAAAATGAACAAAGCATAAAAAATGCGACCCGACATTTTGTAAGAATAGTCACTGATAGCATAAGGCGTCTCTTTCCGGGTTAAGGCTTCTTATCCTACAATTTGAATCGTAGCACTCATCAGTCGCATGTCTTCATGCGAAAGGGTGAGGCGAGATGATATGAAAGGATGAGAACATATGAAAGGGAGGTTAGCGACAGCGAAATCGCAGGCCGGATCGCATGTAGTACGAAGCGGAACACACAGGCGGTCGATCTGGAGTAGAATGCTGCAGGACAAACATTTATATCTAATGCTTGTGCCTGTCATCGGATTTTATTTTCTATTTAAATACGTGCCGATTGTCGGAGAGGTCATTGCTTTTAAAGATTACAGATTCTCGGACGGTGTATTCGGCAGCGCTTGGGTTGGATTCAAACATTTTCAAATGATATTCGCAAGCTCAGATTTTTGGAGGATTCTAAGAAACACGCTTGTTCTTAACTTGTATAGTCTGGTGTTCGGCTTTCCTGTTCCGATACTACTAGCTCTCTTATTAAATGAAGTACGTCGTAACTGGTATAAGCGGATCGTGCAAAATATGCTGTACATTCCCCACTTTATGTCGTGGGCAGTGCTAGGGAGCATTGTTATTGCTGCGTTATCGCCGAGTACGGGAATCGTGAATCTTCTATTGAAGAAAATAACCGGCGGGGAAAGCATCTATTTTATGGCAGATTCGTTCTGGTGGCCTATTGCCTATACCCTTGCAGGGATTTGGCGAGAAGCTGGTTGGGGAACCATTCTTTATCTGGCGGCCATGGCTTCGATTGATCCTCAGCTCTATGAAGCAGCTAAAATCGACGGCGCCGCCAAACTGCGGCAAATCTGGCATATCACATTGCCCGGTATTCGCGGTACTATAGCCATTTTGCTCGTTCTCCGAATGGGACAAATGATGGATGTCGGATTGGAGCAGACCCTTGTCCTCCAGAATAATTCCGTACTGGATGTGGCCGATGTCATTAGTACGTATGTGTATAGGGTAGGGCTTCAGAACATGAACTACAGCTACACGACGGCCATCGGTTTGTTTCAATCCATCATTGGTGTCATTCTTATTCTCAGCGTCAATCGATTGATCCGACTTTTCGGGGAACGGGGGTTGTGGTGATCCGATGATACGAACCGAAAAAAGACTCTTAAATAAACTCGCAATGGTAAGCGCTTACGCAATCCTAGGTGTTATTTCGTTGTTAACCTTATTCCCCTTCTGGTACGAAATCGTGGCATCTTTCAGCAGCAGCAGGGCCATCACGTCCGGTGAAGTGTTCTTGTGGCCAATTGAATTCAATACCGTTGCTTATGGTCGGCTATTCGATGATGGACAGCTCATCAAAGCACTGGGAAATACCGTCGTCGTTACGATTATCGGAACACTATTAAACGTAGTAATGACGATTATGGCAGCATACCCGCTCTCAAGGAAGAGATTGGTGGGACGAAGCGTATTGCTGATGTTCATTACAATTTCCATGCTCTTTGTCGCTGGGTTGATTCCAAATTTTATTTTGATTAAGTCGCTTGGGCTTATGAATTCATATTGGTCGGTATGGCTTCCGGGCTTGATCAGTACGTATAACATGTTCGTGATGAAGACGTTTATGGAAGGCTTGCCGGAGGAAATTGAGGAGTCGGCATCCATCGATGGCGCGGGCGACTGGCGGATCCTTTTACAAATCTATTTGCCGCTGTGCAAGCCGATCTTGGCGGCGTTGTCTCTGTTCTACGCTGTCAGCTGGTGGAACAGTTATTTCAACGTGATGCTGTATATCACAGAATCAACGAAGCTGACCGTTATGGTCAAGCTGTATCAGATGATTAGTCTGGTAGACAGTAACTTATTGAACAACATGGGGGGAAATGAGGCGTTGGAGCAGGTACTCCTGACACCAGAGGCGCTGAAGGCGGCTGCCGTCGTCATCGTTGTCACGCCGATCTTATGTATGTATCCATTCCTACAAAAGCATTTCGTTAAAGGTGTACTTATTGGGTCGGTCAAGGGTTGACGACTGATATCACAGGGCTGAAGGCTCTTGATATAGTTCAATAGGAAAAAGGGGATGAAACGATGAAGAAGCTGAAACAAGCCATGATGACTATGATGGTGATCACGATGTCCGTGACGATGCTGGCCGCATGCAGCTCGAACAAAACTGTATCAGAGAAACCGGTTAATTCATCGGGCACAGCTACCACAGTAAATGAGGAAAACAAGAAAGAAATCAGCATTTCGATGTTTGATCGTGGGAAAGTGCCGACAGAGGAAGGGACGTACGAGAATAATCGCTGGTCGAAGTGGATCAATGAGAAATCACCCGTCCATGTGAAATGGGTTCCTATTGCGCGGAACCAAGCACAGCCGAAGTTGAACGCACTCATCGCCGCTGGGGAAGCACCTGATCTAATCTGGGAATACGATCGGAATTACATCAGTCAGTTGGCAAATCAAGGCGCAATCCAACCGATTGGCGATTATATCGACAAATACAGTACGACGTACAAAGCGTATCTAGAGAAGCATCCTGAGCTACTGCCATACTTGAATTTTAACGGAAAAATTTATGCGATGTCGTTCGCACGGGAGACGCTTGCCAATCACGGGATGTGGATCCGTCAAGACTGGTTGGATAAGCTTGGACTGAAAGCACCGACAAACGTGGAAGAGTTCATCGATGTTGCCCGAAAGTTCAAGGAGGGGGATCCGGATGGCAATGGTCAAGCAGACACCGTACCGATCGCATTAAGCGTGAGTTCCAACTCGATTGATCAAGCTTTCTTTTTTACAAGCGAAAACCAATGGTACGTCGAGGATGACAAACTGCAATTCGGCAGAACGCTAGATCGGTATGTGGATACGTTAACCTTCCAGAAGCAGCTCTTCGACGAAGGATTAATCGACAAGGAATATATCACGGATACGAATTTCCAGCGCTCAGGTCAACTGCTGACGACAGGCAAAGCTGGCATCTACCTTGCCAACTGGGATATCGAAGAGTTGAATAATAACTTAATAAAAAATGATCCCACAGCAAAGCTAGTTCCATTGGAGTCGATCAGCAGCAAATATGGCAAAAACGGATTGTATCAAGAGGCACCGCCGAGCGTATTCACCGCGTTCAATAGCAAAATGAATGAAGAGCAGATTAAATCAGCGATTCAATTTATCGACTGGATGCTGCAGGATGGTTGGGAACCGCTCAGGTATGGCGAAGAAGGCGTCCACTTTAACATGGTCGACGGCGTCCGGCAGAAAACCGACCCAGATAAATTCAAGAATGAAGTAGCTTATGCTTCTGAATATGCGATCATGCTCGATAATGTGTTACGCCCAGAGACGTTCCTCGCTATGGCGGCCAAGGATGAGCAGTCACAAAATTATGCCAAAGAGAAGGGAAAGTCGCTTGAACTGGTCATGAAAAATAAATACCGCAGAGATATCCCTTTTAATCCCGATTTCCCGGAATTAACCCAATTAATCGCGACATTTAATCCGATCGCACAACAGATTGAAGCGAAGGTTGTGACCGGCGGAAACTCGATGACGCCTGCACAAGGTCTGAACGAATTGCAGAAAGAATGGAAGCGTCTTGGCGGCGACAATGTGGAGAGGCTCGCGCAAGCGTGGTATGACGCAAACAAAGATAATCTGAATTAGAACGCTGTTGAAACACTCGGTAGGTATACTTCTGATTGCCTAAAGGACCAGAAGTATACCGTAACCAGGTAAAGCTAAGGAGGAAAAACATGTCGAGCACGAAATTTCAGCAGAATACACGAAGAGGAAACCCAGTGGCTTCCCTTCCTCAAGAAAGCATTGGAACCCAAACATGTGAATTACAATGATGAGATCAAGTTGCTTCGCACACCGTTTACGAGTCCTGGGTATCATACGAAGCTTAGAAATGTAGAAAATGTTCACCCCATCCGGGAGTCTCTGGATTATGCCCTGGCCATTCTGGATTGCCATGAAGATGCTTATAAAGATCGGGCGTTCGAAATACTGCGAACGATTCTATCCCTTCAGGATCAGCAGCCGGATTCGCCTACCTTCGGAATATGGTCATGGTACTTCGAGGAGCCTTTGTCCATGATGTCACCGCCGGATTGGAACTGGGCCGATTTCATCGGGAGGCGACTGCTGCAAGTGTTGATACGTCATAGCAACCGTCTTCCGGGCGATCTTGAGCAATTAACAAGCCAGGCGATCTCCCATAGCTGCGAAGCCATCATCAAAAGAAATGTCGGACCTGATTACACGAATATCGCGATTATGGGGGCATTCGTTACATTGATTGCAGGCGAACGCTTAAAGAACAGCACCTATTTCGAGTATGGCTTGGAACGACTCACGCGGCTATACGATTATTCTATGCAGACCGGCGCATTCCTCGAATATAATAGCCCGGCGTACAGTACGTTAGCCATTCTGGAACTATCCGCACTTGTGATGTATTCGAATACAGCAGAGGCCAAGCGGTTGGCGAACGAGATGTTAGAGGCGACCTGGCTGACGGTTGCCGAGCATTTCCACCCGCTGCTGAAGCAATGGTCCGGACCTCACGCCCGTTCATACCAGACATTCCTAAGTAATTCGCATCTATCATTCCTTCAGATGGCCTGTAAAGGTGACGTGTCATTTGTGAGCAATGACGAGTTCGTATATGGACTGGAATGGTATGCGCAAGGCATCGTCTGTCCGGAGCGGCTGTATGGACTGTTCACCAGTATTGTTGAGCGGGAACTGAGGCAGGATTTGCCTCCTTATCACGAGTTCCGGACGCGGAAGGCTTATACGTACATGACTCCTGAGTTCACGCTTGGCACGTTCAATCATAATGTGATGTGGAAGCAGTGCCGAAATCTGCTGGGTTACGTTCACACCGGAAATCAGGGGCGAAGTTATATCCAGCTTCGGGTGCTGCATGACGGTTACGACTTCTGTTCGGCGGTGTATACAAGTGTACAGGAGCAAGCTTCCGTACTATATGGCATCCAATTCGCTCTGGACGGCGGAGATACACATGTGAATTTGGATCCTATCCACGGTCGAATGACGGCGTCGGATCTGCGAATCCGGCTTGAAATTGGCAGTACTGGTCATGTACCTGCATGGAAACAGATCGGCAAAGATGCATTCCAAACGTATCTTGGAGAGATGACGTTATCGGTCAAGGCTTTATATGGCGCGATGGATGAATTTAGTGCGTTTCATTGGGAATTGGTCGAAGAGGGTCCGATTGTTAGCTTGGATTACGTCCTGTACAAAGGAGAACCTTCGACGATTGACTTCCATGCGATGGAGGAAGCGTTGTTCATGTTTGCATTGACGCTTTGCGGACCGGACGAGGATTCCGACAGAAGGTCGTCGCTCTCTATCTCGGAACATGAAGTTCAAACATCGCTGGAGTCGCCTGACCAATCGCTAACATTGAAGCTAGCAAAGAAGCCATCCGAACGGGTCGTATTATTTCATAATTAACAAATAAGGAGGACGTAAGTTCTGAAGTCTGTGAACGTGAAATCAAGTAGATTAACAATAAATAATTGAGGTGAGAAGGGTGTTCAATAAGAGCTCAACGAAAGCCTCCAATCGTATCTTGGGATTAACATTGTCGTTAGCCTTGCTTCATAGTCTTGTATTGCCATGGCCTGCACCGATGTTCGTAACGTCATCTATCGCCTCTGCTAATACTGCTCCCACAGTTGTCCAGTTGAATCCGCTCGAAGATACCTATGTCAATGCTGGAGGGAATGCGAGTAAAAATTATGGAACCTCTAATCAGCTCATTGTCAAAAATTATAACGCGGATATTAATTTAAATCGGCAAACGTATTTGAAATTCGATCTTAGCTCCATTATCGGAGAGATTGGCACGGCCAAAATAAAGGTATATGCCATTGATACAGAGAATTCGACGATCGGCGTTCAAGCGTATGGCATGGAGGACGACACCTGGGAAGAGCAGTCAGTGACCTGGAACAATAAACCTGACATCAATCATTATTTGTCCTCCGCTAATGTCGGCAAGACGGCAAGCTGGCAAGAATGGGATGTAACGGCCTTTGTCAAACAGCAAAAGGCTGCAGACGGTATAGCAAGCCTAGCATTGATACAGCAGGCGGCGAAAGGCCATTCGGTCTCTATCAACAGCAGGGAGAACCTTGTCAACCAGCCCTACCTGGAGATTTCCCCCAATAGGACGAATGCAAATGCACCGAGTTGGCAAGGTGGTGGAGCACTGAGCGTCACCAATATAACGGAGTCTGGTCTACAGCTCGAATGGTCCACAGCAACCGACCCAGTTGGCGTGACCGGTTATACGGTGTATCGAAATGGCAGCATCTTAGGGACGGTGAATGGAACAACGACTTCTTACACCGTATCGGGATTGCAGCTCGGTCAGAATTATACGTTCAAAGTGGAAGCCGGAAACGCCCAGAATCAATGGAGCAATGATGGTCCGTATGTTACAGCAGCGACACCAACGACGAAGCTGATCCAGACCCGTCCAGGGAATGTCTATACGAACAGTGAGCCGATTCAGTTCAAAGTCCGAACGGCGAGGCCATCTGTCGCATGGTCTGTTTACGATTATCAAGGAGCATTTGTATCGGAAGGCGTGGCACCAACGGTTCATAACGAAGCCATATGGACTGTTCCACATTCCACGTATGGATATTTCACACTGCATGTCAGAGCCGATCTTGCAGGGAGCGATCCTGTATTAATTAAAACACCATTCACTGTGCTTGCCACTCGTGATGCAACGGGAAATGAGCATGCTCCGTTCGGAGTATCGACGCATTTGCATCGTTTTCCACAGGCTATGACTCCTGATATCGTGAAGTTGATGAAGGATGCCGGCATCCGCATGGTGCGGGGCGGCTATGAGTGGCCTGGCATCGAGCGACAGCAAGGGAACTACACCTTTACCCCTCAGCCGGACTATTACATGAATATGCTAGATTCAGACGATTTTGATTTCCTTTATGTATCCGGATACACTAACCCCAATTACGACAATAACAGTACCCCTTATACAGATGCCGGGCGGACAGGATTCGCCAATTATATGAAGGCTTACGTCGATCATTACCAAGGCCAGATGGATGCCGTTGAAGTATACAACGAATTTTATGGCAGCTTCGGAGATCGCGGCAACGGGCCAGCCGATTCCAAACCAGAATTCTATTATCCACTCTTGAAGAAAACGTATGAGACGATCAAACCTATGTACCCTGAACTGCCTATACTTGGCACATCGACAGTGGGTAATCTCAAATGGATTGAAGATGTACTTAAGCTGGGCGGCATGTCATATATGGATGGGTTCTCGATTCATCCCTATCTATATCCCGGTGCGCCGGAAGGGTATGAAACCCAGATTACTGATTTGAAAAATTTGATTCGGAAGTACAACAACGGAAATCTGAAGCCGATCTGGATTAATGAGACCGGATGGCCAACCCAGCTTGATGCCCGCGGCGTGGATGAGAAGACCCAAGCCAATTATTTGCTTCGCGCTTATGTCGTTGCAATCGCGAATGGTGTGGATCAGGTTGTATGGTACGACCTGATCAATGACGGGATCCAAAATATTAATGAAGATAACTTCGGCCTTTTGCGGAATCCGAACGATCCGTTAGGGAGCCTTACGCCAAAGCCCGCCTATACGAGTTTTGCGACCATGACAAGGATACTGAATAACGCACAGTTCGTTGCGCGGGATGTCACGGAAGAAGATATTCGAAGCTATATGTTTGATAAGAATGGTGAACAGGTTCGTGTCTTATGGACAACAAGCGCATCGACGCCAGTCGTCATACGTACGCCGAGTCCGATTCAGATCACGGATATGATGGGAAATACGCACACATACATGCCGTATAATGGCAACGTATTTGTGACATTAAGCAATGAACCCTATTATGTGGCAGGGGAAGTTACAGGTATTGAGAAGGATTCCACATTTACGTTAACAAGTGAGTCATCACACGCAGGCGATTCGATGTCACTCGCCCTAGAGACGGATAACAAGATGTCCGATGACTTTGATTTCAATCTAGTTGTAGAAGGACAGCACTATTCGGTGTCCACGCCTAGCGGTCAGAAAACGACGGAAACAATCAGCGTGCCGAGTGGTAACGAACCGGGTACTCGTCTTATTACAGGCGTATTGATGAATGGGAGCGAGAGAGTCGGCCTGTTGAGAAGTTCGGCATCGACACTTCCATCGTATAACGTTCAGGTACGACCTACTCTTAATGAATCGGATAGCAGCAAAGCACTTATGGTTACAATTAAGAACGAATCCAAAACCAAGCCGATTCAGATTAATAAAGTGGAATGGAGATTCGGAACCCAATCCGGATCGGAGGTTCTGAATGTTTCGGTTCCAGCTGATACATCTACCTCCGTGAAATTCCCCCTATCTGCCATGAGCCTTGGTGTTAGTAGTACAATTAAAGTGACAGTTAATGTCGATGGTTTTGATCCGTATACCTACACGGGATCTGCCGAATTTAATCCTGTGCCCCTTAGGTCTGTTGCAGTAGATGGAGTGCTGGATCCGGACACGGCAGCCAGCGCATCTCCGATCGATCTGTCGAAGGGTACGGTCAAAATGACAGGCTATCAAGGGGCAGGAGATTTAAGCGGAAATGTCTGGATCAGTTACGATGCAAACCAACTCTATCTATCTGCGAAAGTAAAGGACAATGTGCATTATTCTTCTTTCCTGGGTGCCGATATTTGGAACAACGACAGCATTCAGTTTGCCATTGCGAATGGCCTTCCGGGTGAAGAACCGTATTGGTACGAAATCGGAATTTCTCAAACACCTGATGGTCCGCAAATATACAGTTGGAATGCGCCTCCGGGCGTGATTAAAGGACCCATCACCAATGGTCAGCTAGCTATTACAAGAGATCAAGAGCAGAATACGATCTACGAACTATCTCTTCCTTGGTCGGAAGTCGCACCGATTAAGCCGGAGAAGAACGGGAACATCAGCTTCTCGTTGCTTGTTAATGACAATGACGGATCCGGCAGGAAAGGGTTCATTGAATGGGGAGGAGGAATCGGCGACGGGAAGTTATCTTCCAAGTTTCGTTCCATGCAGTGGATTGTTACTGACGTGAACCCTCCGACGACGATCGCTTCACTCGAAGGGACGGAACGTAACGGTTGGTATGTGAGCAGCGTACAAACGACACTGAGCGCAACCGATGACAAGTCCGGTGTAGCATCCGTGGTATACAGTCTAGATGGCGGGAAAATATGGCTGCCGTACACGATTCCTCTGACTTTTGAACAAGACGGTATGTATACCTTACTGTATCGATCGATGGATCGAGCAGGAAATGTGGAGGCAAACCAGAAAATCACCTTCCGCTTAGACAGGACCGCACCAACGGCATCAATTGTATACAGCACTACGGAACCGACCAAACAAGAGGTCATCGCTACAATGACGGCAAGTGAGCCGGTTACGATAACGAACAATGAAGGAGCAGATAGCTATACGTTTAACGAGAATGGTATCTTCACATTCGAATTCGTTGATGCAGCAGGGAACACGGGTACGGCGAAAGCGGAGGTAAGCAACATCGTAGCGAATGCTTCTGGGCGTCCCGGTAAACTCGAACTATCAAGCAATAACGGCCATGATACAGGCTTAATGGACGGAACTTATGACGTAAAGATGAACATGTGGTGGGGAAACAACGGTACAACTTACAAATTATATGAGAATGATGCACTCATCGATACACAAACACTCAAAGACGCATCACCTCAAGCCCAATCCACAGTCACCTCCGTGACGTACAAGGCAAACGGTACGTACCGCTATATCGCTGAACTGACAAATGCTTTCGGTACCACGCGAAGCAACATACTAACTGTGCGCGTGACCGATGCCGATCCAGGCCAACCCGTTCTCTCACATGATAACTGGAATGGGGATGGAACCTTCAAAGTGAGCATGAACATGTGGTGGGGAACAAATGGGTCGTCGTACCGGCTTTATGAGAACGGCGTGCTCATCAATACCCAGACGCTCACCAATAAGTCACCTCAAGCGCAATCGGCAGTAACGGAGATCCGTGATCTACCGGCGGGCACGTATGAATATCGATGCGAGCTTGTGAACGAAGCTGGTGTGACATCGAGTAATACGATCACCGTGCACGTGCAATAATCCTTAGCCGTTAAATCACAAAGACGCCAATACATCACGTGGTATTGGCGTCTTCAACATGTTGAGCATTCGGGCTTCTGCCGCAGCTGCATATTGCCTGATGATTAGGACGAAACGTTCACCCATCAATTGATGGGTGAACGTTTTTTTGCTGATAATACCCCTTATTCATGGGACATCGGAGTATGGTACACTTCAAGACAAATCTTGGTCATTTCGTCAATGGATTTTGCAAAATCTGATTGTACCCATTTGAGGAGAACATTATAGAGTGCCCCCGCTTTAAAGTATATTCGGTACACATTCTCATCGCTTTTGTCATGAGCAGTAGAAAGCATCATTTCGTTCAAGCAATCCAGAATCACATCATCAAACTTCGCGCTTTGAAGTGCTTTGTAGATGTTACGCTGCAGATAAATAACTTCAAAAAGCACTTTGATAAATTTTTGAGGTTCTTTGGCTTTGCCTGTTAATTCATTGGTGTAAGGCAATAGTTTTTGATTAATTTCGAAAATAAGCGAATCGACCAAATCCACCAAGATCTCTTGCTTGGAGGAATAGTTGTTGTAATAGGCCGTTCGAGAGACCCCTGCGCGTTTCACAATATCGCTGATGGTGATTTTGTTAAAAGGCTGTTCCTGGATCAAGAAGACTAATGCCGTGCAGATGGCTTCTCTTGTCAAACGGTTGGTTTCTTTATTGGAATGATGCTGAGAGGTATTTGGACTGTATAATTCATGATTTGAGATGACATTTCCCCTCCATTTGTACATTCTGGTGTGCGTTTTATTGTTTTTCATAAGTCTTACCAATATGCTAAAACCATACGGCATTACAAATGTAATGTCAAAATAGTAGTTAGATACAATGGGGGGGCGTCATGTTAGTGAACTTGTATAGACGATTGTCAGCGGGGTTGCTTTTGATCCTAGCACTTTGTGCTACGGTATTTATTGGCAAAGAAAATGGAATCTCGATAGTGACCATTATCCTTTTGTTAGCGGAAGTAGGCATCTCCTTTTTACTTTTAAAGAAGCGTGAGAATGTACAGTTGGTATTTATTAGTGCGATAGTTGCAGAAGGGCTATTCTTACTAACAAGAGAGTTTTGGCTTCTCGCGCTTTCTATCCTGCTGCTGATCGTAGCGGGTACATGGAGAGGACTGTTTGGGCAAACGGTGAGCAGAGGAGTCACTCCGTTTCTAGTGGTTCGAAAAGTGTTATTCAGCATTGCAGTTCTTATCGTTACTGCATTTTGGGGTATTGGCATCTATGCAAAACCTATTACAACACCTGTGGTATTAGCAACTGATTCGGCTGTGACGATCGATGAACGTAAATTAGATTCAGCAGCAGTGATGCTGAAGGATATTGAAGTAATGAATTCTTTTGAAAGCCGTACCACCGGTTCGGAGGGGCACAATCAATTTATTGCATGGCTGGAGCAGCAGGTAACGGGTATGGGGCTGCAAGTATATCGTGATCACTATACTTTTGACCGATGGGAAGAAAAGAGCAGTTCTTTAATGATTGATCAGCAGCCCATTCCTGTCTCTTCAGCTTATCCCTATTCCGGAGAAACTGATGAAAAGGGAGTAACAGGGGAACTGGTGTATACGAAGCGTGGTGCATATGATCAGGCCAGCGGAAAAATTGCGGTCATAGAAATTGAAAATTATAAAAATTTTCCAAGTGGGATTGTAATGAACATGCGGGATTCATCTCCAATGCAAAGCCAAATTGCCCCAAGTGAAGGCGATCTAGTCCTCACAACGGCTTTAAAAGAAGCAAAATTGGAGCAAGCGAAGTCAATGGGCGTGAAAGCAGTTGTTTTAGTCTGGAAAGGGGTATCCGACGATAAGGTTGAAAAGCAATATGTCCCTTTTACTACCGATTATGCTGGAATCCCTGCGATCTGGGTCAATGAAACGGAAGGGCAAAAAGTGATCAGCGCAGCTCAGGAGCACAAAGAAGGTACGGTTATTTTAGAAGCGGAAATACAAAAAAAAGCCCCGACAGAATCCTTTTATGTGAAAATCGAAGGGAAAAATAAAGAGGAAGCAATTATCGTAAATACCCATACCGATGGGATAAATGTGGTGGAGGAGAATGGTGCTGTGGGCATGCTGTCGATGATTCGTTACTTGCAGCAGGAGCAGCCGGAACGTACGATGATTTTTGCTTTTGTGACAGGACATTTTAGATTACCGGATTTTAAAGGGACTTCTCAGGCGACTTCCACTTGGATGGAGGGGCATCGAGAGCTCTGGGATGGGGCGAACGGCCATTTAAAAGCGGTAGCTGGAATTACGGTTGAGCATTTAGGCAGCCTGGAGTGGAAGGACGATGATACGGGTCACTATGGACCCACAGGACAAATAAGTACAGAATATACCTATGCGGGCAATGAAATG